>Ga0307373_10009336_pt1 | contig 14696 bp, 14 predicted proteins | sample OX2MG_FD_202534 | JGI IMG/M metagenome (GOLD analysis project Ga0307373, IMG submission 202534) | Soil microbial communities from Risofladan, Vaasa, Finland - OX-2 | ecosystem: Environmental > Terrestrial > Soil > Coastal area > Acid sulfate soil | place: Finland: Risofladan, Vaasa | collected... | reverse complement strand
TCGCCCGGTGTCAGCTTCGCATCGGGTAGGACGGCGTGTGCGGGATCGTAATGGAGCGGCGGTATGGCAAACGAAGATCCTGTGTAGTTCGGTTTAAGCGCCGGTGCCAAGGCTACGGAATTTGACGTGTTGGCGACGGCCGAACTCGGGACAGCGGGACGAATGCCCGGGTTCGTTCCTGCGAGATGCAGAACCCATGCGCCCACGATCGAGCCCGCGACGAAGTAGCAGGCGGCCAGCATGACGGCCAGAAGGGCGAGGGCAAGCAGCCATGCTCTCGCCGGCTTAACGGCAAGTTCCGGCCGAAGGCACGTCATTTGGTCAAGGCGGCGTTGAGGCGGTGAAGCCGCTCCTTCAATTCCTCAAGTTGTTGTCGCTGTACCACAATAAGTTCCAATGCCCTTCTTGCAAGCACATCTACGTCGCGCGATTTGGACGTGCGGGCTTGAGCAAACGCTAGTATCTTGTGATTTGAGATGCGGTTCTGCTTGCCCATTGCCAATATCACCGAAAAATATTCGTGGGCTAATTTTGCTTGATCCACAGGTGCCGCCGCCTTAATCGCGCGGCCTAGTGTCTTGAGTTCTCCGTCAACTTCATCAAGCAGGCGACGCATGTCGGTTTCGATTATTTTTTCTTCGCGTGTTTTGATCGTCATAGCGAAACCATCTTCCTCTGAGCGCGATACCGCAATGCGGTCCCCGCCAGCGTCCCGTACAGTGGCAGCACGTACCTTTCCCAGCATTCGACCCAGTTCGACGCAATGCACTTCTGGGCATCGCCGAGCGGCATTTTGCCGGCGCACACCAGACGATGAAGCGCGTTCTCAAGTCCGTCCTTTTCGGCATCGCCCGCGCGCTCATCGTCCGGCGAGGCTCAAGGAGCTTCAGTCACTCGGCGGCGGCCACTAGCCGCCGAGATGCGCCACGAGATCTTGGAGGTCTTTGAAAGCCTCGCTATTCGACTCGCCCTTGTCCCTCAGCTCGACATACATGGCGAGAGCTCCGGCGTAGTCCTGCTTGTGATTAGCCGTTGTGAATATCTGATTCATGCCGGTCATTATGTCCACCAGGCTTTCTTGGACTCCACGGTCTTTCAACATCTCCTGAGCCTTTACCGTCTGATCGCCGATCTGCTGCGGCGTCCCCGAATAGGTCTGAGACAACTGTTGCAGAAGGCTCTTCAAGCGGGCGACCCTGATGTCGTCGTGAGGGACGTAACCGCCCGCGTCTATCGTCGCAAGCTCGTACTCGATTGATTCGGGATTGCTCTTGCGAGCGGAGCTGGCGGAGGTTTTCGACGAAATTGACGCTGATCCTGCCTCGATCCGCTTGCCCGAATCAGGAACCTTCGGAGCTAGCGCCCCCACGATTGCGAAGGCAACGAGCGCCCCCACGAGACTCCCATATCTGACGCGACGATAACGGAAGCGGCGCTTGCCCAAAAAGATCCGGCAGCGAGAAACGAAGGTCGACAAGAAGAGGCCCGTCAGAAGCAACGCTACGAGCGAAAAAAAACCTGCCATTGTCCCCCCCGGTTGTGGCAACTGAGGTACACAGCTACCGTATTTTGCCCTTCACGGTCCTGTGGCTGCATGTGTACACCGAACTGCGGGAACCATCAGCGCAGATTACCGCATCGGCATAGTGTGCCCCAGCCTTGCACGTCTCGGAAGCTGTCCTGTTCATATCGGTGTTAGCTTAAACGTCGCGCTTCAAGCGCGCCCGCGAGCGTAGCCGCGCCTCAACCTGCCGGACCCGCTCGCCGGTGATTCCAAGGCGGCTGCCGATTTCCTGCAGGCTAAGCCCGGTGGTCCTGAGTTCGGCGACCTGCCGCTGCCGTTCCGTCAGAGCCTTCGAATTGAGGCGCGAAATGACCGTCCTCAACTTTGCGCACCTCGCTTTGAGCAATTGCTGCCGCGTACTCATGGGCAGTTCTTCGCTGGCCGATATCCGGCCGCTTCCGCCGCTTGTACGTTCTGGAAGCTGGCCCGATTGCCCGGCGCGATTTTGTCGTAATAGGGGCAGCCGGGCCACTCGTAAATCATGCTGCGGCGGTTGCCCACGATCTGCCCAGCCGCTGCTTTCGGAGCAGCTTGCGCGGATGGGGAAGCACCTTCCGCAGATACCGCCAGAGGCCGCGACCTGGCCGCACGGATGTTCCAGTTTTGGGTGTATTTAGTGGCAAGCGTTGGATCATGGATCACCAACAGATTTTCCGCGTTCTTGTGCTCGGCCGACCAAGTGTAATTGAAGCTTCCGGTGATGACGGTCGCGCCGTCGACGATCATGATATTGTTGTGCATCAGCCCGGACACCGTGTCCACCAAGACGGGGACGCCGCCCGAGGCAAGGCGGGCGACCGCGTTGGTGTCGCTGCGGTCCTCATCGAGCTGTCTGCGGTCCACGATGACGCGCACATCGACGCCGCGGCGCTTTGCATTCACCAAGGCGCTCACGATTTGCCGCGAGGTGAGGGCGTACATCTGGACGAAAACCGTCTTGCGCGCGCCGTCGATCGCCTGAACGACAACCGTCGCCGGATCGCAACCGCCAGGAAGCGGCGGCGAGAAGCAGGCCTCGATTTGCGCGGCTGACGCGGAGACGGCGACAAGCATGGTAGCCAGAAGGGCGACGGCAAGCAGCCATACTCCGGCCGGTTTAACGGCGAGTCGCGGCGGAAGGCTCGTCACTCGGTCAGGGCGGCGTTGAGGCGCTGAAGCCGCTCCTTCAAATTGTCAGGTTGTTGTCGCCGTACCACATTAAGTTCCACCCAGTCTTTTCAAGCACTTCTACGCTGCGGCTTCCGGACGTGCAAGCGCGAGCGAACGCGAGTATTTTGTGGTCTGAGATGGGGTTCCACCGGCCAATTGTCAATATCGCAAAATATCCTGCCGGCGTTATAGCGATCGAGCGGACGGCGAGATGAAACCAGAGGAGGACAGAATCCGCCGGCGGTTGCGTCTGTTGCGCGGCAAGCAGGGTAAGCCGGACCCTTATTCGGTCGAGATCGATTCGATCGCGCCGACCGAGGAGCTCATCAAAATCATCCGCTCGAAACCCTGCAAATATTGCGCGCTTGAAAGAAAAAACGTCCAGTGCTCTTTTTTCTACGTGCCGGTCGCCGTGCCGGGAAAACAAAATCGGGATTTCGGACTGGTCGGATTGTGCGGCGATCACGTCACCCCCTTCATCCGCGCGCTCGATCAAAGAGGGCGGACCATCTACACAGGCTCCTACTGCGCCGGACGCGCGGCGCTGCCGGTTATAGGTCCGGGAACAAGGCAGGAAGTGGGCCCGGCCGCGTTCCGCCTGATCAAATGCCTGGAATGCAGAAGACGAAACGCCGGCCGGCAGGCGGATCTGTTCTTCGCCGCCACGGAAGATTTGGACGACGACCCCTTCGAGTCAGGGAAACAGGTCTATATGGCCGGCTACTGCTTCAAGCATGCGGAAGAATTGTTCTTGGAGCCTCTAAAACGCGACCGCGCAGGTGACGAATCTGCAAGGAAGCGGCGCGGACGTATTTGCAAGGCTTTGCTGCGGGAGGAGCCAGGGGGTAGGTGACGAATTTGCAAGAACGGAGTGGTCACGGATCTGAAAAAGTGATGGTGAGGAAATTGTTGCAGGGCGATGGGTTGGAGGGGGCGGGTCGAAGTAAGCGCGGCGAAACCATGAAGCGCGCGCGGCGTCGCGAGAAGCCTTCCAATCCCCCCAGGCATTAGGAGAAAATCCATGTATGACCTAAGCCGCAATGAGACGCTATTGGTTTGCGACGCACTCAAGGGCGTTTGGCGCAAGTTGGAAGATCCCGACGTGAGTCCGCTTGGGCTGCCCGTCGCTGAAGTCGAGCGGGCCATCAAAAGCGACGGGTTGGATCAGAAGTGGCAGGTCGATCCTGAGGCGCTACGTAAGAAGCTCTTCATGCTCGATGAAAGCGAGTCGCGTCATCTGGTCGAGGCGGTCAGGCGGTTTTGGGAGCACACCGAGCACACAATTGACAAGGCGTTGCGCGCAGCCGGGCTGCTCTGAGACAGCGCCCGACGCTGATGAAGGTAAGGCGACCTATTTTCGGCTTCTGACAAGGATGTCTCCTTCCTGATGCGATACCGGTAGATTCATGAGTTTCGACGTCGGCCAATTTCTGGAAGAGTTGAAGGCTTCGCCGGTTTTCATATTGCTTGGCCTCTTCGTGGTGCTCCTTTCCTCTCTGATCACCATCTCCAGCGGAGTCGCACTTCTGGTCAAGATTTATCGCTCGACACTAGGCTACAAGCAAGTATTGCTCGGCAATCTCAGGCGTCTCGCCGCTGGAGTGAGTATTAGCTACTTTCAGGCCATTCTAGGCCCGCATGCTTTCGAGAAGACGGCCGATGGACGGAGGGAACATGTTTTTGTCAACGAGTACTTTTACGTACAGGCGATAACGAATTTGGAGGGCAGCGTAATCGCATTTTCGGTGACGACTCGGACCCGACACTTTAATCCCAGCTTGACGATGGGACCGTATTCCCTCACTGGCGAGGTTCTTCGCATTCGGCTTGGAAGGACCAAATTCGCAGACATGGACGCCTTCGCGAAGCCGTCGAAACTTTTCTGCTCTCTTGGGGCGAGACGCTTTCAGTACTACGAGGAACGCTATTTCGGAAATCCTGGCAACTACCAAGTATTCCTTTTCGCGATAAACGATGCCGGCTATCGGGATCATCCTTTTATTTCCCCCCGAAGCGAGCTTTCTATCGATGACCCTCAGGTCAAAGAGTTCCGACAAGATGCAGTTATAAACACTTACACAATTACCGCCCCATTCCGGTCCTCCGACGATCTGAAGGGTTTTTGGGTTGGACCCGATCACGACCAGGTGCGAATCGTAGATGGATACGCGGGCGTCAGCCGGCGCGAATTGCGCCGTCTAAGGAAGATTTTCTGGGAGATGTCGCCATACGAATACTTCAAAAAGTATCCTAAGCCCCGTCGGGACGGGCGTTGGTAGCAACCTTTGACAATGCAGAGCGTGCAATCATGGGCCGCGATGTGAAACCCGGCACCCCGGTGGAAAATCTCTCATAGTGCTGCGCGCGGCTGCTCGAGCCGAATTGAAACTTTCATCGTCGGGGCTACTCAAGGATTGTTTGGGTCTGGTGGGCGAGGAAGGTGCCACTGTTGTGCCGTGAAGTCAGGACGGTCCTCAAGACGAGCGAAGGATTGAAAGTCCTCGCCGATGATGAAATGTTAAGCGCGATTCCGGAGCCTAGGCGGTGCCGGCAAAGGCGCGCCATAGAGGAGAGCCACATTGGACCTTGCGAGAATCCTTGCAGAGCTAAAGAGCGAACGCGATCGCATCGATCGCGCCATTACCCTGCTCGCCACGGTCGGTTCGAACGCAGCGAGCGCTGCGCCGGGCAAACGCGCCGGTCGCCCGAAGCGCAAAGGTCTCACTCCGGCAGGCAGGAAGCGATTGTCGGAGGCGATGAAAAAACGCTGGGCCGAGAAGAAAAGGAAACGCGCATAGCTTCCGGTCTTTAAGACTCGTCGCAGTCGATCCTTTTGGCGTAGTCGCCGCCAGTCAGCTTGGCTGCTATCGTCTGCCGCGCGGCGTCGAAAATCGTCTGCTTCAACCAGACCCAAAGGCCGCTAGTATTCCGCAGGTTCGAGGCGTCCGCTGGAGTCTCGGCGAGTTGCGATTCGCCAAGCACCTTAATCGTTTTCCCTCGGTTTGGTCCACGACTTCCGGCGCTCAGCGGCGGCACCGTCGGTATAGCCTCGCGCGTACGCTTCTATGGCTGCATCAGGCCCTGGGTCAGGACCACCTCGCTCCCGGAGAGCTTTCTCAGCCGCCGCCCGCTGGATAGCGCTCTTGATTCTGGCAACGGTCGCCTGCGCCCGCCGTAGAGCTTCGGTGATGCCAATACTTCGGCCTTCAGCTTTCTGGCTTTCCGCCCAAGCAGCGATGCGCTGTTCGAGCCGGTGCGCTGTGCCTTTGTCGATGACGCCGGAGTCGCGAAGGGAAGCGACTATTTCATGAGGCGTGAGGATATCGGTCATGCCGGGCTGGGTCTTTCGATACGAGCCGGCCTGTCATCGCACGCTGTCTAGAGGCGGCGGTTTGAATTTTGCGGCAGATTGCGCGGACTGACAAGATGTCGGAGGTAGTTACGGATTGTCTTGGTCCGGGAATCGGTGGCTTTTCGGACAGCGACGCGGTATCGTCGCTGACATCGGCGTTTTCGCCTGCGGTGTGCGGTCAGGCCCCGGCGTAGGGGTCGAGCGGGTGGTCTCGAAGGCGATGTAAGGGGGCTTCAAGAAGCCGACCTTCTACCGTATGCTAGGTGCTAGGGTCTGTTTTCTATACGTTCTCGTAGATTGGGACTGGCCGCGCAAGGCTCGCTGCCGCTAAATCGGCTATCGGAGTGGATCCGCCGTGCGATTAGAGACGGTTCGTGTTACTAACTTCAGGTGCGTTGACGACAGCCAGGAGTTCAGGGTTGCCGATGTGACATGTCTCGTCGGCAAGAACGAATCCGGCAAGACGACGATCCTTCAGGCGCTCGAACGCCTACGGTCTTACGATGCGACGAAAGTCAAATACGACAAGCTGAGGGATTATCCCCGCAAACACCTGTCCGAATATGCTGACAGGCATAAAAACCATGAGGCCGAGGTCGTCCGGACAGTCTGGAAGCTGCATGCGGAAGACATAGCTGCCGTGGAAGAGCTGCTCGGACCGGGTTGTCTCCGAGGTGACACGATCAAAGTCTCGAAGGCATATGAGCAAGAAACCACGACGTGGAGCGTCGGTTTAGATCTGCCGAAGGTCGTCAGCTTCCTCCTCGAACAGTGCGGTGTGGATGCGGACGCGCGCGAGAAGCTCGCCGCGCTCGGATCGACACAAAAAATCCATGCCGATTTGACTGCTCGGGCCGCGGAGTTGTCGGTGCCGCAGCAATCGTTGAAGGCCCGAGTGGACCGGTTTCGAGATCACAGCGCGGAACTAGCGGCAATGGACCTGCTGTCTCAGCGGATGCCGAAGTTTCTCTATTTCTCAAACTACGACCGCATGAGTGGCGATGTTTCGATCGATAAGCTACGACAGGACATTCAGCAAAAGAAGGTCTCAGCAGAAGACCAGGTCTTTCAGGATTTCCTCGAATTCGCAGGCACGACCTTGGATGATCTGGCGGGAGTGACACGCTTCGAGGATCTGCGCGCCCGAGTTGAAAGCGCTTCTATCCGCATCACTCGGCAGATTTTCGAATATTGGTCACAAAACAAACACCTTAAGGTGAACTTCACGATCGATGCAGGACGGCAGGGCGATCCGCCACCGTTCAACGCAGGCACAGTCATGCGGGCGCGCATCTATAACCAGCTTCACGATATGACGGTTCCCTTCAGTGACCGCAGCGCGGGCTTTGTCTGGTTCTTCTCGTTTCTGGTTCTATTTTCGCAGGTGAAGAAGCACCAGGGCAACGTCATCATTCTTCTGGATGAGCCCGGACTGAGCCTGCATGCGAAGGCGCAAAGCGACCTGATCCGGTATTTCAAGGAGAAGCTAAGGCCCGAGCACCAGGTCATCTACACGACACATTCACCGTTCATGGTTCCCCCGGATGACCTTGCTAGTGTGCGAACCGTCGAGGATGTCGTCCACATGCGGGGACCCTTTGACTACGAATCTCTCGGAACGAAGGTGGGCGACGATGTGCTGAGCACAGATCGGGATACACTCTTCCCACTCCAGGGCGCGCTCGGCTACGAAATCACGCAGAGCCTGTTTGTCGGCGAGCATACGCTTCTTGTCGAAGGGCCGTCAGAGTTACTTTATTTTCAGGCAATGTCGGCAGCGCTGGCCGCACGCAAACGGGCTGCGTTGGATCGCCGCTGGACTGTGTGCCCCTGCAATGGCATCGACAAGGTTCAGGCTTTCATGAGCCTATTTGGCGGTAACAAGCTGCATGTGGCCGTGCTGCTCGATGTGGCCTCGGGTCAAAAGAGTAAGGTCGAGATGCTCAAGCGTAGCGAACTTCTCAAAGCCGGGCACGTCATGACAGTCGCTGACTTCTGCGGCAGGAAGGAAGCCGATATCGAGGACATGTTCGATCCGGACCTCTTTGCGGCGATCCTTAACGGAACCTATGAGTTGACCGGCAACAACAAGATGACGGGGAAGCGGTTGCTTGGGGCGGACGGTGTGAGCGAGCGCCTCGTCAAAAAGGCCGAAAAGACGATCAATGCAGTCCTCCCTGCGGAGGCTCCAGAATTCAGCCACTTTGCGCCTGCTTCGTGGCTGATACAGCATCCCGAGACTTTGAGGAGCGACGGCGACGGGATCACTGCGACGCTCGAGAGATTCGAGAAGTTGTTCGCGGCGCTGAATGGGCTTCTACGCTAAACGGCGCACACTAAAACTTCTTGAAAAGTGGCAGCGCGAACTCGTCAAAACCACAGGCTTACATATCCGGCAATTGAGCCGCTGGCCATTCCGACGATATCGACGAAACACAGGGCTGCTTCGTGGAGAAATTGCCGCAATACGGTGGCCCGCCAAGCTATCGTAAGTTTAATCGTCTTTTGTTTTGCTCGCGCTGGCTTGAGCCTTTGACCGAATACTGAGGATAAACGAATGCGACGGAAACCGGTGGAGCGCCGCGGTCCTAGGTGAGACGTTTCTCCGGGTTGATAGCCCATCAACGTTGCGTCCGAGCCACTTTTCCCACCATACTCGTGGCCGTCTTCCGACTCCATTCTACCGTGGCGCCCCATCTCGAAATTCTAGCACGACGAATGGCCCGGCGCGTCCGGGTGCTTGTTACAAACTTCGATCCAATATTTCCGCCTCGGAGGCTTGCTTGCGGTGACCGCGAGCTCTCACGCAAACAACCGGAGGATGAAGCGTTCTTGTTCTTCAACGAGATCAGGCACCGAGCCATTGTGCTCCATCATGCCAATGATGATCTTGCGTGGGACGCCCATGCCCATGTGCTCCAGATATCGGTAGTCCCGCATGACATCCTTCAGGAGCTGGTTCCGGGCCGCCCTGCAGCCCGTCCGCATCCGCTCCGGTGTGATGCCGTTCGGCAGACGGCCGGGCGAGATGATTTCCAAGCGATCGCTGTAGACCGCTAGCTCAATATCCGTGCTGGTGAGAAGGTAGTCGCGGTGGATGAGTGCGTTGACCACGGCCTCGCGGAGGACCTCTGGCGGATAGGTTGGCTTTTCGATTCTCCTGCCGTTCTCAAGGACGGCGGCCACTGGCGTATTCCGTCGCACAAACTCCAGAGCCTGCTCGACCAGGCCGTTTTCCACCACGGCGCTATTGACATCGAGTAAGGGTGTCATCGGCCCGCGCAGCGCCGCGCGTTCCCGCGCGGCGTAGTCCTTCTCCGTTCCTGGGAACGCCGCCGCATCTATGCCGGCATGCGCAAGAAAGCGGTTGGGCGTCGTGCCAAATAGGAGCATGCCGGCCAGAGCTTGAAGAGTGGGTGATGACCACCGGATATGGTTCCGTCATCCTCCACGCCAAGCAGCACCATGCCGCCGCTCAGATTCGAGAATGCGACCAGCTCCTTGGCTAGGGTATGGTTTTCCAGCACGTCGCGCTTGAATTCGACGCCGGAGTTTTCTCATGTTTCAGAACCCATATTTGGAGCGGCGCATCTCGAAAGCATCCTTGCCGCCTTCGAGGATCTCTTCCACCAGCTCGCGCACGGGCTTGGAGTCGATAGACCCCATGTGCTCGGTGGCAATTTTGGCGCGGCCTTCCCTGCCCTCCCCTGACGCGGCCAATCCCAGGATCAGCTCCGCGTCGCCGAGGACGGGAATATTCGCGTTGTGTGTCGAAAAAACGAACTGACGATGCCGTTTTTCCTGCCGCATGATCGGCACCACGCCCTCCGTAATGAAGCGGTTATCCAAGTCGTCTTCCGGCTGATCGACAACGAGAGGGGCTTCGGATTCCAGCAATAGCAGCAGCAGCACAGCCGTCGCCTTCTGTCCGGTGGATAACGCTTCGAGCGTCTGCCACGTCGGAGGCTCGCCATCCGCCGCCGTGTTCAACTCGATCTTGGTCGTTGCCGGGAGGTCAAGCTCTTCGATTCTCATAAACAGATCGAGGTCGGCCTGCGCAATTCGCTCGGCCGATCCCGCCGGCAACCCGTAGTGCTGCATGAGCGCCTCTTTTCCCTCCCGGCAGCGCTGCGCAAAATCCGGCAGCGAAACCTGTTCGAGTGACCGCAACCGCTCGAGGGCGGCGCTCAGGTTTCCGCCCACCTCACGTAACAGTTGCTCCAGCGGATCACGGTTGCCGGCCATAGTGACTTCTACCCGGACCCGTTCCCGGAGCTTGCGAGAAACCTTCTTCGCCGCGTTCTGAATCTCCCTATATTCGCTCGCCTTAGTGTCCTCCCATTCGGCAAGCAACTTGCGGCGGTGAGCCTCGTGAGTGGCGAGATCACGTTTGAGGGCGTCTTTCCTCTCCCTCAGCGGACGAAGCCCTTCAATCTGTTTACGCAGACGGATAAATTCGGCCCCGTCGATCTTCGATTTCTGAAGTTCTCGCAGGAGCTTCTCATACGTCTCTTCGATGAGCTTCCGTTTCTCCTCCCAACGGGTTTTTGTGCCCGCAACCGAGCTGTCTGCTTCTGCCAGCGCCTTGGCGAGCTCGTCGGCGACCGCCTTGAGCTTCGTGCTCAGCGTGGCCAAAATTGTTTCGATCTCTGCCAAAATGGCCGCGTTAGGAAGTCCCTCTAAAGCCTTTGAAGAAACGAAGGCGGCATCGAGCGGAAGGGCAGATACCAGCTCATTGTGAAGCGTGCGGATAGGATCTATCCGCTCAGCGACACTCGCAAATACATTCTCTTCCCGAATAAGGAGGCTCTTCTCTTTCAGCCGCTCCTCGAGTCCCGCTTCCTGGAAGCGCTTTTGCGTCTCTTCAAGGCCCGGCAGCGCAGCTAGCCGTTCGTCGAGGGCTTTTATCTCGCGCCGGACATCGACGATGCGACTCCGCGAGCGTTCCAGTTCGAGCTTCAGCTTGGACTTTCGTCCCGAAAGCGTTGGATCGTGGTCAACGAACCGCTCCAGCAGCAACGTGAGCTTTTCCCGGCTTTTGGTGAGTTCAGATATTTCGTGCTGCCCGAACACTTCTACGCCCGGCATCACGTCTTTCGGCGCAAGTGTCAGCACCTCCCCGGTTTCGTCTTTGACGATCGGCGGATTCGGAACCGACCGCTCGATGGTGTAGGAGCGCGCAGAAGGTTTGTGCGAACGCACCAGCAAGGAGATTTTGGTGCCGGCGCGAAGCACATGACGGATCACCCCCTCACGTGCTTTACGGGCATCCTCACCGAGCGGATCAAGCCCGAGCACGTAGCGCATGCTCTCAATCATGGTGGATTTTCCGGTGCCTCGGCCGCCGACAAGCACATCGAGATTGCCGTTAAAATGAACGGACGTACCGTCCAGAAATCCGCCCTCCCAAGTTAGGGCTACAAACTCGGCGTGGGGTTCTGGCTGCTGATCGCTATTTAGCCGTATGCGGGATTCCGGGTCGAGGAAGGCCTGCCGCAAGGCCTCGACGGAGATGTTCGACATCTTGATGAAACAGGATGCGCCGTCCTTTTTCAGGTCCTCCGGGCCGTTCACATCACCGGCGTTAATCACCGCCACAAGGCGGTTGCGCTTATGCTCCGCATCCTTGTTCTCAAGGATTGGCCGGATATTATCCGGCGCATCCGATACCGGCCCGGCAAGAGCGCAGGCCAGGAGATCGGGCGACTTCCACGCATTAACACGGGTCTGGCCGGAGAGCTTTTTCAAAAGCCCACCATCGGAAGCGACATGCGCGGCGAGGCAGATTGCTCCCCTTGCCCCCCACGTCTTAGCGCGGCCGAGAAGTTCGGTGGAATCTAGGCTCCCGGTGGGCGATGGCACCTGGGTATCGTGGACACCGCAATCGCCGATAAACCGTTCGAGCATGCTGTCCATGTCCGGATCGAAGAGGCATAGGAAATGGACGCCATCTTTGGCAACGGCCTCGAAACCGCTGAAGGCGAAGATCCCGGCCGCCCGCACGGCTTGAACCAAGCCCGCAGATTCATGGACCCGGTAATGGTCCGTCACCCCGATGACCTCGGTTCCCGTTTCGACGCATGCTGCGATAATTGCAGCGTTGTACTCCGCTTCCGTCCGGAACGCGGTTTTCTTGTTGTTGCGGCTCAGGTACGCAAAAGGGTTCACCTGCAGGGCGCAGCGGTAGAACCGCGCGCCGTTTGGAAGCTTCAGAGCGGCCTGCAAACGCGCTGATAAAGTACCTGCCGTGTCGCTCGTTTTCACTGTCGTTGTCCAGCCTCTGTCAACGCCTTCGCCGAGCCGTAAGCTTTGTCGTTGCTGCTCATCCATGGGTAGTTCTCCTCACTGCTTCCCGGACCCAGGCTTCTGTGCAGCGATGTACTTCTCCGACGCCTCACGCACGACCCACGCCAGCGACACCTTTTTTTGCTTAGCGAGTTCTTCGAGAGTTTCGTAAACAGCCGGCGGAAAACTGATCGTCGCGCGCACCTGCGCCGTTTTTTTGGCCTTCATCCTCTTCTTCTCATCTCTCCTTTTCGCCTTCATCGCGACGCGCCTCTCTTAGACCTTCACCGCATTTCACCACATCGGTGAAACAAGTGCAAGCCCGCTTGAGTGTTGTTGGTCGAAGGCCGGAACGGGGCGGTTCTCCCCTTTCCGGCTTTAATAAGGAAGGGTGGCGGGGAAGGTCAAGGAATGGAGCCGGCGTTGGAGAACAGGGTGGGTCACCTAACGTGGTGTCTTGTCACTGATATTCCTTGAAACCGTCAATCAAATGCACGAATGAAGTCGGTTTGTATGTTTCAAAGCTCTTCTGGTCAACGTAAACAAAGTCGTATTCGATATTCGTTTGTACGCGATTGATGTCAGCGCACCATTGACGCAGCCGTTCCATCTTGCGCGGCACGTCGAGGTCTTCCTGCCCTTTGGTTTCGACGACAAAAATCCGCCGGTCGGATAGCTTGACCAGAAAATCCGGGTAGTAGTTGGAAATGTCGCCGTCGGCGTTCACGTAGTCCAGCTTGAAACCTACCGCCAGATAATTCTTGACGTAGGAAACCACATCGCCGCAATCTTCCAGAAAGCGGGCGAACATCAACTCAAAACCGCTATCGCCAATGACGCGATTAAAGACGCTCTTTTTCGGTACGAGGTAGCGTTGGTCCTTTGCCACAAAGGGCCGCGTTTGCCGCAGCTTTATTGTGTCGCGGATTTGGGCATCACCTTTGTCCCGCACGGTCAGAGCGTTAATCGCCTTCTTGAACGTCTCGATCAGGGTTTTAGTAGTGACCAGTTCCGAGAGGTTGCGCAGTGTGTTCGGGTCTTCGAGCTGCACCGGACGGTCAAACAATTCACTCTGCACGAAGAATTTGACCTTTCCGTACAGCACGTCATAGCCGCTGACCAGCCGCAAATCCTTCATAATTGTCTGCGCAAAATAGCCGATGACGCTGCGGTAATCGGCAATGCCTGCCGTATCCAGGATCGTTGTATGTGTTACCTCGCCAGTGGTGATGTCCTTAAATACGATCTCCCGCTGTTGTTCCTCGCTGAACTGTAGGTACGCCACCCGCTGGTGCGCGAGCGCGCCAACATCCAAATCGCTCAGGTTCTTGTATTCCCGGTAAATGCGCGGCGTCAGAATTGGGATTTTAATATCCAGAACCTCGAGGTCTTTTTTGTCGTTCTCCTTGTCGATTTCCACTACCAGAGGCGTTTTGGCCTGCGTGCCTTCACCCATCGGCTTGTGCTCGAGCACCACACCTTCCGCCTGAATGGATTCGACGAAGTCCATAAAGGCATTCGTCCCGACCACGCTGACGTATTCCTCCACGCGGCCGGGATACATTTTTCGCAAGCCGCGCCCGAGAGTTTGCTCGGGCAGGATGTTGCTCTTGGCGGAATAAGCGCGCAGGCCCACGATCGTGGTGACGTTGCGCACGTCCCAGCCCTCTTTGAGCACCATCACGGAAATGATGGCTTTGTAGGGGCTGTCCATCCCGTCAATCGCGTTCGCCTGCTCGCGGAGCAAATCCATTTCCTCTTTGGCTTTACCCGAGGTTGATTCGGAAATCTCGCCGTTGTTCTTGGTGTGAATCACCAGCACGGCATCTTTCAGATCGGGATAGGTGGCTTGTAAATATGCGTCCACGTCGTCGCAGTTGTGCGTGTCGTCGGTCATCACGAACAGGATGGCCTTCTTGCCCATCTTTTCGTGTTCGGCGTATGCCTTGCGCCACTCGATTACGCCAAGGTGGATGTAATCGGCGTATTTTTCGGTGAACTTGGCGCTCTTGCGCTCCTCCAGTTTGGCGCGGCTGGGCGCGTCGGGAAGGACAGGATGCTTGACCACGTTCTGCGAGATTGCTTCGACCAGCGGGTAATCCGCGACGGTCTGCACGAAAATCGCGCCGTTGTTGTGCCGGGGCGTGGCGGTCACATCCACTTGCAGGGAGAGCACGGAGCCCTTTTGCTTCAGCCGGTTGTGGATATCCTCGATGGATTTGAACCACGCCATGCGCGGGTCGTGGATGTGGTGCGCCTCATCGTTCAGAATCACCAGCTCGTCGATGTCGCGCACGATCATGCCCAAGTCCACTTTGGAGTCGGTGGTCGCGCCGCTCGGCCGCT
>Ga0307373_10009332_pt1 | contig 14709 bp, 12 predicted proteins | sample OX2MG_FD_202534 | JGI IMG/M metagenome (GOLD analysis project Ga0307373, IMG submission 202534) | Soil microbial communities from Risofladan, Vaasa, Finland - OX-2 | ecosystem: Environmental > Terrestrial > Soil > Coastal area > Acid sulfate soil | place: Finland: Risofladan, Vaasa | collected... | reverse complement strand
GCGCTCCAGGGTAGTTTCTCCCAAGACAAGGTAATGCGTATGATGGAGCTCATTGACCTACTCGGCCAGAACGGTCAGAACACTCCTAGCCCGGCGCCTCCAAACGAGTCGACCACATATGGAAGGCTGCTCAAACTGATCCAATCGTCTTACTCGGGCAAGGAGTTCTCATCTGCGGACATTGCGCGTGACTACGAAGACAGACACGGCTCCCCAATCCCACTAAGCACCGTGTCTACCTACCTTTCTAGGCTAGCCGATAAGGAGCTCCTCAAGCGTCAGAAATTCGGCAATTCTTGGGTATACCGGATATCCCGCGTCCCCAGCAATCAACTAGCCACATAGGACTTACCAGTTTCCGTTATCTCATATAGATACGGCTTGTTCCGGTCGTTCCTAATGACCAATCCACGGTCAAAAAGAGCCTTCATCATCCGTGCGGTGTGCTCCCTAGACCTTCCGACTTGCTCCTTGATTTGAGCAGACGTCCTAGGCCCCTCAGCAAGTAGACGCAAAACCCTCGCCTCTGTCTCCGTACTTTCACCAGGCACCATCACGGCCGCTCTCACAACATCTACCGATTTATTGGCTCTCACAGCAGTAGAGTTACCGAGTGGAGGCGAGACAACTCTTGGCTGAGAGGGATGTTGAGGCAGACCAAGCCTTGACGACATCACCTCGGTCTTGGCCATTAAGTCGATTATCCGGGTGTCCACAACTGAGAAGCGCGCATTCATCGAGTCCCAGACATCCTTCGCAAGCCTGGTCGACCTGTCTGCTTCCTCAACCATCCTATTGTATCGAGAGAGAAGGGTTCCTAAGATTATCACAGATGCTACGATCACAGCAGCAGCAGCAGCGAGCACATAATCGTCCAACATGCGTATCACAACCTATGTGATGTTACATGATATAAACTTGAACTGAACACACATCATACTATCATAACATCACGATACGGTCGACCAACGCGCTCACGAGCGCCATGACCTCTGGTAGCTTCTCCTGATCGACATCGGCAGGCATTCTAGAGACAGTGGTAATCAGCTTCTGCACGTCTTCTTGCTTCACCACTCCCAATTGCACTGCGGTGGCTACAGTGAATAACGACTCCTTGATGTTCCTCTTCGCCTGGGCTACAATCCTGTAGTGGGTCCCTCGGCTTATAGGAGAATTCTTACGGGTTGTGAGGGCTTGTTGCATATTAATTTCAGTTTTTATGACTGATTGATGTAGTTTTATTGTCGCTACCTGAATTTTAGTCAAGGAGGAAAGGTCAGAAATCACCCTTTGTTCTGAATCCAACGGACTTCCGTAATACAGTATTGTATTAAGTATTATTCGGATAATTCTCTAATAATAATTGTTTGACTCCTATAAAACCAAATTCTTTCGCATTTATCCTCAGATTATACACAAATCTCACGGTCTCAACCACTCGGGAATAGAATAACATTTATGCAGGAGATAACGAGCTCTTGGGTGAAATGGGTAGAAGAAGGCGTAAAGTACTGAGACAGACTCACAAGTCTTTGCCTAAGGTTTTCAGTTGTCCTCGCTGCGGTGTCGTCGCCGTACGTATCACATCACAACTCGATGAGACATCACAGGACTATGTGATGGTTGTTGCATGTGGCAACGCGAGCTGTCGCTTGCGGAGGGAGTTCAGATATCCAACGGAAAGACCCGAAATCGACGTCTACAACAGCTTCGTAGATGAGTTTGTCAGAACAGGTGGGTAAATTGGGTCTGATCGGCCCGGTCGAGACTCGCCTCACGTCTCGTAAGAATGGATCCACAGGCTTGGCCGCTCTCATAGACCCAGACAACTTCGACAAAAAAGGCGCGGTCTTCGTGGCTCAAACTGCAGAGAAGCTCGGCTTCGACTGCATCTTCATTGGAGGCTCCACCCTCGGCGACCAAACACACCTTGATAGCATAGTGTATGCTGTCAAGCAACACGTCACATGCCCCGTGATATTGTTCCCTGGTAACGTCACAGGGATATCACGTCACGCCGACGCCATATTATTCAGCTCTCTGCTTAACTCGACCAATACCTACTTCATTATTGGAGCCCAGGCCATTGGCGCCATCCAAGTCAAACGCTATCACCTCGAAGCTATACCAATGGGATATCTTGTATTCGGAGACGAAAGCACGACGAGCTTCATCGGTCAGGTAAGATCTGTTCCTTACGCCAAACCCGCCGTCGCCGTGATGTACGCACTAGCTGCTCAGTACCTGGGCATGAGAGCCCTTTACCTTGAGGCTGGAAGTGGCTCGAACTACCCCATGCCCGTCGAGATCGTCAAAGCCGTGAGGAAACACTTCAACGGCCTTCTGGTGGTCGGAGGAGGAATAACTACTCCTCAGACAGCCGCCTCCTTGGCCAAGGCCGGAGCTGACCTCCTAGTAATCGGGAACCTCCTCGAGACAAAAGATTTCAAGACCAAATTACTCCCGATAACCAAAGTCGTGAGAGACAAGCTTAAGCACTAATTCGGTCCGTAGTAGGACCAATGCCCTTCAAGGCCAGTTCCGCCTGGGAGCATAGCAAGAAGCTGACCGTCTTCCCGTTAGGACTTGAACCGTATTACTCCGACATTCTGAATCAGTATGAGTCTGCTTACAACCTCGCCGAGGAGGCCAAATCGAGAGGGCTTGATCCCAACGAAATAGTAGAGTCCAAGACCGTCTTCGACCTGGCCGACCGCGTGAATGAGATGCTCGGCCTCTCCCAGTTCGAGGGCTTGGCGGAGAGGCTTCGCCACCTCCTTCACACCACCACCAAGGAGAGGGCCACCCTCACCATCGCTGAAGAGATAGCGCTTGGAAAGTTCGGGACCATGAGCATCGACCAGGCGCTTCAATACGCGGTCAGGGCGGGGCTCGCGGTCATCACCGATGGCGTGACGGTCGCTCCCATACAGGGCATATCAAGCGTAGTCATAAAGAAGAACGACGACAACAGTGAGTACGCCTCGATTTCCTACGCTGGGCCCATGAGGTCAGCCGGAGGGACCGAGGCCGCGTTCTCGGTTTTGATAGCAGACGTCGTGGCGAAGAAGCTCGGCCTCTCTCCCTACAGGGCGCGCGACGAAGAGATAGCCAGGTTCATCGAAGAACTGAGGGTATACGAGCGCGAGGTAGGCAGCTTCCAGTACCGCGTCTCCGACTCGGACGTCCGGGTCGCCCTCTCCAACCTTCCGGTTGAAATCGACGGCGTAGAGACCGACCCCTACGAGGTTGTCGTGCACAGGAACCTGAAGAGGGTCGCCACCGACAGGGTCAGGGGCGGGGCCCTACGCGTCCTGAACGACGGGGTGATTGGGAGAGCCCACAAGCTGGCCAAGATCCTGAAGGAGCTCCAACTGACCGGCTGGGACTGGCTCCCCGAACTGAAGGGTGGCAAGCAGCAGTCGACCTCTGGAGAGACCGAGAAGGTGGGAGCCCACTTCGAGGAGATAATATCAGGACGTCCTGTCATCTCTTCGCCAAACACCCGCGGGGGCCTCCGGATAAGGTATGGAAGAGCCATGAACACAGGCCTCTCCACCGTAGGCATCCATCCTGCAATTCCCGTTCTTCTCGATAACTGCGTGGTCGTCGGGACTCAGGTCAAGGTGGACCTTCCCGGCAAGGCCGCCACCATCGCCTTCGCAGACTCAATTGAGGGACCTACAATCCGACTGAAAGACGGTTCCGTGCGTCGCGTGAACAGCCTCAGCGAAGCCGAGCGCTTTCACGACTCGCTCGAGCTCATAATCGACATGGGCGACGCACTCATCAGCTATGGTGACTTTCTGGAAAATAACAAGACACTAACCCCTTCCCCATACGTGACGGAATGGTGGCTCGAAGACCTCAAGACAGCATTCGAAAGCTCGCTGGATGGCCAAGGTGGGGGCTCAAGAGATCCGGCCAAGCTGAGAGCCATCCTGGAGGGGGTGATACCGTCAGCGAACGAAGCGCTCGAAATCTCAAGGGAACTTGGTATCCCCCTTTACCCCTCCTACACACCTAGGTTCGACAGGCTCTCTCCTGATGATCTCTTAGCGCTCAAAGACGTCATGAGTCAATCAGGACGTGATATCGAGGTAAACATCACATCACATCACATCGAAGAGTCACTGCAGCATCTCCTTGTGCCGTATACGCGCAACAAAGACTCGGCCACAGTGTCAGACGAGTGGGCGACCATCCTCGGAGCACTGATGGACTTGGCCGGGAAGACCGCACCAACTGACGTCGCGGCTTGGGATCAAGGAAAAACAACCGAGTTGGTACACCACCTCTCCGGCATCAAGCTTGGCAGACAGACCACGGGGACCGTCGGCATGAGGGTCGGTCGTCCCGAGAAAGCGATGTTGAGGCACATGAAACCTCCAGTCCACGTACTCTTCCCTGTGGGCGCCGCCGGCGGTAACACCCGTGACCTACTCGCCGCAGCAAAACACGGCAGCATGCGGGTCGACATGGTCAACATAATGTGTCCTTCGTGCGGCAAGCGCAAACTCTCGAGCAGGTGCGAGGAATGCGGCGAGGCGACAATACGGTTCCTTTCATGCCCGCGCTGCAGCCAGGTCATAAACGCCGAAGAAGGCCAGAGCTGCCCCCGTTGCAAGGTCGAAGGGGTCACCCACTCGAACTACAACCTTGACGTGAAGGCCAGCGTGGACGCAGTCCTGAGGAAGGTCCCTGAGGTCGCCCGCGGCCCCATCAAGGGCGTACGAGGCCTGGCGAGCGGCTCAAAGTATGCCGAACCGATCGAAAAGGGGGCTCTTCGCAGCAAGCACGAAATCTACGTCTACAAGGACGGAACTGCACGCGTGGATGTCACGAACGCCCCTCTCACCCACTTCAGGCCTAGCGGCATTCGCGTGGACATACCGACCCTTCTCTCGTTCGGATACACCGTAGACAAGGACGGCAAGCCCCTTGTCGACCCGGAACAGATAGTGGCGCTCAAGCCACAAGATGTTGTGATCCCAGAGAACACAGCACGCGACCTCGTGAGGGTTGCGGCATTCGTCGACGACGAGCTGGAGATTGTGTACGAGCTCCCCAGGTTCTACAACATCAAGACGACCGAGGACCTCAGGGGCAAGGTAGTCGTAGGCCTTGCGCCGCACACCTCTGTCGGAGTTGCTGGAAGGGTCATCGGGTTCTCGAACGCGCAAGTCTGCTTTGCGAACCCATGCTGGCATTCCGCGAAGCGCCGCGATTGCGACGGCGACGGCGATTCTGTCCTGCTACTCCTCGACATATTCCTCAACTTCTCCGTCGAATACATCCCTACCCAGATAGGCGGTCTGATGGACACGCCCCTACTAATCCAACCCATCATCCTCCCTGCAGAGGTCGACGACCAGGCCCACAACTTCGACGTCGCTTGGAGTTACCCCGCCAGATTCTACGAGGCCACCGAATCATCGCCGAACGCTTCAAAGGTCTCAGGCCTGATAGAGACCATCCGCAACAGAGTGAACACGGAAGAGCAGTTCTACAACTATGGGTTTACCCACAGCACCAGCTCTATCACGATAAAGAGCCCGCGGAGCGCCTACTCAACTCTGGCCACCCTCTCGGACAAGATAGCCAAACAAATCGACGTGGCCGAGAAGATAGAGGCAGTCTCCGCAAGACAGGTCGTTGAATCGATAATCAAGACGCACCTAATCAGGGACATAATGGGGAACATGAAGAAGTACTCGACCCAGTCGTTCAAGTGCAGGGCCTGCAGCCGGACATTGCGCAGGCCGACGGTCTCCGCCAAGTGCGAGGTGTGCGGTGGGGAGCTCAGAGAGACGTTGACACGCGGCTCGGTCGAGAAATATCTGGCGATCGCGAGGAGGTTGGCGCACGACTACGACGTCGACGAGTACATCAAAGAGCGGCTCGACCTCCTAGTGAGGGAGATGGACCAGCTCTTCCCAACCAGGGAGAAGACCACCCAGTCAGAGCTTACTGACTTTGCGCAAGGCCCCGAGCCCAGCCTAGTGGTGGACTGACAGCCTAGCGGTAGAAGTACGCCGGGGAGTCGTCGAAGGAGTACTTCACCCTTTGGTGCAGTCTTCGCAGCTCGCGTACTCGCTTCTTCACCGCATCGACCTTGTCTGTGGTGAGCGCCACGTGCAATACCTCCGCGACTTCCTTCATCTCGCTCTTTCCCATCCCGAGCCTGGTGAGCTCCGAGACGCCTAACCTAATTCCCCCCGGATTGGTGTAGTGCCTTCCTGCTTGAAGGTCGCCGGGTAGAAGCTGGCGGTTGGCGATGATGTTCATGTTCTCCAGCTTCTTCTCGACCTGCCCTCCGTCGCCGTACTTTGTGACGTCTATCGCGACCTGGTGAGACTGCGTGTAGCCGTGGTTCTCACCCAGAACGTTCTCCCCTTTCTGCGCCAGCGCCTCGGCCAAAGTCTGTGCGTTCGCCGTGACAGCCTTGGCGTAACTGGCACCGAATTTCAAGAACTCGACGAAGGTTAGGGCCTTGGCAGCGACGTTGTGGAGGTGGTGGTTGCTCGATGTCCCGGGGAACACCGCCTTCTTCAGACCCTCGCCATACTGGCTCTTGGACACGACCGCACCGCCCTGCGGGCCGAAGAGCGTCTTGTGGGTGCTGAAGCTCATTATATGGGCCCCCTCTCCCAGCGGGTCTTGGAACTTCCCACCCGCGATCAGGCCAGCCACGTGCGCTGCGTCATAGCATGGTACGGCCCCGACCTCCAGTATAGCTTCCACGAGGTCCTTCACCGGGTGCGGAAAGAGGAAGAGGCTCCCACCGAACATCACTATCTTCACCTTCTTCCCGGCTGACTGGAGCGCCTTGAGCTTCTTCTTTGTCTGATCCACGTCGATGTTCATGTTCTCCTTGTCGAAGACGAAATACTCGATGTCAAGCCCGTGGACGAGCCCCGCGGTGCCTGAAAATTCCTTCTTGCCGGCAGAGATGTGCCCTCCGTTCGGTATCGACAGGGCCATCATCGTGTCCCCCGGGTCAGATAGCGTGGAATATACAGCGAGATTAGCGCAGGCCCCTGAGACGGGGCGGACATCGGCGAACTCCGCCTTGAACAAGGTCTTCGCAAGGCTGATGGCCTCGAGCTCTATCTGGTCGATGAACTTGCAGCCAGCGTACACCCTCTCCCCGGGCCAGCCTTCCGCGTACCTGTGCCCCAGGTCCGAAGAAAGAACCTGCCTAACCGTACGCGAAGCCACGTTCTCGCTCGCGACCAGAGGAAGGCTCTCAGAGAACCACTTCTCGTGCTGCTTCACCAGCGAAATCAGCTTGGCTTGTTGATTCTTCACGATGGTCGAAGAACCCGCCTCAGTAATTATTGTTTTTGTGCGATTGTTTGGTATACAGCACTTGCACAACATATTTTAAAAGGGCGGCCGCGTGGCAAGGAGAGAAACAACATGAGCAGCAAGAACAAGCAACTACCGGCATCGAGCGCAGGATTGCTCAGGTTCTTCGAGGACGAGACCGAGGGTGTCAAGATCAAGCCTGAGATCGTCCTCGCCGCTTCGATGGGGCTTGTCGTGGGGTCGATTGCCATGAACCTGATATTCCCGGCCCCGCCAGCGACCACGCCCACCACTGCGGGCGCGGCTTTCCTCGGCCTGTTATTCGGGTAGATCGCATCTGTATGGCTCCGCAACTGAACAGCTAGCTCGCCGTTACCGGCATCTGTTCGTCCTGCCTTCCTTCGCCGCTCTTTCCGTCCTTGTGGGAGTCTCCAACGTCCTTCTCCTAGCGCCGTTGGTGGTGCTCGACGGATTGCCGATAGTCGCCGCGTTTGCGGTCTTCACAACCATACCAGTCACGTCCGGCGTGATTACATACGTGGTCAGGGCATTGGACTCCGACTCGATCGTTTCGCTCAGGCGGACATTCGGCCTCACCCTTGCATCAAACCTCCTATGGACCATTCTGCTCGCGCTAGGTTCTTCCTTCTCTTTGTTCCTCCACACTTCCCAACCTCTCCTCGATGAATTCGTCCTTGGCGCGTTCTTCGCTTGGAGCTTCGAGCTACTTGTGGTAAACGGGGCGTTCGTGTCCAGCACAACCAAAAGCCTGGTGATAGCAGCCGTCCAGCCTGCGACAATCCTCCTCCTCGCCTCGACATTTATCATCAAATTGAACCTCGCACTGGTCTTTGCCGCGATATCGGGCTTGGTCGTCTTGGGAATCACGTTAGGGTTCCTGCTCAAGTTCAAGACTTTCAAGACGCGAGGAGCGGGCATCAACACTCTGCAGACTTTCCAATCCTTCCTCAAGTCTTGGGTATCACAGAAGCCTGCCGAGCTCGAGACCTACTTCACGCTATACTCTCACGACGAGCCTGTCGCGACGAGGATAGTCCTTACCACGACCACCACTGACCGCATAGCCATGGTGTTGCCGGGCGTCCATCCCGGCCCTTTCTTCCCGGTGGGGAGCTACAACTTGTCTGAGTTGATATACGGCGAACTCAGGAAGAATAACGTAACCCCCATCGTCTTGCACGGGGTGGGAGGGCACGAGAGAAACCTTCCGACGAACGCCCTTACAAGACAGTATGCGGCAGCAATCGCCAGCGCGGTGGCGCAATCTGAGACGGGGCAGCAACTCCAAAAGATGCGAGGGCCGAACAGGTCGAAGCAAGGATCGACTACCGTGACGACAATCGGTTTCGGAAACCAGGTGGTGGCATTCCTCTCCAATGCGCCTTTCAACACCGACGACCTCGACCCTTCAGCGGTAGACAGGGCGATCTCTGTTGCGAAGGAATCTGGAGTGGAGCTGATGCTCGTGGACGCGCACAACTCAATCGGAGGGGAGAACCTCGAGCAGCCCGAGCTCGATTGGCTGAAGGTCTTCTCCGACATCAGAGGAGACCCAGAGGAGGAATTCGACGTCGGCGCGGCCCATTCTTCAGAGCTTCAGTTCGAGCATGGCTCTGACATCAGTGACGGAGGAATTACAGCCCTCGTGTTCAGGAAGCAAGCGTCGACATACGCCCTGATAACCTCGGACTCGAACAACGTCGTCGTGGGCCTTAGGCAAATGGTAATCGACGAGCTCAAGAAAGAGAACGTAGAACTGATCGAGCTGTGCACCTCAGACACTCACAACTCTGCCGCAAGGTATCTGACCAGCCGCGGGTACCGCGCCCTAGGGGAGGACACCGACCGAGCGCAGTTGGTCGCGACCATAACGAAGCTGGAGAAGCTGGCAGAAGGTAGGCTCGCCCGCGGAAAGGTAGCTGCCATCACCACGCAGCTGACACTGCCGTTAATCGGAGACCAGTCTCTGAACGACTTCGCAGCGCTGACGAAGGAGACGCTGAGCTTCACGAAGGCCTACGCCGCCGGCGCGCTGACCTCGGCCCTTATCATATGCCTCGTCACGCTCTTCTTCTGAGGAATCGACCGTTTGGACAAGAGTGGAGAACGCAATTGAGAATCCACAACGGGTACCTGGTCGCAATCGAAGGCATAGACGCGGTAGGGAAGAACACGCACAGCTTCATGCTCGTAAAACGACTGAAGAGAAAAGGAGTCCACGCCACGTACATGTCGTTCCCCGACTATGAGACGCCGATAGGCAAGGAGATCACGTCGTTTCTCTCGGGCAAGACCGCCTACCCAGTAGAACTGCAACACTTGTTGTTCGCCGCGAACAGGTGGGAGAAGCTTGACGAGCTCAGGTCGTTCCTCCGAGCAGGCGAGGTGCTTATCGTCAATAGATACACCCCGTCCAATCTGGCCTACGGAAAGGCAAACGGGCTCGACACAGGGTGGCTCGCCAACCTGGAGAAGGGGTTGCCCAGCGCTGACTTGGTCGTGGTGCTGGACGCATCTCCACAGGCCCTCGTCTCGAGAAGGCCCGCCGGCAGCAAGGACGCTTACGAGAAGAGCTCTGCGTTGCAGACCAAGGCCCAAAAGGCTTACAGGAGTCTCGCGCACAGACATGGTTGGAAGCTCATTGATGCTGACGGACCTGTCGGAGATGTCCAAGCCGCGGTGCTCAAGACGGTGAACAAAGCGCTCGAGAAGGACAGGGGGACCACAGTATGACGCTGAAGTTCGTCGCGGAGATAAGGGACCCCATCCACGGCTACATCAAGATCACCAAGGAGGAACGGGAGCTAATAGACTCGGTCTTCGTCCAGCGCCTCCGAAGGATTCACCAGCTGGCAGGAGCCTACCTCGTCTACCCTGGCGGCGTGCACAGCAGGTTCGAGCACGTGATTGGAACAATGCATGTAGCTGGCCTTATCGGCCAGTCAATCGCGGACAAGGCCGGGCTCCACGACGACGACATCCAAGAGTTGAGGATAGCAGCCCTCCTCCACGACGTGGGGCACGGACCCTTCTCCCATCTCTTCGAAGAAGTCCTGGCAGAGAAGACCGACCAGACCCACGAGGACTTGTCGCAGAGGATAATCTTAGAGTCGAACATAGGAGACATATTGAGAAGGAACGGGTATCAACCGTCGAAGATGTCGAAGCTCTGCGTAGGCAAGTCGCGGGCCAGGCCCTTCATGAATCAGATCATAGCAGGAGGACTGAGCGCCGACATGATGGACTACCTGCTCAGAGACACCTACTTCACAGGAGTCGAGTACGGCAAGGTGGACATCCAGAGAGTGATAGATTCGCTGGGCGTGAGCACCGACGACCACCTGCTGCTGGAGCGGGCGGCGCTGTACGCTTTCGAGGCCCTCCTAATCGCGAGGTACGAGATGTTCAAGGCGGTCTACTTCCATCGGACGGTCAGGGCGGCTGAGCTGATGCTCGCGCACTCGATGACGCTAGCCGACGACGAGCTGCACCTTACCGACCTCTCGAAGGTCGAGAGAATCCTAAGGCTGACGGACGAGGTCGTACTGCAGCAACTCGCTGACCTCGACCCACGCACGCCGGATTTGAAGATGGCGAAGCGGCTCGCCACGAACTACATGCAGAGGAAGCTCGTGAAATGCGTCTTCGAGAAGGTCATGCAGAGGAAAGACAGGACAATCCAACGGATATTCAGCAAGAAGAGGTTCAGGGACGAGCTCGCCTCGGACATCGCACAAGGCGCCGGCGTGAGACCCTCGGACATATACATCGACGTGCCGAACACACCCTCGGTGCCGTACACATCAGAGCGGCAGACGTTCAACTCGATCACGCTCTTCTCTAACGACGCCTACGGCGGCAAAAGAAGGACCGAGACGGTACCGATAGCCGAGCTCCCTCTGGTCGGGTCAATCACCGGCTTCATGGACATCCTGAGGATCTACACCTTCTCCGAGCACAGAAGCAAAGTCGTAGGCGCCGTCGAGGCAATCTTCGGCAAAGATGACTTCATGTCTCGGATTTCAGTCTGACGCGCCACCATCTGTCCTGAAATACGGTTTCACACTGAGAATCAGTGCTCCTCGAGGAAATATTCCCGTACCCCTCCTTCCGTCAGGGGCAGAAGGAACTCGCGCAATCTGTCTACCTCTCCTGCAAGAACGGACAGAGGCTCGTCGCCGAAGCCATGAGCGGGTTCGGGAAGACGGCAGCCGTCCTAGCCGGGTGCATCTCGGCGGCCACCGAAGACGACCTCGAAATCATCTACCTCTGCCGGACGAAGAGGCAAGTCTTCCGGGTGCTGGAGGAGCTCAACCGGTTCTCAAAGCGGCTTCCGTTGAGGGCGACGAGCCTCTTCTCAAAGTACGACTACTGCCTCTTGCGGCAAACCAGTTTCGGCGTGTCGCCGGAGACCTTCAAGTGGTTTTGCAGCTTCCAGACTTCTAACAACCTCTGCAGCTACTTCTTGAACGTCGGATTCAACCGCGAAAGAATCGACCGTCTGGTGGATGAGCAGACCCGTGGGCCAGGGTCGATTTCGGAACTGCTGAAGAAAGCGGCAGAACTTCACGTTTGCCCGTACGAGGTCGCCCGGCTCTCGCTGGCGCGCTCGAGGATTATCGTCACGACATACCACTACCTGCTCGACGAGGGCTCACGGACAGTGCTCATCGGGGGCGACAAGCCCCTCCGCAACGTCGTCGCTGTAATCGACGAGGCCCATAACATCAGGGACTTCATCTCCAGCAACTCCACGACCGCGCTCTCCCTCTCGGACATCAGAGAGTGCATCGCAGACTCCCGTAGCCTCTACCTGTCGCGCATATCTTCGGCCATCACGGAGATCAGCGAAAGGGCGACACAGTTCTGCTCCAAGAATCCCCACTGGCTGGTGAGGAAGGAGTCTTTCGTCGCAGCCATGAGCGGGAGCCACACCAAAGATTGGCTATCAGACCTGGTCTTCGAGCTCTCGACAAACTCCGGTGTCGCTTGGTACTCCGTGGCGACAAGCAGGAACATGCCTGCGTCAATCATAAGGCTAGGCGGCTTCTTGAGCGCATTGCTCTCCTCGCTAGACTCCAAGGAGATTACACTTGTGAAATCCGACTCATCGTTGTTCTTGACCGACACGCACCCTTCAAAGAGGTTCCTTGGCGCTACCGCGGGCCTGCGAAGCCTCATCCTCCTCTCCGCGACAATCAACCCTTCGAACCTCTTTCTACGCTCGATCGGCCTTGATGAGTCCTCCGCGTCAGTGCACAGCGCCATCACGAGTAACAGGTTCAGGATCAGAACGGTCATCGACCGCGCCGTCACCACGAGATTCAAGATGCGCACGCCTGAGATGTATTCAAACATCGCGCGGAACATCGCCGCCGTCGCCAGTGCCGTCAACGGGGGAATCGGCGTCTTCCTCCCGTCTTACGCCGTCCTAGAGTCGATCAGAGGCCCGCTCCTCTCGGAAATCGAACGCGCCACGCCGGCGCCCTCGCCAAGAAGGACAGTCATGGTCGAGAGGCGAGGCATGACGAATGAGGACTCCGAAGAGACGATGAACGTCTTCAAGTCGAGTCGTGGATGCATCCTCCTTGCCGTCCAAGGCGGCCGGTTCTCGGAGGGCGAAGACTTCCCAGGTGACGAGATGGACGTCTCGATAGTCGTGGGGCTCCCTCTACCCCCGCCATCGCCTACGACCTACGCGGAGTACAAGCAGATGGAAATCGACCGCTTCGACAGCCACCAAGCGTACATGCTCCTCTCCCTTCTCCCCGCGCTGAGGAAGGCGTTTCAGTGCGCTGGAAGGCACGTGCGAGACCCGGGAAAGGTCGGGATGGTCTTCTTCATGGACTCACGTTTCGCGAACCAAAAAGTGATTGATCTGATGCCGTCTTGGCTGACGGCCGACCTGGTCAAAGGGGAGTTCAGCTCGGATTCGATACACATGATCACCCAGGAGTTCTTCTCGAACTCGCGAGATCGCTGAACTGGACGCCCTTACGCGATGCTATCCTGGCAGCAGCTCGCTGGTCTCTGGCGGCGCCGATGGCCCCGCGTTTGCCCGCCGACGTCCCCGACTCATCGACTATCTCGATGTAGGCCGAGGGAGGCAGTCTCTCTCGTAACGAGCGAGCCAACTGGGAGCTGGAACCGGGTTCACCGTCGCCTATCTTGACCGTAAGCGAAGAGTAGGGCACGTCCCTTGCGAGCGCGACCAACAAATCAACCGACTTTTCTACCGAGTTCTGAGTCAAGGAGCCGAGGTCCCTTCCGCCGTAGAACATCGCCAATCCTATCCTCGACCCGGGGTCTATTCCGATGAGGAGGTTCCTTTTCGACTCGTCAAGCATCCTCGAGAGCAGCTGACCCTCCATTATCAACGAGTCCTCGTTTAGGTCCTCGATCGCGACCGCGCCGCCTCCGAGCAAGGCCGCCTCTCTTTTGGAGGTGAGGGTGAGCTCTCGACGCGAGTCAACGACCTCCCCAGGCATGAGACTGGAAAACCGGAGATGCGTTCTCTTCAGCCGAGAGACGATGCTGTAATACGCGTTGGCGTCATCGGTGGCGACCTTAATAATCCTCATGACATGTTCGTCGGTTCGAAAAGGCAAAGCGAGCTTATGAGTATTCCCACGAAGGAACAGACGAGCAGGTTCCTTGCCCCGCTGAGAGGTAATATCACAATCTTGCTGTTGCACGACATGGAGGTGAAGATGCAGCTCAGCAGTTTCATGCTGGCCTGCGCGCGTTTGCAGTCCATGGAAACAACCATCCTCGATTCCGACGCCTTCTACTGCACCAACATGGAGCGCTTCGCCGACGCCAGATCCATTTCCAAGGGCGAGCTGTTGCTCCTGCCAGAGCAGGACTTTGAGGTAGAGTCCTTGATCCCCCTGCTCTCCTCGAAGAGAGAGCTGCTCATCGTCGACGACTTGAACTCCCTCTACTCGCTAGCTTCGGACGGCCGGAAATCACACCAATTGACCATCCTCATGAGCCTTCTTTCTCATAACGCCAGGGCCAACGGCTCCTGGGTGATCGCCACGGCTTACAGGACAGAGCTAGGTCAGAAGCTGACCACGAGGAGCCAAAGGTCGCTGACCGCGCTCGGCGATCTGGTCATCGACACAGATTTTCGCGCTGGTTCGGTCAAGCTCAAAGGGAGCTTAAATGACCATTGGACGGACGGGGAGTTCAGCCTGTGAAGACGAGGTCTACTTCGCGAAGTAGACGTACATCTCGATGTAGATAGCGCCCGCAATCATCAGAATCGCGAGCGTCAGGAAGAAGCCGACCAGCCTTGGTTTCACCGTCTGCCGACCGCTGAGGTACGACAAGTAGAGCCCGCCGAAGCCGAGCATCAACGCCATCGCGTTGATA
>Ga0307373_10009331_pt1 | contig 14709 bp, 13 predicted proteins | sample OX2MG_FD_202534 | JGI IMG/M metagenome (GOLD analysis project Ga0307373, IMG submission 202534) | Soil microbial communities from Risofladan, Vaasa, Finland - OX-2 | ecosystem: Environmental > Terrestrial > Soil > Coastal area > Acid sulfate soil | place: Finland: Risofladan, Vaasa | collected... | reverse complement strand
ACGGCGGCAACGGAGGCATCCATGATCTGGCTGACAATCCGGTACATGGCGTAGGTGGGTGTGGGGATGACTACCCGGTCGCCGGGATTGAGAAAGGTCTTGGCCACGACATCGAGCATCTCATCGGCGCCGGCGCCGATCACCAGGTGCGCGGGCGAGAAGCCCGTATAGGCCGCCAGTTCGGCGGCCAGGGCGGCGTAGGAACCATCGAAGTACTCGTTGACAGCGGGGACACGGCGGGCCCGCTCAAGCACCGCCTCCAGGCAGGGAGGGGGGAAGGGCGAGGTATTGGTATCGAAACGGACCACCGCCGAGGGGTCCAGATGATAGCGGGCGGCGACCTCCTGGTTCGCGGCTTCCCATACATAGGGCTCCATGGCCAGGGTCGCGGGGCGGGCGAGGCGAGCGAGAGGGGAACCGGCCAGGTCGTTCATGGGTGCTCCTTCAGAGGGGTGGTTGCCTCCCAGGAATGATAGTGCCCCCGCTTCTCGGTTGGGAAGCGGGGGCACCGGCGTCGCGGGCGGTTAGCCGACGGCGACGACGTTGACGGTGGCGCCAACCGCGGCCAGCTTCTCCTTGACGGCCTCGGCCTCTTCCTTGGTCACGGCCTCCTTGATTGGCTTGGGGGCACCGTCCACCAGATCCTTTGCCTCCTTCAGGCCCAGATTGGGGAGAAGCTCGCGCACGGCCTTGATCACGTTGATCTTGTTGGGGCCGACCTCGGTCAGGTTAGCGGTGAATTCGGTCGGCTCGGCGGCGGCCTCCTCGGGCGCGGCGGCGGCGGCGGGACCGGCGGCGGCTACGGCCACCGGGGCGGCGGCCTTGACGCCAAAGCGGTCCTCCATCGCCTTCACCAGGTCGGAGACTTCCATCAGGGTCATGGATCCAATAGCGTCAAGTAATTGGTCGGTGCTCAGGGTTGCCATAGTCGTACGAACTCCTTCTTCTGTTGGGTGGAATCAGGCGGACTGCGCCTGCAATTGATCTTGACGGGCCGCGAGGGTATAGACGAGTTGCTGCACGGCGCTGTTCAGGGTGGCGGCCAACTGGGTGGCCGGCGCTTGCAGGGTACCCAGCAACTTGGCCAATTGCTCCTCGCGGGTAGCCATGGTGGTCAGCCGTTGCACCGCGTCGGCATTGAGGCCGCGGTTGCCGAGCGTCCCGCCCGTGACCTTGACGTTCTCCTTGCGCGTAGCGCGGACCGCATCGATGACAGCCTTGGCCCCCTGCGGTTCGCTGCCATAAATGAAAGCGATGGCCGTGGGGCCGGAGAACAAGTCGTCGAGATCGGGCTTCCCGGCGTTCCGGGCCGCGATCCGCAAGAGCGTGTTCTTGGCCACTCGCAGTTCGATGTTCATGCCATTGGCGCGCAGTTTCCGGCGCAACTCGCTGATCTCGCTCACCTTGAGCTCACGGTAGTGCAGCAACACGGTGGCATTGCTTCGCTGGAGTTTGTCGGTCAACTCGGCCACGGTGGCGATTTTCGCCGCTGTAGGCATGCTCCTTACCTCCTTTCATTGAAGGGTTCGCGAGGACAATAAAAAAACCTCAGCGCGCTCGCCGAGGTTGAGGATCAAGGAAAGGAGAAACACCCTACGCACCCGGAGGGCGCCCTGGCGTTTGCACCCCCACACCTCGGTAGGCAAGTTTGAGCGCCGAATTGGCGCGCCTACGGTCTGCGGCAAGAGAGCTGGACGGCGACACGCCATCCGGTGAGCAATGGTACCGGATCGAGGAGAGCGAGGTCAAACATGACCGTGCTTTTCGCCATATGGCCCTGCTTGACACCACAAAATTGGCTGGCTATACTCACTTTTGTCGTGAGCAGTCAGGACTGCCGCCGCTATTGAGGTTGGCATGAGGTTCCGCCGAGATAGCTCAGTTGGTAGAGCACTGCACTGAAAATGCAGGTGTCCGCAGTTCGAATCTGCGTCTCGGCACCGTGCGGAAGTGGCTCAGTGGTAGAGCATCTCCTTGCCAAGGAGAGGGTCGCCGGTTCGATCCCGGTCTTCCGCTCCAGAGAAAACCGGCCCCCAAGGGGGCCGGTTTTCGGCTTGTATGGTGCTGATCCTACTCGTTGTCCAGGCGGTGAATCGAGCGAACCTTCATGTCAGTGCTTCCAGAGCCGCTCGTAGAAGAAGGTGTGTACGTTGTGGGTGAAATCGGTGGCGTTTCCATGGATTTGCGGACTGTGCATCACGTACGCCACGTTGTTGATCACCGGTACCCAGGGCGCCTGCGCCATCACGTCACTGTAGAGGGTCTTATAGCCGGCGTAGCGCGCCGCGCTATCCGGCATGACCTTGAGGTGAGCGGCCATGGCATCTAGCTTCTTATCGCAGAAGAACGGCCAGTTCCAGCCGCCCTGTACGGCGGAATCGCAGCCCAGGATTGGCCCATAGAAGTCGGAGGGATCGGGGAAATCCTGCAACCATGCTTCGCCGCCCGACCATACCATGGCGGCCTTTTTCGGCGTACCGGCCTGATCGACCAGGGTGGCGGAGGCCAGCGGCACAATGCTGACCTTAATGCCGATCTGAGCCAGGTCGCTTTGGAACGATTCGGCGATTCTCGGTTGCGGGTCTACGTTGAGGACGTAGAGTTGCGTGCTGAAGCCGTTTGGATAGCCGGCCTGGGCTAACAGCTTCTTTGCCGCCGCCGGGTCATGGGCATAGCCCTTGTACGAGGGATCGTAGCCCGGCATGAGCGGGGGAAGAATCTGATCGGCGACCACTCCGCGCCCAGCCGAGAGTTGCACGACGCGCGTCTTGTCGATGGCCATGTTGACCGCTTGGCGCACCTTCACGTTATTGAACGGGGCGATCTGGGTATTCATGGTGAGGTAGGTGGTCTCGGGCTGTACGTACCGCACCAGATCGCCGGCATATTTTGGATTGTTCTTGATGGACACGAAGTCCGCGGCTGGAATTGGATCGGCCAACATATCCAACTGCCCGCTCTCCAGGCGCAAGAGCGCCACTTCGGGGGCGAGCCCAATCAGGAACGTCACTCCGTCCAGGTACGGCAACCCTTCATAAAAGTAGTGCGGGTTGCGTACAAAGACCAGCTTTTGTCCTGCTATCCACTGTTTGAGGAGGAAGGGCCCCGTCCCCACTGGGGCATGGCCGAAGTTGGCGCCCTCCTTTGCCACGACCTCCTTGGGGACGATATAGGCGAAGTTCATGGCCAGGACATTCAGGAAGGTCGTATCCGGCTGGGTGAGGGTAAATTGAATCACATAGCGGCTGAGCACCTTGATCCCGCTCGCCGTGGCCGCCTTCCCGTTGGCCATTGCCTGGGCGCCCGCGATGCTCAGGAAGAAACTTGACCCAGGACTCTTGGTTTTCGGATCCAATACACGGTTGATGCTATAGGCCACGTCAGCCGACGTAAGTTCTCTTCCGTTCTGGAAGAGGACGCCCTTGCGTAGGGTAAAGGTGTAGGTACGCCCATCCTTGCTGACCGTAGGCATGGAAGCAGCCAGACGGGGCTCCAGAGTCGTGCCCTGGTTGTAGTCGAGCAGTCCGTCAAAGACCATCTTCTCCGCCGGCCAGTTGTTCCAGTCATAGCCGATCGCCGGATCGAGGGTCGCCAGATCATTCTGGAATCCCTGGGTCAGAATCCCGCCGCGCACCGGCGTATCCGCCGCGCGGCCTTGAGCCCGCGCGGACCCGGAGGTCCTGAGGACGGAGGACGGAAGGGCGACCAAGAGGATGAGTGCGATTGCTCTCGTCAAGCGGGCCGCGGCGCGCTTGCCGGTAGTCTCTGGCGTCATAGGAGGTATGTCCTTTCAAATCCCAACCGATTGCCTGCTTCGTGGGGAGAGTCGTAGGGCGGCCGAACAGTGCCGCGCGTCTAGAGCATGGCCACCTCCTAGCTATGCACCACACGTGGGTTAAGCACCGCGTACAATACGTCGATGAAGATGTTGATAAGGACAATGATTATGGCGGAAAACAACACCGTGCCCATGATCAGGGGGATATCATCATTCTGGATCGCCTGGTAGGCCATTTGGCCCACGCCGGGCCAGCCGAACACGCTTTCCACGACCACGATTCCGCCCAAAAAGTAGGCCATGTCGAGGCCCAGTTGGGTGACGATAGGAGTGATCGCGTTCGGCAGCGCGTGCCGCAGAATCACGATGAGCCGCCCCAGTCCCTTGGCGCGCGCGGTGCGTACGTAGTCGGCATTCAGCGTCTCCAGCATGGCGGACCGCAACACGCGGGCATACCACACCCCGCCGCTGAGGCCGACCGTGATGGCGGGCAGCACGATCGAGCTTGGGCTTTGGGCCAAACCTAGAGGAAAGATGGGCCACAGGTAGCCGAAGGTATAGAGCAAGACAAGTCCCAGCCAGAATTGGGGGGCGGAGACTCCGAGCATGGCGAAGCCCATGGCGCCGCGATCCAGCCACGAACGCGGTCGGGCGGCCGAGATGATCCCGATCGGGATCCCGATCAGCAATTCCACCAGGATTCCCGCCCCCGCCAGGGCGGCGGTATAGGGGAAGCGGCTTTCGATGGCGGAGAGCACCGGTGTTTGCAATTTATACGAAGTACCAAAATCGCCGTGCAGGGCGCGACCGACGTAGGCCAGATACTGCACGGGGAGAGGGCGGTTGAGCCCCAGTTGCTCGCGAATGCTGGCTACGGTTGCCGCCGAGGCGTTTGAGCCGGCATAGACGCGCGCCGGATCGGCGGGGACGAGATAGGCGAGGATGAAGGTAATCAGGGACACGCCGATGATCACCCCCACGGCGAGCAGCAGTCGGCGCGCGATATAGACGCCCATACTCAGTCGCGCCATGCCGGATCGAGCGCGTCGCGCAGGCCGTCGCCGAGCAGCGAGAAGCCGAGCACGGTGAGCATAATCGCCAGGCCAGGGTACAGTACCAGCCACGGCGCGCTGCGATAGTAGTTCTGTCCGTCACTGATCATGGCGCCCCAGGATGGGGTGGGCGGCTGCACCCCCACTCCGAGAAAACTCAGCGCGGCCTCGAACAGCACATTGGTGGCAATGCCCAGCGTGGTGTAGACAATGATCACTGGCACGAGGTGGGGCAGCACATGCCGGAACACAATGCGCCATTGACCGGCCCCGACCGCGAGGGCCGCCTCCACGAACTCACGCTCCTTGATCGTCAGTACCTGCCCATGGACGATACGGGCGATCGGCGTCCAATAGACGAAGGCGATCACCCCAATGACGATCCACAGGCTGGGCTTCAGGACGGCGACCAGGGCAATGGCGAGGAGCAAGACGGGAAAGGCCATCATCACGTCGGTCAAGCGCATGACCGCCGTCCCTACCCAGCCCTTGAAATAGCCGCCCACCAGGCCCACCGCCACCCCGATAACCATGGCGAGGCCATTGGCCACGACACCGATGGTGAGCGAGACACGAGCCCCATAGAGAATGCGCGAGAGCAGGTCTCGCCCCAGCGTGTCGGCGCCGAGGAGGAAGGTGCCGTTCGGTGAGGTGGGCGAGCCGTCCAGGGTCATACCGGAATCAAACGGCTGATTCGGGTCGTGCGGGGCCAGGAGCGGCGCGAAAACGGCGGCGACCACCAATAGGAGGACGATGATCGCCCCCAGCAGCGCCGCCTTGTTCCGTCGCAGCCGATACCAGGCAAGCTCCCAGTGCGAACGATAGTGGTGTGCTTCCTCATCATCGGCGGCGGTCCAAGCCGTGGGCGCCATTCGCTCTACACTCTGGCTCACGCTAGACTCTCGATTCGATGGACACACCGCGCCCCGCCCAGTAGGGTCGAGCATCAGAAGGCCGGCGCCGGCCAATCCGGCGGTTGTCGACCGCGCTGACCAGATCTCGAAGCGGTCGGGTTCGCGGCATCACATCGACCCCATGGAGTAGATATTCGTATTCCGCCATCTGTTTACGATCCCAACAGCGAGAGAGAAAGGTGTCGAACCACGCCTCGTGGAACGAAAAGACTAGAGAAGCAGCCGTGCGAGGACTGAACGACTCCCCTGAAGCGGGTATCGAGCGTTCTCTCGCCTGATAGCAGTATAGTAGCATGAAAGCCGCGACGCATCTTGGTCTGGATTTCACGCGGGGATCAGGCGGTAGTAGGATGATGGAACCTGCAGCGGGCACCCAGGGCGAAACAGATGCCGCGGGCGCGTGTCTGCTAAAGTGGACAGGAGCGCTACACCACCCTCTGTAATCCTTAGCGCCCATCCTCTATCCTGGAGGAATGGGCCAGGCTCTCGGCCGCCCCGCCGATGAAAGGGTGGATGGTTCGCCTATGTTCCTCATACCTTCCCTGGCACGCTGGATCGGCCGGCAGCTGCGCCGGGCGCCGGGACCGTTGCGCCAACATTGGCACCGGCGGACCTTTCGCCGCTCGGACCCTACCCGCGCGCCTCGGCAAGGGGCGACGGAGCCCTGGCGCCGTGACCCGCAATGGTTTCCCGGTGGCACGCCGCCCCGGAATCACAACCGCGTGACTCCGCTCATTGATGGCCACGCCTTCTTCGAGGACTTGTCGCGCGCCCTCGCCACGGCCCAGCACTACGTCTATATCATTGGCTGGTACATGACGCCGGCTATTCCCTTGCAACGCGGCGCCGGCGACGCCTTGCTGGTTACGCGACTGCACGGAGTGCTTGCCGACACCGCCCAGCGCCTGCCAGTGCGCGTTCTCCTCTGGAGTGGGGCTCCAGTCCTGTTCAAACCGGATCGCCATGCGGTGACCGCGGTGAAACAGTCCCTGGAGGAGCACGCTCGCATGACGGGAGCGGACCTCCTCTGCGAACTCGACCGGAGCGCGCGCTTCAGCCATTGCCATCATCAAAAAGCGATAGTCATCGATGGACAACTCGCCTTCGTTGGCGGCATGGATCTCACTACCTTGCAGGGGGATCGCTGGGATCTCCCCGGCCACCCCTTACGCGCGGGCACCAATTGGCACGATGTACAGATACGACTTGAGGGTGAGGCGGTAGCCGACGTGGAGCGGAACTTCCGCCAGCGCTGGCAAGCGGTCAGCAAGGAGCGCTTGTTGCCCAGCCACCCTCCTACCTGGCAGCCTGAGTGGCGAACCGCCGTGCAGATCGTCCGCACCATTCCTCGCCGGATCTATGACTTCGCGCCCCACGGAGAGTATGGCATCCAGCATGTCTACCTGCGGGCCATCGAGCAGGCTCGGCAGCTGATCTACCTGGAGAACCAGTATTTATGGTCGCCGGAGGTTACCCAGGCGCTGATCGATGCCGTGGATCGGCAGGCGGACTCGCCATTCCGGATCGTGATCGTGCTCCCTGCCCGTGCGTACGACGGCAAGGACGATAACGACAAGCATGTCGAGGCGCTCCGCAAGGCGGATAAGGGGCGGGGAATCGTCTCCGTCTACTGCCCCTACGCCTCGGGCCCCAGCTCCGGAACGCAGCCGTTCACCTACCGGCCCACCTATGTCCACGCCAAGGTCGGGATCTTCGACGATGAGTGGCTTTTGATCGGCTCGGCTAACTTGAACGATCGCGGCCTGCTTACCGATAGTGAAATCGTGGCCGTGGCGCACGACGCCACGCTTGCCCGGCAGGCGCGGATCGATCTCTGGACCGAACATCTGGCCCTCCCGCGCGAGCAGGTGGAGGCCGCCGAGCCCCATAGCCTGGTGGATGGCCCCTGGGCGGCCCAGGCAGCACGCAACGCCCGGATCATTCAACAGGGCGACCGCCCCTTACTGGGGGCGCTTCACCGCTACGAACCTGGCCGGATGCCTGGCTCCTGGTTCCTGGACGATGTCGAGGCGCTCCTGGTGGAGCACTAGCCGTTAGCGGAGCCCGTGCAGCAGGCTCTTCCGCAGTAAGCAGACCATCGTATAGGCCGGATCAAATACGTTGCCCACCGCGTACTCCACGCCCTGGCCAAGGAGAATGCTCGCCGCCGTGGCGTCCAACTGATAGTCCTCGGCCAGCCAACGCAGCATCTCCGTGGTGGCGTGCTGGAGGGCCTGGTCGAGAGGACGCGCGTTCCCCACCGTGAAGATGTGCTCGGCCGTCTCGCCGCGTGGCCAGCCGATCCGTCTTCCCTTTCGCAGCCCTACCGTGAACTCCACCTCCATCGATATTTCGATCCCTGTCCCCACGATCTCCCCATCGCCCTGTACGGCATGGCCGTCACCCAGGTGGAACAACGCGCCCGGCACGAAGACCGGGAAATAGGCGGTGACGCCGGCGGTAAAGCCCCGGTAATCCATGTTGCCGCCGTGCTGGGCCGAGGTCGCGGTGGAGATAGCCTCACCGCCCGCTGGAGCGACCCCGAAACAGCCCAACATCGGCGCCAGGGGCAAGGTCAGGCGGCCCAGCCGCGTTTCCGGGGTGAGCAGGGTCGCGGTATTCTGGTTTACATCGATCCGCCACTCGGCCTGGGTTCTTTCCGGGAGATGGCGCGCCTCCCACGGGTCGACCACATTCGGGGCTACGACCGTACTGGTCGAGCCGATAGCGCGGCTAGGAGTGATCCGATCCAGGTGGACGATCAAGGTATCGCCCGGCTCGGCGCCCTCGATAAAGAAAGGTCCAGTCTGCGGGTTGCCATGCTCCGCGACCGCGGCGCCGGATGCATCGATGCCGCCCGAATCGACCGTCGCGGTGATCACCGTATCGCCGGGGGCAATACGCAGCACCGGCTCGTGGGAGCCGATCGTGATGTGATAGTGAGTGGGGGAAAAGCGATGAATGGCCAAGGGATCCCTCCTCGGATTAGCTAATCAATCTGTATGGCCCCGGCTGTTACTCGCCGGCTTCGTCGAGCAGCGCCAACATACGCGCACGATAGGTGAGATCGCGGCCGGGTAGCTCGGGATCAACCTGCGATCCGACTTCGTAAAAGTAGCGGAGCCCCTTGCCCATCCGCTTGCCTTCGCCGGTATGCATGTCGTAGGCGTAGTCGGGGATGGTTGGCACGGCGCCGTTCTTTTCAACCTGCCAGCGAATCCAGTTGAGCATCTCATCGCTCCCGCGATCCTTTTCCCGAGTACAAAGGTAGCGCACGGCATGAATGGCGAAGACATAGCGATCGCCCTCTTCACGGGTAAAGCGATGGTGCATGTGGTACAGGTTGTTGATCAGGATGGGCGCCAGCAGGTCACCACATCCGGTGTCCTCCACGCTGATGACGGTCAGTCGCGTCCATAACTTCTCCTCCAACTCCTCGCTCGACATACTCATCTCGTAGGCCAGCATCGCGGCATTTTCGGTATGGCCGCGCCGCAGTTCTTTCTGGAGAGCGGAGACCACGAGATCGACGGGAAGCCCGTGACGGGTCTTTACCTGTTCCCACCTGTCGTATACATGAGGGTTAATTGCCACGAGAATGCCTCACTTTCCTTCACTCATCGATGCACTACACATGGGCGGCCCGGATATCTTCATTTTAATAGCCGTGCCACCAGAGCGCGGCACGCTCCACCATGGCGACTACCGCTGTCAAGACAAGCACCAATATGATGGACAGTATGCCAAAGGTCCACAGTAGACCCGGGCCCTCCGCTTCCTGCACCTGGGTCGCCATGCCAATGCCGATACCATGCGTGCCCGCCACCCACTCGGCCACGATCGCCCCAAGCACGGAGGCGGGCGCGCCGGTGCGCAACCCATTGAACAGATAAGGAAGGCTCCAGGGAAGAGCCAGGTAACGCACGTACTCCCACCTTGTTGCCGCCGTGAGATGGAAGAGATCGCCGGCATTGGGACTGATCGTTTTGAGGCCGCGGCTGACACTCAACAGGGTGGGGAAGAAACAGATGAGCGTGGTAATGATCACGATCACTGCCAATCCATGCCCCAAGATTAGGGTGAGGACCGGCACGAAGACCACAACGGGTACGGCTTGAAAACCGATGGCAAACGGGTATACGATCAGCGATGCGCGGCGTGAGACAAGGAAGATCAACGCCAGGGCAAAGCCGCCGCCATTCCCCAGCAGAAAGCCAAGGAGCACCTCCTTGATGGTGGTCCACAGATCGAGACTATACTGATCGGAATGGTGGGCAAGGATGTCCGCGACCGTCGATGGCGGCGGCACAAACCAGGGTTGCCAGTGGTTGAAGGCGATGGCCCAGTTCCACAGCAGCACGAATCCAGCTGACAGCAGGATGGTGGCGCCAACCGGAAGCCGCCAGGCTAGCCACAACCCCTTGAGCGTTCCCGGTCGCCGTACCGTGCGAGGGAGCCGCGCCGCGGTTGGTTGAGTCGTCACCATCAGAGACTGCTCATGTGCTTACTCCAGGGAAGGACGAGCCGCTCAAGCAGCGTCATCGCGCCGAAGAGCAGTCCGGTAGTGGCGCTTGCCAGGAGGGCCGTGGCCCACACCTGTGGCGTACGATCCGCGAACATCTCATAGAGCAGCAGGTTGCCGATGCCGCTGTTTGCGCCAATCCACTCCGAGATCAGTGAGGTAAGAAAAGCGAAGCCAACCGTGAGCTTGAGACCGACGAAAACGTAGGGAAGCGCATACGGCACGATCATGTACCACAGCCGCTCCAGTCCGTTGGCACCATAGAGGGTGAACAGGACTCGGGTACGCTGGGGCGTGGCGAGCAGGCCGCGGATCGTGCTGGTAAGGGTAGGGAAGAAACACGACAAGGTGACGACGATAATGCGCGGCTCCGACCCAGTGCCGAGAATCACCTCGAGGATCGGGATAACCGCGAGGAACGGCAGGGCATAAAGGAGCAGTCCTATTTGATAGACGAGGACGCGAAGCGGAGGCAGACTGAAAACGGCGAGCGCTAGCGCGATCGCCAGGCCGTTCCCAATCCCATAGCCGATCGCGGCGGTACCCAGGGTCAGGGGAACGTTTTGCATGTATACCGGGAACACATCGTGAACCAAGGCCGGCACGATCCTTGAAGGCGCGGGAATCAATCCTCTGCCAAGATGGAAGATGCTGACCAGGACTTCAAACAGCACCAGCAAAAGTACGACGCTCACCGTCGGGATCATCACTTCCTCGGGTATGTCTCGGAAGTGGCGGGCTTGCCTCGGCACGCGCCTATTCCGGGCCGTGTGCAACACCTATCGCACCTCCCCGGCATCGTTACGGGGGTCTTGCTTTGCCGGTACTCTTTTCACGACACGTCAGTTTCCAGCCAGTCCCGTGCCTCGGCCGCGGCTAGAAGCTTCCGCAAGGTCATCGAGAGCTCGACGAACTCGGGTGTCGTCATCTGTTCGATAACGCGCGGACGAGGCAACGATACTGATTGGATGCGATAGAGTTTACCTGGGTGGGCCGAGAGCACCACCACGCGATCGGCTAATAAAATGGCCTCGCTGATGCTATGTGTCACCAAGATGCTTGTCGCCCCCGAGGCGTCCAGGACGCGCCCAAGCTCGCCGTTCATCCGTTCGCGGGTAATTTCATCCAGGGCGCCGAAGGGCTCATCGAGCAACAGCATCCGCGGATGGAGCATCAAGGCGCGGGCGATAGACACCCGTTGCCGCATGCCGCCGGAGAGCTGCCAGATGTAGGCATGGTGGAAACCGGAGAGGCCAACCCGATCGAGCAGGGCCGAAGCGCGTTCACGGGCCTGTCCCTGCCCCTTCACGCGCCGTCCATAGCCAACCTGTATGGGTAACAGTACGTTGTCCAGAGCGGTACGCCAGGGGAGCAGCACGGATTCCTGGAACACCATGCCGATCCAACCCCGGCGTCGTGCCTCGCCTGGATTGGATTGATCCAGCAGGATCTGGCCCCGTGATGGCTGGTCGAGATCGGCAATCAGCCGCAACAAGGTCGACTTGCCGGCCCCGGATGGACCAATCAGGGCGATCGATTCACCCGGCGCGACGGTAAACGAGATATCGTCAAGGGCCACCACCGCGCGCTTACTGGTCGAGAAGACGCGCCCAACTCCCGTAAGAGTCAGGCGCGCCCCAATGGAAGCTGCTTCCGGGGAGGCCGCTAGCGAAGTCGATGTGGCCACTGCTTGCATTCCGCCAATCCGGTCTAGAGTTGGGTTTTGCCCCCGTATGCCTTCTCGAGAATCGAAAGGTTGACGAACGTGCCGATGTCGACCGGCGAGGTGATGTGCTTGGTACTTATCAGCGACTTCTGGACCTTCGCGAACACGGCCGGATCCACCCAGAGGAGTCCCTTCTTCTTGGTCAGCGGAGAGGTCATCAGCGGCACCTCGGCCTTGGCCTGCCCAATTTGCTCGTTCAGCTTCAGACCCGGATTGGCGTAGGCCATGGTTGCCTGGGCGGCGGCAACCGGGTCCGCCTGGACGAGTTCCCAGCCCTTGATCGTGGCCTTCATCCAGGCTACCAAGGTATCTTCATGCTTGGTCAGGAAGTTCTCGTTGGTAATCAGCACGTCTGAATACGGGAAGCCACCCCAATCGGACACCAGGAGGAAGGCAGTCTTGATACCCTGCGCGGCGAGGAGCACCGGCTCGTTGGTGATGAACGACCAGAAACCATCGACCTGGTGGCTGGTAAGCGGGCTCGGATCATAGCCGGCATTGACGATCTGGATCTGGTTCCGTGAGATGCCATGGGCATCGAGCACCGGCAAGAGATACTCAAGGCTTCCCGGCTGCAGACCGATCTTCTTGCCGATGAGATCCTTGGGAGTCAAGATTGGGGCCGACGCCAGGCTCATAATACCGGCTGGGTTCTTCTGAAAAGGGGCTCCGAGCACGACAATCGGCGCCCCCTGCGAACGGAGAACGAGCGCGGTGTCGGTCGAATCGATGCCTACATCATCGCGGCCAGCGGCGACAAGCTGACGAGGAACGAGATTCGCGCCAGATGACCAGATGTGATTGATGCCTTCCTTTGCGTACCAGCCCCTCTTCTGGGCGACGAAGTAGCCGGCAAACTCGGCATCATTGATCCAACCCGTCACCACGCGAACCTCTTGCATGCTCATTGCCGAAGCAGAGCCTGTCCACCGGGATGCCCCAACCCCAGCGAGCGCCAGACCGGCGCCAGCCGCGGCGGAATGGCGCAGGAATCCAGATCGTGAAAGCTTCGTGGTCGTACGCATGAGGGTTGTCCTTTTCGCTACAGGATCAGTGTCTCAAAAGCGTGCAGGATCCGCGGGAGCCGTTCCCGGACGGTTGCCCTGAGTTTGTCTTCATCCACGGTCAAAAGCCGCCGATCCTTCATGACGATGCGTCCGTTTACCACGACCGTTTCCACATCACGCCCGGTCACGCACCGGGCCACGGTAAACAGGGGATCGTAGACAGGCTGGAGATCTAGTTCTTCAGGATTGATCAGCAGCACATCGGCGCGCTTACCTACCTCCAAGCTTCCCAGGGAGTCACCTTCGCCAAGGGCACGGGCGCCGCCATTCGTGGTAATCCGCAACAGATCCTCCGCCGAAAAGACCGACCGGTCGTGCCAGGGAGTGCCGAAGGTTGCCTGTTGCGCTACCCAGGTCGCGTGGATCGCCTGGAACAGGTCGATACTGCCGGAAGACGCGCCATCGGAGCCGACGCCAATGGCGATGCCGCGCCGCCACATCTCGGGCAGTTTAGGCGGGCCAATGAGATAGTTGCCCATTGGGCAATGCGCGGCGGTGACGTGATACGTGGCATAGAGGTCCACTTCATGTTCCGAGAGTAACACGGAGTGAGCGGCATGCATGCGTGGACCAAGGAAACCGATTTCCTCAAGGTGCTCGGCGGGGCGTTTCCCCCAACGGGCGGTGGAATAGTCAACCTCATAGGTGCCTTCGGCCAGATGGGTATGAACACGGACCCGCAACTGATCCGAGAGATCACGGAATGCCTCCCATAACTCCTCGGTACAGCTGATCAACTGGCGCAGGGACAGCCAGGCGCGGACGGGCGAATCGCGATCGGGCTGATTCCACCGCCGCACCAGGGCCAGGTTGCGATCGATGGCCTGCCGAGTGGTCATGATCATGGAATCGGGGACGCCATTTCCCATATCCACGGTCGATAAGGAAACAAAACCGCGAATACCTACTTCCTCCGCCGCTCGGCCCATCTGGTCGGGATGCGGCCCACCGGCCTCGGCGAAGCAGGTGGTGCCGGCGCGGAGCATATTAGCGTAGGCCAACAGGCCGCTCAGGTAAACATCTTCCTCCTCCAGCACGGACTCAAAGGGGATTAAATAGTTCTGCCAGATCGGCAGTCGCAAATGCCGGCGCCTACCCAATTCGTGTAACTTGCCGCGCAGCAGTTGTTGGCCGGTATGGAAATGAGTGTCCAACAAGCCAGGCATGGCTATTCGGCCGGGCGCATCCAGCCGATTGGCCGGGACAAAACGCTGGACAACCTCCGCCTCCGGGCCCACCCAGACAATGCGTCCACCCGCGATAGCGAGGGCGCCATTACTGATAACGCGGCACCGTGCGTCCATGGTGAGCACGTCGGCGCCAGTAATGACCAGATCAACAGGCTGAGGTGGGCTGGACCCTTCCATCGACTCCATCGACGTCCCCCGTTAGGTGTCACATTGGTACCATCTTACTCGATCATGGGGCCACCCTGTCCATCCTGGTGGGGGGCCAGAAAATGCTCAGTGCGCGGGCGAGCATACCAGACAAGGTCCACGTTCACCAGTCGCATGGGAACTTGACGCGACCGGTTTGGGACATGGACAACGGCACGACCCACCGAGGTCACCGGTGGGGGAGGGAGGACGCATGCCAGGAAGGCGGCAGCCCCAGATCGTATCGGCCGACGAGATCGCGGCCTTGATCGAC
>Ga0307373_10009328_pt1 | contig 14710 bp, 8 predicted proteins | sample OX2MG_FD_202534 | JGI IMG/M metagenome (GOLD analysis project Ga0307373, IMG submission 202534) | Soil microbial communities from Risofladan, Vaasa, Finland - OX-2 | ecosystem: Environmental > Terrestrial > Soil > Coastal area > Acid sulfate soil | place: Finland: Risofladan, Vaasa | collected... | reverse complement strand
CGCCGTCCCGGGTGAAAAATCGCGCGTCGTCGTAGTGCGGGGTCATGGGCACGAACCGACGCGTGAGGCGGACGGCCAGATTCTTCTCGCCGTCGAAATCGGCCGAGTCGTCGTGGAACGCCATGCGCAAGCCGGTGAACACGAGCAACGCGCCGAACACGTAGAGCACCCACTCGAACCGGGCCAACAGCAGCGCCCCGACCGCGATGAACACCCCGCGCAGCACGAGCGCGCCGAGGATACCGTAAAAGAGCACGCGGTGGTGGGCGCGCTTCGGTACGCCGAAGTACGTGAAGATCAGCGCGATGACGAAGATGTTGTCGGCGCTCAGCGATTCCTCGAGGAGGTAGCCGGTGAGGAAGGTGAGCGCGGTGCCGCGGGGCTCGAAGATGCGCAACACGAGCGCGAACAACAGGGCCAGGGTCACCCACAGCACCGTCCACATCGCCGCCTCGCGCGGCCGTACCTCGTGCGCCTCCCGATGGAAGACACCCAGGTCCAGCGCCAGCATCGTGAGCACGAAGGCGAGGAAGCCAACCCAGAACCAGATGTTGGTGGCGATGCTGTGCATGGGGGAGCAACTGGTGGCGAAGGTCTCTGAAAGTTAACGTGGAGCGGTCAGTTCCCCGCGCTTCCACGTTCCGTGATGCCCGACCCCGATTCCACTCTCCGCGCCGTGATCACGCACGTGATCGTGAACGCTCGCATCGCCACCGGCCAGCCGCGCCGTCCGTGGGTCGATGCTGCGGCACTGGCCGGCGACCGGGTAGCGCGCGTGGGATCGAGTGCCGAGATTCGCAAGTTCGCGCCGGAAGGCGCGCGGGTCGTCGACGCGCAGGGCGCGGAGCTCACGCTCGACGACCTGTCGCGCTATGGCTGAGGGCGCGCACCAAACGCGCGCCGTGAGCAAGCGGCCCGCGTCCGGAACGAACGATGTCCGTGCGGCCGGGGGCGGGTGCGTGCCGTCCTAGAACGCGGCGATGTCGCGGAATGCGGCCTTGAACGTCTCCACCTGAGGCAGAATGGCGTCTTCGAGTTGCGGCGCGTATCCGACGAACGTGTCGGCGCTCGCCACGCGCTTCACCGGGGCGTCCAGCCATGGGAAACATTCGTCGGCGATGGCGGCGGCGATCTCCGCGCCGTAGCCCCACGACAGCGAATCCTCGTAGGCAACGATCACGCGCGACGTCTTCTTCACACTCGCATACACCGAGTCGCGATCCCACGGCGAGAGCGTCCGCAGGTCGATCACCTCGACGCTCAACCCCGTCTCTTCGGCCGACTGGTTGGCCGCCATGAAGGCGCGATGAACCGTGGCGCCGTAGGTCACGACGGTTATGTCGGTGCCTTCGCGCACGACCTTGGCCTTGCCGAACGGGATCATGAAGTTCGGTCCGGGATACGCCGCCTTGTTGTAGGTCTGGCGATACAGGTGCTTGTGCTCGAGAAAGAGCACCGGGTCTTCGCAGCGAATGGCGGTGCGGAGCAGACCGTTGGCGTCGAGCGCCGTGGCCGGGCACACGACGCGCAGCCCTGGCGTGTGGGTGAACAGGGAAGCACCGGTCTGGGAGTGGTAGATGGCGCCGCGGATGTAGCCGCCGTAGGTGGTGCGCACCACCACGGGCGAGGTGAACTGCCCGTTGGACCGCCACCGCATGGTGGCTAGCTCGTTGCGGAGTTGCATGTAGGCCGGCCAGATGTAATCGAAGAACTGGATCTCGACTACGGGCTTGAACCCACGCAGCGCGAGACCGATCGCGCGACCGACGATATTGGCCTCGGCCAGCGGCGAGTTGAAGACGCGGTCGCTGCCGAACTCCTTCTGCAGCCCCCACGTGACTTTGAACACGCCGCCCTTGCCCTTGACCTTGTCCAGATACTCGTCGCGCGATACGTCGGCCACGTCCTCGCCGAACACCAGCATCTTGGCGTTGCGGCGCATCTCGTCCTTCATGCACGCGTTGAGCAGGTCCACCATCGTCGTCTCATTGCCCGAGAATTGGGGGTCGTCCTCGGTGTCGAACTGTTCCGAGGTGGGATCGACGTCCTCGGAATAGACATGCTGGTAGACGGTCTCGGCCCCCGGCTGCGGCTGGGCCAGCGCGTCGTCGGTGGCGGCCAATACCTCCGCGTCCACCTCTTCCTGGATCCTGGCAAGATCCTTCTCGGTCGCCAGGCCTTCTGCCACGAGCCATTTGGGGAACTGGGTGACCGGGTCGCGCGCGGCATCGGCGTCGCGCTCCTTGGGCGGCCGGTACATGACCTCGTCGTCGGACAGGGAGTGTGAGTACGGACGAATCACATGTGCGTGAACCAGCGCCGGCCCCTTGCGCTTGCGGGCATGGTCCACGGCCTTCTGCATGGCGGCGTACGATGCGAGCAGGTCGCATCCATCCACCTCCTGCACGAACAGGCCGGGAAACCCGCCCACGATCTTGGAAATGCTGCCGCCAGCCGTGTTCACCTCGACCGGCACCGAGATCGCGTACCCGTTGTCCTCCACCAGATAGACGATGGGGAGTTTCAGGTTGGTCGCTGTGTTGAGCGACTCCCAGAACTCGCCCTCACTGGTCGTGCCGTCGCCGGTGGTGACGAGCACGACCTCGTCTTTCTCGAACCCTTCGGTGATGCCGAGCAGTCTGGCGCGGAGGGTGGCCTCGGCGGTGCCCACGGCCTGCAAGAACTGCGTGCCGGTGGGCGAGGAGACCGAGACGACGTTCAGTTCCTTCATGCCCCAGTGGCTCGGCATCTGGCGGCCACCCGAGTTCGGATCGGCGGCGGCGCCCACGGCGGAGTAGAGCATCTGGGCCGCCGTCTCGCCCAGCTCAAGGCACAGCGCCCGGTCGCGGTAGTACAGGAAGAACCAGTCGTGGGCGGGCTTCAACACCATACCGGCGGCGGTGAGCACCGCCTCGTGCCCCGCGCCCGAGATCTGGAAGAAGATCTTGTTCTGGCGTTTGAGCTGGATCTCCTTGTCGTCGAGCCGGCGCGACAGGAGCATCGTCTTATACGCGGCGAGAAGCTGGCTGCGCGACAGGACCTGCGCGCCGCGGCGCTCCGCTTTGGTCGAAGTAGCCATAGTTGGATCCGTTCGAGTGCAGACGGCGCGCGGCCGGGGCCGCGCGGGTCGAGACGGTACAGCGTTGTAAAGCTAGTCGCGACGTTCGGAGTCGGACAGTCGGACGGTCCCCGAGGCCAGGCCCGTGGCGCACGTGGGGGAAAATGACTCTTGCGCGTGGCCGCGCAGTATCACATTTATGGGCCGGCGGGCACAGGGTCCGTTTCACGCCAACCGGAGGCGCATGAGCACGCGGGTCCGACAGCGATCATTCGACTGTCCCGTGCGGGCGCGCGAGCGCCGCATCTGCTCTGCCATCCGAAGCCGGCCGCTCCAGGCCGTTGCGACACCCCGCGAAGGGACTTCCGTCCCGTCGCGGGGTGTCTTCTCTTTCAGCGAGGTGAAATGTCCGGCCGTCGGCACTATCACCACGTCTCCCTCCCCCGTGTCCCGCGCGCGCCGCGCCGCGCCCGCCGGACGCATCCTGCCCAACAGAAGCGCGCGCTCAAGCGTGCGGCCATGCGCGACTGCGGCCGCCGCTGCGTGTACTGCGGGACGTGCCTCGACTTCGAGTACGCCACGCTGGACCACGTGTACCCGCTCGCGAAGGGGGGCACCCACTATCCGGGCAACCTCGTCCTGGCCTGCTGTCGCTGTAATCGACTGAAGAGCGACATGCTTCCGCACGAATTCTTCGCCCGGTTTCCGTGGGCGGGGATGAACTTCATTCGCTACGCGAGAACGGTGCATCGGGCACTCAAGCGGTGCGCCCGCCGGGCGGTGAGTCTCGCGTATGCCGAAGCGGCGTAAACGGCGAAAACACGATCACTGAAACCTGCAGGCCGCGAGCGCCGTGCGCTGACGACTCTCGGCTCCCAGCTTGCCGGGGCAGTTGCCGGGCTCAGTAGTCCACGGGCCGAAGGTAACTCTCGCCGATCGCAGTCGGACTGAGCATGGCGACCGTCGGCAGCTTGCGCTTCCAGTGCGTGCGCGCCACGCGTTTCTGCACGAGCGCCACCTCGGCCGGGTCAAGTCCTCGGGCCACGAGGTCAGCCTCGGAGTAGCCGCACAGGAACCAGTTGAGGATCTCGTCGGCCCGGGCATAGCTGATCCCGAAATCCGCCTCGTCGGTCTGCCCGGCCACGAGGTCGGCGGTCGGGGGCTTGTCGACGATGACGTCGGGCACACCCAGATGCCGGGCCAGCGTCCACACCTGCGTCTTGAAGAGATCGCCGAGCGGATTGACCGGCGGGGCATCGTCGGCGTGCCAGGTGAAGTAGCCGAACATGCGCTCGGTCTTGTTCCCGGTACCAAGGGGAATGGCCGTATCGCGAGCCGAGAGGTCGAACAGCACGATCATCCGCATGCGCGCCATGACGTTGCCGCGTCGCTGCGGATCGGCGTCGGGCGTCGTCTGCAGGTAGCCGTCCACGCCGGCGGTGATGTCCACCGTGCGGCCTTCGATGCCGAGGCGGTCGATCACGAGTTGGCCATGGGCGCTGCTCTCGGCGCTCGATGTGCGGTAGGGCATGCGAACGCCGATCACGTTCTCCGGTCCAAGAGCGCGCGCAGCGAGGAACGCCGTGACCGCCGAGTCGACGCCGCCCGACACGCCGACCAGCGCCTTGGCGTAACCGCGTTGCCGCACCTCGTCACGCAGGAACTCAACCAGCCAACGCTCGGTGAGCGCCGGATCGATCTCCAACGGCACCGGTGGCCGCTGCACGGCGTTGCCGTCGACCACCAAGACCGGCGTTGCCGGAGCCGGCGCGGTGCCGCGCGCGGGTACGTTCCTTAGGACGGCGGGGTCGTACGAGATCGTGGCCGGCACGCGGCGCTCCACGCGCTCCATCGACGCGCGCAGATGTGGGGCCATCACCTCGAGGTCGGCAAGCAGCGGCTGGTCGGCGCGCGCCCGCGCCACGTCGGCGAAGTCGAGAGCGTAGGTCACCAGCGCTTCCGTCCACAGAGGCCCGCGCACCAGCACCTCCCCCTTGGGGCCGGCGATCATCGACGCGCCGGGAAACATGCGTCCGCCCTCGCTTCCGGCGAGATTGGCCAAAATCACGAACGCGCCGTGCTCGTCCGCCATGTCGCGGGCCAGCCGCTCCCAACGGCTCACGCTCGCCGGGACGCCCGAGCCGTCGCTCTCGAGCCATGGCCCGCGCGCTGGCGGGGCGGTGGGCACGAACAGCACCTGGGCGCCGTCCAGGGCGGCCACCGTGGCCGTCATGCTGTGCCATGCGTCCTCGCAGATGAGTATCGCCGCGCGTCCCCACGGAGCGTCGAAGGCGCGAATTTCCCGCCCGCGCTCTACGAAGCGCTCTTCGTCGAACAGCCCGTACGTCGGCAGGAACATCTTCCGATGCACATGGCGAATCACCGGCTCGGTGTTCCCCACCGTCACATACGCACCGCTGTTGTAGAGCTTTCCGTTCCACGATTCGTAGAATCCGATGACCACGTCCAGCGTGCTGTCCCCCGGCACCGCAGCGCGATAGGTGCGCTGCAGGTCGGCGGCCAACGTCCCTGCAGTCACCGCGTGCTCCCGGACGCCGCCCTCCAGGAAATACCCGGTGAGCGCCGACTCGGGCAGGCAGAGCACCTGCGGGCGGGGCTGCTCGGCGTCGACCTGGGCGAACAGCCCGCGTAGCCGTGCCAGGTTGCCGTCGTAGTCGCCCTTGCGCGGTCGGAACTGTGCGAGGGCTAGGTGGAGGAGTGCGGTCATATGCCGTATAAGCATCGCGGGAGGTGACGCGCCGGGCAACCATGGGACCCCGCGCGGGTATCTTATCAGGAAGAATGCCCAATCCGACGACACTTGCCGGCATGAGGACCGGCCGACGATTGGCGCTGGTCGGCGCGATGATGTTCGTGGCCGGCTCGGCGCGCGCCCAACAGAGCGAGTCGATCGCTTGCGCCCCGCGCCTGGGTCCCACGCCCGGCGAGGCCTGGCAGATCGTGCCGTTACCACAATCGTCGCTCGTGTTCGCGCGCGACGGCTCCCTGATTGGCGAGATCGGCACCGACTGGCGCACCAGCATCGCGCTCTCCACGCTGCCCAAGTACGTCCCCGAAGCGTTCATCGCCGTGGAGGACAAGCGGTTCTACGAGCACAACGGCGTGGACCTCGTGGGAATCGCCGGCGCGCTCAAGGACGTCGTTACCGAAGGGGATGTGCGTGGCGCCAGCACGATCACCCAGCTCGTCGTCGGCAACATGCACCCCAATCTCATCAACCGGCGCGATCGCAGTATCTCGCGCAAGCTTCACGAGCAGGCGGCGGCCCGCGAGATGGAGAAGCACTACAACAAAGCGCAGATTCTCGAGGCCTTTCTCAACAGCATCAACTTCGGGCATCGGTGGTGCGGCATCGAAGAGGCGGCCCGCCACTACTTCGGCAAAGACGCTTCGCAGCTCACCCTGCCCGAGGCGGCTTCGCTGGCCGCGCTGCCCAAGTCGCCGGCCGGTTATGATCCGGCGCGCCATCCCGATCGCAACAAGGATCGGCGCGATCTGATCCTCGGCCTGATGGCTGACCAGGGGTACATCACGCGGCAGGCCGCCGACCAGGCCAGAGCCACGCCGCTCGTCACCGTGCCTGACGCGGGATTCTCGGTGCGCGCCCCGTACTTCGTGGACGCCGTGGAGGAGGCCGCGAGGGCCGCCGGGGTCCCGCTGGCCAGCGGTGGCCTGCGCATCTACACCACCGACAATCCGGCGCTGCAGCGCGACGCGGAGCGGGCACTCGCGGACGGCGCCGCCAAGGTCGAAGCCCGGCCTGGTTACAAGCATCCAAAGTTCGATCCGGCGCATCCTACGCGCACGAACTATCTGCAGGGCATGGTGGTGGCCGTCGATCCCTATACCGGCGATGTCGAAGCGCTCGTCGGCGGACGGGATTACGCGGCGTCGCCGTACGATCGGGCGGTGAATGCCCAGCGCCAGCCGGGCTCGTCGTTCAAGCCGTTCGTGTATGCCAAGGCGCTGGAGGACGGAATCACCGCGAATACGATCGTGCCCGACACGGCGCTCTCCATCACGCTGCCCAATGGCGACGTATACGAGCCCAAGGACGACGACGGGAAGTTCCTGGGTGCGATGACGATCCGCGAGGCGCTGGTCCACTCGCGCAACTCGGTGGCGATCCAGCTCGGTCAGATGATCGGCATGGATTCGGTGGCTGCGCTCGCGCACCGCATGGGAATCGAAACACCCATCGCCGTCGTGCCGTCGAGCGCGATCGGCGCATCGGTGGTGCGGCCGCTCGACTTCGTCACGGCGTATTCGGCCTTCGCGAACAACGGGCTCGCCGTCACCCCGCGGCTGGTGACCCATATCGATGACCGCTACGGCCGCACCGTGTATGCGGCGCCCGACAGCACGCCGGTGCGCGTGCTCGACCCGGCCGTGGCTTACATCGTACGCGACATGATGAAGGATGTCACGGAGCGGGGCACGGGACGCGTGGCCCGCCAGATGGTCCCCGACAATATTCCGATCGCCGGCAAGACGGGCACCACGAACGACAACGTTGACGTATGGTTCGTCGGCATGACGCCGCGCTTGGTGGCCGGTGTGTGGCTGGGCTTCGACCAGAATGAGCCCATCGCGCTCGGCGTGGCCGGTGGGTCGCTTGCCGCGCCGGTGTGGGGCGAGTTGATCAGCGATTACTACGCGGGGAGGAGCGCCGGCCAGTTCCCGCCCGCGCCGGATCTGGTGTTCGCCGACTACAACCGTGCCACTGGACAGCCGGCTGACGATCTCACGCCGCCCGACGACCTCTATACGGAGTTCTTTGTGCCCGGCACCGGGCCCACCGCCACGCGCGACGACCCATGGAAGGTCCCACAGTGGGGGGCGCTCCTCATCCATTGACGGCGCCGCGACTCCGCCGCGCCGCCGTGTGAGGCACGGGCCGGCGGGAGGGTCAGCCCTGCCCGGCCCCTACCATCTCGTCGGCCAGATCTTCCATCGCGTGCACGCTCTCGGCCCCGCCGCCGGCCGGCAGCAGGGCGATCGCGAATACCTCGTCCAGCGTCGTCACCGCGTGGAACGTCATCTGCTCCCGAACATCGGCCGGGATATCCTCGAGATCCGCCTCGTTGTCCTTGGGCAGAATGACGTGCGTGATCCCGGCCCGATGCGCGCCGAGCACCTTCTCCTTGAGCCCGCCGATGGGCATCACCCGGCCGCGCAACGAAGTCTCTCCTGTCATCGCGACGTCCTTGCGCACCGGGCGGTTGGACATGGCGCTCACCAGCGCCGTGGCCATCGTCACGCCGGCCGATGGGCCGTCCTTCGGAATGGCGCCGGCCGGCACGTGGATGTGGACCTCGATCGACCCCAGCTTATCGGCCGGAATGTTGAGCAAGTCGGCGTGCGTGGCGGCGTACGTGAGCGCGGCACGCGCGCTCTCCTTCATGACGTCGCCCAGTTGCCCGGTGAGAATGAGCGACAGGCTGCCCCATCCGCTCACCTGGGTGCGGGCGTCCTCCGGCTGCGCAGGTCCCGCCCCGTACAAGCGGCGGATGGCGGCTTCGACGAACATGATGTCGCCCCCTGCGGGGGTATAGTACATGCCCGTCGCCACCCCGATCTCGCTCTCCTCGGCTGCGTGTTCCGGGTGCACCCGCGGGCGGCCGAGGAGCTGCCGCACCTCGTCGGCATCGATGAGATTGTCGTCGATCAGCGCGGTATCGCCCGCCGCCACGCGGCGGGCCACCTTCCGCGCCACGGCGCCGATCTGCCGCTCCAACTGGCGCACGCCGCTCTCCCGGGTGTACTTGCTGACCACGGCCATCACGGCGTCATCGCTGAACGTGATCCCCTTCTCGCCCAAGCCATTCTCCTCGAGCTGGCGCGGAATGAGGTACTTCTTGGCGATTTCGGCCTTCTCGCGCTCCGTATATCCGGCAAACTCGACCACTTCCATGCGGTCGAGCAGCGGACCCGGAATGTTCTGGATCAGGTTCGCCGTGGCGACGAACAGCACTTCACTCAGGTCGAACGGAATGCCCAAGTAGTGGTCGGTGAACGTGTCGTTCTGCGCCGGATCGAGTACCTCGAGCAACGCGCTCGCCGGATCGCCCTGGAAGCTCACGCCCAGCTTGTCGACTTCGTCTAGTAGGAACACGGGATTCTTGGTGCCGGCCTGCTTCATCCCCTGGACGATACGACCAGGCATGGCGCCCACGTAGGTGCGCCGGTGGCCACGGATGTCGGCCTCATCCCGCGCTCCGCCCAGCGCCGCCCGCACGTATTTGCGGCCGAGCGCGCGCGCGATCGACTTGGCAATCGACGTCTTGCCCACGCCTGGCGGGCCCACGAACAACAGAATTGGGCCCTTGGCCATGGCCCGGGCTTTGGCTTCCTTGGCGTCGGTGATCGTGCGTTCGTCGTCGCCCTTGGCAAGCGACGGGGTCGCGTCTTCCTTGACGGCCTGGATCTTCACGATCGGCATCTCGCCGGTCTTCTTCAGTTCGTCGGCGATCTGCTGCGCGCGCAACTGGCGCACGGCCAGGAACTCGAGCACCCGGTCCTTCACGTCGGGCAGTCCGTAATGGTCCTCTTCGAGGATCGTCGAGGCGTTCTTGAGGTCGAGGTCGTCGTCGGACCGTGCGTTCCATGGCAATTCGGCGATCCACTCGAGATACGTGCGGATGACTTGTGCTTCCATGGACTCGCGACCCGCACGCTCCAAGCGCCCCAGCTCGCGCTCGACCTCGGCCCGCGCTTCCTTGGGTAGCTCGAGTTTGTTCAGCTTCCCGCGCAGTTCCTCGATTTCCTTCGAGGCATCATCGTCGCCCAGTTCCTTCTGGATGGCCTTCATCTGCTCGCGCAGGAACATCTCCCGCTGGCGCTCCCCCAACTCCTCCTGGACCTGCGACTTGATCTCCTCCTGCATCTCGATCATCCCGATCTGCTTCTGCACGTGCACGAGCACGCGGCGCAGCCGCTCCTCGACGCTCAGGATTTCGAGCAGCCCCTGCTTCTCCGCGGTGGGAAGATCGATGTAGCCAGCCACGAGGTCGGCGAACCGGCCCGGATCGGTGACCGAGTCGAGCACCTGATGCACGACCTCTTCCGGAAGTCCGCGTCGTTCGCCGAGTTCACCGGCGCGTTCCCGGATCTCTTTGTACAGTGCGACGAATGCCGGATCTTCTTCGTTCGCCGGCTTCATTTCCTCCACGTCCACGACGACGGCGCTCAGATAGCCCTCGTTGGAACTGTACTGGAGCGCCGTGGCGCGCTGCTCGCCGTTGAGCAGCAATTGCACGCCGCCCAATCCACGCTGGATCTGGCCGATGCGAGCCACCACGCCCATCGCGTACAGAATTTCCGGAGCCGGCTCGTCCGTGTTGTCGCGCTGGGCGACCGCGAACACCAGTCGATCAGCCTTCAAGGCTGCTTCGATCGCCCGTAGCGTCCCTGGCCGGCCGGCGGCGATCGGCGCCGTTAGCCCCGGGAAGATCACGGTCCCGCGAAGCGGCAGAACCGGCAGAGTATGGCGTTGAGCCATGCGAATCACATGCTCCGAGAAGAGGGTAGCGACACTACCAATGATCACTACCGAGTCAATGCACGGTCCGTTCCAGAATTCTGGCGACACGACCTAAGTGAGTGCGGACATGCACTTAGTCACCATTGGCCGCGAGTCCGTCGCCCCACTGTGGGGGCCCGTCCTGTGGAGTTACGACACCCTGGCGGGATTTGCAACTTCGACCCGCTACTCTGACGTAGTGACACTGCCGAACCGGCGCGTCCTTTCCAGAAGTACCCAGTCGTGCTAAGATGCCGTATTCCGCCCTAAAACGAGCTCGCCGAGTGTCTGACCCCGTCCTCCCGTCTGGGGACTCCGAGATGCGTGCGCTCGTGGAGCGCGCCCTGAGCGCCCACTACGAGCTCGATGCCGAAATCGGGCGCGGGGGGATGGGCATCGTGTATCGGGCGCGCGATCGCCGGCTCAAGCGTATGGTTGCGATCAAGGTGCTCCCGCCAGAGCTCGCCTTTCGCAGCGACATCAAGACGCGGTTTCTGCGCGAGGCCGAGACCGCCGCCCAACTCAACCATCCGAACATCGTTCCCATCTACACGGTGGACGAGGTGCATGGGCTGGTCTTCTTCGAGATGGCGTATGTGAGTGGCGACAATCTGGCCAAGCGCCTGCACGACCGCGGCGTGCTGCCGGTGGACGAGGTGCGCCACATTCTCCGCGACGTGGCCGACGCACTTGCCTACGCCCACGAACGCGGGGTGGTGCACCGCGACATCAAACCCGACAACATCCTGCTCGATGCGGAGACTGGCCGTCCCATGGTCACCGACTTCGGCATCGCGCGTGCCGTGAGCGACGGAGACTCGCGACTCACCGCGACGGGCATGGCCATCGGCACGCCGGCGTACATGTCACCGGAGCAGGCGGCGGGCGAGCGCGTGATCGACGGGCGCAGCGACATCTACGCGCTCGGCATCGTGGCCTACCAGATGCTGGCCGGTGAGCCGCCGTTCTCGGCGGGCAGCACGCCCGCCATGCTGGTCAAGCATATCTCGGAAATTCCGGTCCCCGTGGAGCAGCGGCGGGCCGACGTGCCGCCCGACCTGGCGCGCGCCGTGTCGCTCATGCTCCAGAAGGATCCAGCCAATCGCTTTCCATCGGCGGGCGACCTGGTGAAGGCGCTCGACGGCGGCGTGATGCCGCTCCCGCCGTCGAACATCGTGCCGGGGGTCGTAGGGTTACCATCGGCCGCGGCCAGCGCCGCGATTGCGACAGCCATCGGTGGTGTGCCGTCGCATCAGGGCGCTGGCTTCGACCCCGGCCTGTACGTGCCCACCGCCGATGAACTGCGCCGCTGGGACGCGCCGCAGGTGCAGGCATTCCGTCGGCGGGTGTGGCCGTATCTGTACGTGAACGGCGTCATCGTGCTGATGTCGATTCTGTTCCGCTCGAACTTCACATTCTTCACGGTTATCTGGAGCATCTGGCTGGCGTTCAAGTACGCCAAGTTGTGGAGCGACGGCTACGATTGGCGCGACGTGTTCCAGCAGCCGCGCGATCGCACGCTCATGGAAGTATTCGACGATTTCATGGAGCACGTTCGGGCGCTGTCGAGTTCTCAGAAGCGGCGCGCGCTGCTGGACGCGCGCCGCCAGCGCCGGGTGGCTCGGCGCGCGGGCGGTGTGCCGGCCGCGGGCGCCTTTCCCGGCCCGCGGCTGGACGATGGCACGCTGGCGCAATCCGCCGGCCCGTACGCCAATACCGTTCGCCAGGCGATCGGCGACCGTGACGAGATCGTGCGCCTCATCGAGTCCCTGCCACCCGCCGATCGGTCTCGCGTGCCCGACGTGGTGCGCTCCGCGGTCGCCCTCCATGAAAAGGTGCAGGGGCTTGCGATCGGGCTCGCCGACCTCGACAGGCAGACACCTCCCGGGGGGCTCACCGCTTACGAGGCCGAGATTGCGCGATTGGAGAACGAGGCCAACCCACTGGATCACCGCGGGAGCGAGGAGCGAGTGCACCGGCTGGCATACCTCAAGCGCCAGCGCCGCGCGATCATGGACGGCGAGTCCAAGCGCGCCGCCACCGCCGCCCGCCTCGAGACCTGCGCTCTGGCGTTGCGCAACATGAAACTCGACGTGCTGCGCCTGCGAGCCGGCATGCAGACGCACCAGCACATCACCACGCTTGCCATGAACGCGCTCAACCTGGCCGACAGTGTGGACAGCGCGGTATATGTAGCCGACGTGCTCGGGCGGGGCGCCCCCTCTTCCGCAGAGGCCCGCCCGGCGGCTGAGAAGAGGTGAGCGACTACCTCCAGGATCGGCTCGTCGCGGCGGTGGGCGACCATTACTTGATCGAAGCGGAAATCGGACGCGGCGGCATGGCGGCCGTCTACCGGGCGCTCGATCTCCGGCTCAATCGCCACGTCGCGATCAAACTGCTGCCGCCCGACCTCGCGTTCAACGCCGACGTCAAGACACGCTTCCTGCGCGAGGCACAGATGGCGGCGCAGCTCAACCACCCCAACATCGTGCCGATCTACTCGGTGGACGAGCGCGACGGCGTGGTGTACTTCGTGATGGCCCTCGTTGAGGGCACGACGCTCGCCCTGCACCTCCACGAATCACCGCGGTCGAGCTTCGACGAGGTGCGCCGCGTGATCGGCGATGTGGCCGACGCCCTCGACTACGCCCACCACAAGGGCGTCGTGCACCGCGACATCAAGCCCGACAACATCATGCTCGACCGGGGCAGTGGCCGCACGATGGTGACCGATTTCGGCATCGCGCGCGCCGCCGCTGGCGACTCCCGCCTCACCGTCACCGGGGTTGCCGTGGGCACGCCGGCGTACATGTCACCTGAGCAGGCATTGGGTGAACGTGATGTGGACGGGCGCAGCGACATCTATTCCCTCGGGGTCGTCGCCTACCAGATGCTCACCGGCGAGCAGCCGTTCAAGGCAGCCAACACCCCGGCCATGCTCGTCAAGCACGTGTCGGAAGTGCCGCGCCCGGTTCACGAGAAGCGTCCGGACGTACCAGCACCCATCGCCCGCGCCGTCGAGATCGCGCTCGCCAAGGACCCGGCGGCACGTTGGCCCACCGGCGCCGCCTTCCGCGACGCCATCCGAGCCGCCGCCGTGGCCGACGCGCCCGCGCCGCCGCCGCGCCTCGAGCAACTGTCGTCCACCGGTTACGTGAACTCCCCAGTCAGCGGTGGGCGACCGGGCACTCCGGGCGCCTCGGCTCCGCCACCGGTGGGAATACCCGGCTTCATCCTGCCGGCTCCCCCCATCAGCTACGACCGTGACGAGTGGCGCGATTGGCGCGATGAGCTGAAGGGGCGTGCCGTCGACTTTCGTGAGCAGCGCGCGGCGTGGCGCGACCAACGGCGCGCATATCGGCACGGCAGCATCGCCGAGTTACGCGACGATCCGACGCGCTCGCTCGACGAACGCGTTGCCGGGTTCCGCCGCCGCCTCGTGGGAAACCTCACCACACTGTTGATGCTGTTCGGCATCAACATGCTCACCAGTCCCGAATTCTGGTGGTGGCTCTTTCCGGCGCTCGGCATCGGCATCGGCCTCGTGCGGCGCTGGGGCACTCTCTGGGCGGACGGGGCCACCCTCAAGCAACTGTTCCGACGCGGCCAGCCGGGTCAGCCGCCGGCGGCACGGGGTGCCGTGGGGGACCGAGGGTCCGATTCGGCACCGGCCGCGCCGGGACGTTCGCTCCCCGCTCGTGCCGAGCCCGCCATGGCCAGCGACGTCGTCCTTGCCGGCCCACATGGGGCAGCCGTGCGCCGCGCCGCCGGCGACCGCATCGTCATCCGCGAAGTCCTCGCCGCGCTTACCCCCACCGAGCGGCAGATGCTGCCCGACATCGAGCCCACGGTGAACGCGCTCGGCGAACGCATCGGCACGCTCGCGAGCACATTGCAGAGCCTCGACGCCGATGCCTCGGGCGCCAACCTCGGCGCGCTCGACCAGCGCATTGCCGACCTCAAGCGGGAACCAGAGACCGCGGAGCGCAACCGCCGCTTGAGTCTGCTCGAACGGCAGCGCACCACGGTGCACGATCTGCTCGAACGGCGGCGGGCGCTCCTTCCCAGGCTGGAGAGCGCCTGCATGGCCCTGCAGAATCTCAAGCTCG
>Ga0307373_10009327_pt1 | contig 14713 bp, 15 predicted proteins | sample OX2MG_FD_202534 | JGI IMG/M metagenome (GOLD analysis project Ga0307373, IMG submission 202534) | Soil microbial communities from Risofladan, Vaasa, Finland - OX-2 | ecosystem: Environmental > Terrestrial > Soil > Coastal area > Acid sulfate soil | place: Finland: Risofladan, Vaasa | collected... | reverse complement strand
GCGGATGGGGCGGAGTCCGGCGCGCGCGCAAGCGGACATAAACCGCCGCCGAAGCGCCGAGCCGTCAAGGTACTGGCCGAACTCGCCCGGGAAGACGAGGTCATCGTCTGCGACAAAGTCCGGGCGCTTGCCAATCTGTGCGAGGACGGCGGCAACCTCCGGCACCATCGGCACCACCCGGCCGCGTCCCGACTTGGGCGTCGTGAGGCGTCCGTTTGCGTAGCTGCCGGACACGCGGATCGAGGACCGCTCGAAGTCCACGTCGCGCCAGCGCAGCGCTACAAGCTCACCCCGTCGCAGACCGGTGAATGCGGCCGTCAGGAAGAGTGCCCCGTCCTGCTGGGAGCCCGCAGCACGAACCAGGGCATGAACCTCCTCTGGCGAGTAGAACATGAAGCGCGTTGCGTCGTAACGCTCGCGCAGCTTTTCAACATCGCGCGCGGGGTTGCTCGGTAGGGCGTACACCTTTCGCGCCCGCTCCATGATCCCGCCGAGGACCGTCAGCATCTTGTTGCGAGTCCGATTCGTGAGTTGCCTCTCACGGCCGTTGTTGAGTCCAGCGCGCCATTGCTCGATACGGCCGGGAGTGAGTTCCTCAAGGCGCAGCGATCCGAACGCCTCGATGAGTTGCGCAGCGACCGAGCGGTAGTCGACCATCGTCGACGGTTTGACGTCACGGTCGTGCTCGACGTATCGCAGCCACTCAGCAGCTGCGTCAGCGAACGTTGCTTCTGTCCTCACCGAGCCCGGCAGTGAGCCTCGGCGCGCGTCTGCCAACGTATCGCGCAGCCACTCCTCAGCGAGCCGCTTGGTCAAGTAGCCAGCAGGCGGGCGGCCGCGTCCGGTCCAGGCAGGACCGAGCTTCTTCTGAACCTGGCGGCCGTCCGGCAGCCGGTATTTCGCGTACCACGCCGGCCCGTACTTCCGATCGACTCGGAATACATGTCCCGACGGTGGCTGCCGAACCTTGCTCACGGCACTAAGAATACGCTCCGCCGGGACATATTCGGGACACGTTTGACGTACCTGGTGGAGCTTAAAGCGCAGAAACCACCGATATGGAGGGCTTTCGTGAAGCGAACGACGGGCTTCGAACCCGCGACCTTCGGCTTGGGAAGCCGACGCTCTACCAACTGAGCTACGTTCGCAAGATCCTGCAAATCGTGGGCTTTGAGCCCCCGTTGGATAGTGGTCCTCTAAGCCCTATGCCAGCAGATCTGCCCCCGGAGGCTATCGCAAGAGCAGCGGCGGATCAGACGGCGCGAACGACGGCGTGACGGTGTGGTGGCTGCTCCGATCGTGGTCGCGGTGATGCTCGGCGTCTCGGCCCGGGCATCGCAGTCAGCGCCGAGGAAGCGTTCAGCGCAGACAGGCGCTTGAATCTGCGGTGTGATGGTCGGTGGTCCGATGATGATCCTGCGCCAATCGCTGCAGTCGGCGCAGTATGCGCGTCCCTGGCAGCAGGTGCTGGTTGCGCTGGCGCTGATCGCGGGCGGGGCGGGCCTCGCCTTCGTCGGCCATCCCGCCGGCCTGCTCGCCAGCGGCGTCGGCTGCATGTTCTTCGTGCGCAGAGCGCGGCTGTGGGTGGCGCGGCGCCGTGGCCGGCGGGCGGAAGTGAAGGCAGGCAGCAGATGAGCCAGTCGCCGGCAGCGCGCGCATCGCCGCTGCGTGCGCTTCGCAGTCGCTGGGAAGGCTCGTCGCTTCTGTGGAAGGTGTTCACGGCGAACGCGGTGGTGTTCGTCGTGGCAGTTGCCGTACTTGCGTGGACGCCCGTGACCGTGCATCGCGTCGCGACGCCGAGCGAGTTGGTGGTGCTGGGTATCGGGCTGATGTTGATGCTGACGTTCGACCTGGTGCTGCTGCGGCGGGCGTTTCGGCCGCTGCGAATGCTTGCCTCCTCGATGCATGCCGCTGATTCGGCGCAGACGCAGGGCCAGCCCGGATCGTTCGATACCGCGAGTGCGGAGGTGCGCGCCCTTGCCGAGGCGCTCGACGGAATGCTCGACCGCCTCGAGCGCGAACGGCGTGACAGCGCGCTGAGAGAGCTTGCCGCCCAAGAGCGCGAACGGCTGCGGATTGCGAGCGAGCTCCATGACGAGGTCGGTCAGATGCTGACGGCGATCGCGCTGCGCGCGGAGCGTGCGGCCGAAGACGCCGATGCCGCCGACCGCGGCGCTTTGCTCGAGATATCGGAGACGGCGCTCAGCGGCCTCGAGGACGTTCGTCGAATCGCCCGCGAGCTGCGACCGGAGCTGCTCGACGACCTGGGGCTGGTGAACGCGGTCGTGGCGCTGTGTGGCCGTGTTGACAGGCAGCGGGGCATCCGTGTACGGCGGCAACTCGACTGGAGCCTGCCGAAGCTCGCCCCCGAGGTGGAGCTTGTGATCTATCGCGTTGCGCAGGAGGCGCTCACCAACGTCCTCCGTCACGCGGCTGCAACCGAGGTCGTCGTGAAGCTGTGCAGGGACGAGTCCAAGGTCGTGCTCGAGGTCGTCGACAACGGCCGCGGGCTGCCGGCCGACGCCGAGGAGCGGGGTATGCGCGGCATGCGGGAGCGCGCAAGCGTGATCGACGCTGACCTGGATGTGCGTGCGCGCCCCGAGGGCGGCACCTGTCTGGTGCTGAGCGTTCCGGCCTGAGCGACGATGATCACACCGCTCAAGACCCGGGTACTGCTGGCGGACGATCATGCGGTCGTGCGCAGCGGCCTGCGGGCGGTGCTCGATGCTGAGCCTGACATCGAGGTGGTAGCCGAGGCGCAGGACGGAGCTGAGGCCGTTCAGCGGGCGATGAAAGGCGACGTCGACCTCGCGATTCTCGACGTCTCGATGCCGAAGCTCACGGGATTGCAGGCGACAGCGGAGCTCCGCACGCGCTCGGACGTGCGCGTGCTGATCCTGTCGGTTCACGACAACGAGCAGTACTTCTTCGAGGCACTGCGAGCAGGAGCATCGGGCTATGTGCTCAAATCGGCCGCCAACCGCGACCTGATCGAGGCCTGTCGGGCGGCCATGCGAGGCGAGCCGTTCCTCTACCCGAAGGCGATCGCTGCGCTCGTCCGTGAATACCTCGAGCAGGCGCGCAGTGGCGAGGCTGCGCCGATCGATCCGCTGACTCCACGGGAGCTGCAGATCGTGAAGCTGATCGCCGAGGGTTACACCAGTGATGAGATCGCAACGGATCTGGTAATCAGCCGCAAGACGGTCGATCACCACCGCTCGAACATCCTTGGCAAGCTTGGGATGAGAAGCGTCGCGGAGCTCACCCGCTACGCGATCCGCCGCGGACTGATCGAGCCATAGGGCCAGCATCAGCGGTTCGCCACCCCATCTGCACCGCTTGTGCAGATGGGTACTTGCACCTATTCACGCGGGTCGCCTCAGCGGGGATGCTCCTGAGCGGTGACCGAGATTGCGATCGCGCTGGATCGGCCTGCTCTCACACCTGAGGTCAGGGCCTGGATCGGCAACCGCCCCGGCAAGAAGCGGCCCGTGCTCACGCGTGGGCACGCCGGCGACGCGCAACGCGGTGCATTGCTGTTGCGTATCGAAGTCGAGGCGGCCTCCGACGCCGAGGCGCAGGACCAGATCGAGGCGCTGCTCACCGATCTGAGGATGCTCGGGCTGCGTCCAAATCTGCTTGACAGCGACGCCGTCTAACCGGCGCCCAGCCGTGTACCGCGAGTCCGGAAACAAGAGCCTGCACGAAGCGGGCCACAAGGCAGGGGTGGCCGGGCACGAGCGGGCGACGTCGACACGCGGCCCGAAACGCACGTTCAACGAGGCAGCCCACAAGCTGGGGTCCTGGAAGGTCACCTCCGAGCCGGCGCATCCGACACGTGTCGGCGTTGAGCTCGAGGCAGTCGATGACGACCGCGACGTCGTCGCGCACGCCAGCCACGTGGTGCTCGCCCTCGGTGCCCTCGGGGTCGTCTACGGAGACCTCGGGACGAGCCCGCTCTACACGATGCAGGTGATCTTCACCCAGCACAGGGACGCCGCGCACGCCACCCCCGCCGGCGTCTACGGCGTGATCTCGCTGATCTTCTGGGCGATGACGTTGATCGTCTCCGTCAAGTACGCCGGGCTGCTGATGCGCGTCCACAACCGCGGTGACGGTGGGGGTATGGCGATGGTCGCGCTGATCCAGCGCCGTGGGATCGGCCGCACCGTGCTGCTCGTCACGCTGGGGATCTTCGGCGCGGGACTGTTCTTCGGCGACGGGATGATCACTCCCGCGATCTCGGTGACCTCGGCGGTGGAGGGACTCAAGGTCGTGGAGCCGGGGCTGGCCCACCTGGTCGTGCCGATCGCGCTGGGGATCCTGATCGCGCTGTTTGCGGTCCAAAAGAAGGGGACGGCGGCAGTCGGCTGGCTATTCGGCCCGTTGATCCTGGTGTGGTTCGTCGTGATCGCACTGCTCGGCGCCAGCGAGGTGGTTCAGCACCCCGGAGTTCTCCAGGCCCTCTCACCGATATGGGGTGCGCGCTTCATGGTCGACCACGGCGGCGATGCATTCCTCGCGCTCGGCGGCGTGGTGCTGGCGCTGACGGGGGCCGAGGCGCTGTACGCGGACCGTGGCCACTTCGGCGCCATGCCGATCCGACGCACCTGGTTCGGAGTGGTGTTCCCATGCGTGCTGCTGTCCTATCTGGGCCAGGGTGCGCTGATCCTCGCCCACCCCGGCTACGTCCATGAGTCCGTCTTCAGCCCCTTCTTCCAGCTTGTGCCCTCGAGTCTGCAGATCCCGATGGTGGTGCTGGCGACGGTCGCCACGATCATCGCGTCGCAGGCGGCGATCACCGGCTCGTTCTCGATCACCCGGCAGGCCGTCCAGCTTGGCTTCCTGCCGAGGCTGAGGATCTCGCACACCTCTGAGCTCGAGGGCCAGATCTACGTGCCGGCGATCGCCTGGGTCCTCGGTCTCGGTGTGGTCGCTTTGGTCCTGATCTTCCAGCGCTCGAGCGCGCTCGCCGACATATACGGAGTGGCTGTCACCGGCACGTTCGTGATCGACACGATCCTGTTCCTCGCGGTCGCGCGGTCGATGTGGAAGACGGCAATCTGGAAGCTATGCCTGATCGGCGGCATGCTGCTCGTCGTCGAGGTCTCGTTCTTCTCGGCCAACGTGAGCAAGGTCAGTCACGGCGCCTGGATCCCGCTCGGTGTCGGCCTCAGCACCGCGATTCTGATGGTCACATGGCGCCGCGGCTACCAGATCGTCACCCGCAACCGCACCGAGGAGGAGGGCGATTTCACGAGCTTCCTCGATCAGCTCCGCACCAGCACGGACGCCTGTCACCGCGCCCGCGGCGTGGCGATCTATCTGAGCCCCAACAAGAGCACGACTCCGCTCGCGCTGAAGGCCGACCTAGACCGTCACGGGATCTTCCACGAGCGCGTGCTGATCGCGTCGGTCGCTCAGCTCAGCGTTCCGCACGTCGACCCGGCCGAGCAGTTCCTCGTAGAGGTGCTCGGCAGTGGCACCTTCAAGGTCCGCCACGTCACGGTCAGGGCTGGTTATCACGACGTCACCGATATTCCCGCCGCGCTCATGCTGGCACGCAAGCATGGCCTGCTGGAGCGCAACCTCGACCTCGAGCACGCCTCCTACTTCCTCTCCCAGATCAGGCTCACCATGACCAGCCGGCCGGGAATGAGCCGTTGGCAGAAGCTGATCTTCGTCGCGATGGCGCGCAACGCCGCGAGCCCGATCGACACCTACCGGCTGCCCGTCGAGCGCACGACCACCGTCGGCGCGATGATCGGCGTCTGACGTCGATTCCAGAGGACCTGAGCCGAGCGGGCGCCGGGCCCGGCGTTCGCGGAGCTAATCTGAGGCGATGCGCAGGTTCGCCGTGCCGGGAGCCATATCGCTGGTCGTGGTCGCGCTGCTGGCGCTGCTCGCATTTGGCGTGGCGCTCAGCGGTCCGGGCAATCAGTTGGCCGCTCGCGTGTCGCGCGGGGAGGCGCCGCTCGCGCCGAACGCCAACGTGCCGTTGCAGTTGCTCGGCGGCGGTCGAGAGACGCTGAGCGACCTGCGCGGGAAGATCGTCATGGTCAACGTCTTCGCCGGATGGTGCATCGCCTGCCAGGACGAGGTCGCGCTGTTGAAGCACGCGCAGCAGGTGCTCCGCCAGCATGGGGGCGAAGTGATTGGCCTGACCTACCAGGACTCGAGTCCTGACGCCCAGAGCTACATGCAGAGGTATGGCCTGCACTACCCGGTGCTGCTCGATCCAGGCGACAGCTTCGTCGCCCCCTACGGCGTCAACGGCGTCCCGGAGACCTTCATCATCGACCGCAACGGACACGTGGTCGCGGCCGATACAGAGCAGATGGACTCGAGCTGGCTCGACCACGCGCTCAGTAAGGCGCTCGGCACACCGGCATGAGTCTGCGTGGCCTCACGCTCGCCGCTCTGCTCGCCGCTGCGCTGACGGCCGGGACGGCCAGCGCCGCCGACGCGTCGCCGGCCCTGGATTACAACGGGATCGTGAGCCAATTCATGTGCACCGAGTGCCACGAGCCGCTCAACCAGGTGAACTCGCCCGAGGCGATCTCCGAGAAGCAGTACCTGCAGGGCCTCGTGACCCGAGGTCTGGCCCTCGGCCAGATCAAGCAGGCGATGGTCGCGCAGTACGGCCCGCAGGTGCTCGCTCGCCCGCCTGCGAGCGGCTTCAACCTGACGATCTACATCCTGCCGCCGGCGGTCTTCCTCGGCGGCCTGGCGCTGCTCGCCTACACGCTGCCGAGATGGCGCGCGCGCTCCCGACTCGCCGCCGCGACCCCTATCACAGGCGCGCCGTCACTCGAGCCCGACGAGGCCAGGCGCCTCGACGATGAGCTCACGAACTTCATCTAAGTCCGCTACGAGCCCCAACGCGCGGCTCGCCACCGGCCACGTCACATCGACTCAGGGGCGCTCACCCCGAGCAGTCCGAGCGCCAGTGCGAGCTGCGTCTTGGACGCCACGCACAGAGCGATCCGGAACGACCCGGTCGCCTCCGGCTCGGCCCCGACCACCTTGCAGTCGCGGTAGAACGCAGTGAAGTCCTGCGCCAGCTCAAGCGCGAAGCCGGCGATCCGGTGGGGCGCCCGCCGCCCCGCCGCCTCGGCGATCTCCTCGGGCAGCGACAGCAGCTTCCTGATCAGCTCCCGCTCTGAAGGGTGGAGCTCGCCCGCTGGCGAGCTCCAATCAGCCCCGGCCGCCACAGCAAGACGGACGCGCGCATCGCCCAACTTGGTGAGCATCGAGGCGATCCTTGCGTGTGCGTACTGCACGTAGTACACCGGGTTCTCGGCCGAGTGCGATCGGGCGAGGTCGAGGTTGAGGTCGAGCGTGCGGTCGTGCGAACTCTGCAGCATGAAGAAGCGGGTGGCGTCGACGCCGATCTCGTCGAGCAGCTCATCGAGCGTCACGAACTCGCCGCGACGCTTGGACATCGCGGCTCGCGTATCGCCTTCCACAAGGTGCACGAACTGCAGGATCAGGATCTCGAGTAGGTCAGGGTCGTTACCGAGCGCCTGGAATGCTGCTTTGAGTCGCGCTGCGTAACCGTGGTGGTCGGCGCCAACCGGAAGCAGCTGTCGCTGGAAGCCGCGGTCCCGCTTGTTGAGCATGTACGCGACGTCGGCGGCGACGTAGGTCGGCTGCCCGTCGGAGCGCAACAGCACGCGATCCTTGTCATCGCCGAATGTGGTCGTGCGCAGCCACACCGCGCCGTCATGCTCATACACGTGGCCGCCGGCGCGCAGCTGCTCGATCGCGCGATCGAGAGCGCTGGGAGAGCCCTCATGCAGCGTGCGTTCGCTGAAGAAGTTGTCGAAGTGGACGCCGTAGCGGATCAGCGTTGCCTTGATATTGGCGAGTAGCAACTCGACTGCGGCCCCCGCGATCACGTCGACGTCGACCAACTCGTCAGCGGCACCTTCGATCTGTGAGGCCAGATCCTTGACGTACTCGCCCTGATAGCCGTCCTGCGGCGGATCCTGCCCGAGCGCGCGCGCCCGAACAGATTCACCGAGACGGTGGATCTGCGAGCCGGCGTCGTTGAAGTAGTACTCGCGGAAGACGGCGTGGCCGTGATGCTGAAGGATCCGCGCGAGCGAGTCGCCGTAGGCGGCGTGACGGCCGCTGGCGGCGACGAGCACCGCCGTCGGGTTCGCGGAGACGAACTCGAGCAGGATGCGCTCGGGGTGCGCGGCGCCGCCCGCTCCGAATTCCTCGCCCGCGTCGAGCGCTTGCCGTAGCGCGCCGCGGTGCCAATCGTCGGATAGCACCAGGTTGAGGAAGCCGGGGCCAGCCACCTCGTAGCGAGACAGCGAGTCGCCCAGGCGCGCCACCAGCTCGTCTCCGAGGCGGGCGGCGATCTCGCGCGGGGGTGCTCCGAGCACCGGTGCGAGCAGCATCGCCGCGTTGGTCGCGTAATCGCCCTGGTCGCTGCGCTTGGGCCGCTCGAGCCTCGGGGTGGGGGAAGCGTCCGTCTCGCCACTACTGCCCCGCAAGGCAGTAGTGGCAGCGCCAAGCGCTGTCCGCACTCCGGCTACCGGATCGCCCATCAGGGTGCGTCCGGGGACAGCGCGAGACGGGCCATCTCCGTCCCGGTCATCTTGTAGGGCGAGATCACGTCGTTGGCGCCGGCGCGGATCAGCTTGTGCTCGGCGTCATCCGCAGACGCGCGGGCGATGACCCTGATCGTGCTGTTCAGTTCGCGCGCACTCAGTGCGATAAAAATGTTCTCGGCGTCAGAGTCGACGCACGCGATCACCGCGGATGCGCGCGCGATCCCCGCCTGGATCAGCACGTCGTCGTCAGAGGCTTGGCCCTCGATGTAGACAACGCCGTCCACACGGGCTGCCTCGCGGTGCATCGGGTTCTGATCGACGACGACGATCTGCGCGTCGTGCTGGCGCAGGTCGCGCGACACCTGCCGGCCCACGCGCCCGTAGCCGCAGACGATGAAGTGGTCTGAGTAGGAATCGATCATCTTCTCGGTGCGTCGCAGCTCAAGGACGCCGCTGAGCTGCCCGGAGACGAAGAATTCCGCCACCGTCGCCAGGCCGTAGAAGAGCGTACCTATCCCGAGCAGCTCGAGGCCCACGAGGATCAGCCGGCCGCCGGTGTCGCTCGGGGCGGGCAGCTCGCCGAGCGTCGTTACCGAGTCGAGCGTCCAGAAGAACCCGTAGGCGACCGAAGTGTGCTCGTCAAGCGAGTAGCCGACGGCACCGGCGACCATCACCGTCGCCAGGGCGCCGAGCAGCACCGCGAGCCGTGTCCCGAACTGGCGCATCTCGCGACGCTGCTGACGTCGCCGGGCCAGCACGATCCGTGCGAGCGTGTTTGTGGCGCCTGCGAGGCGGTCGCTCGGGGACGGCTGCGGTGGTTCGTAGGGGTCTGCCATCTGCGCTCAATCTTCGCGCTAATGGTGGTAGGGCTCGCCGGTGATGATCTTGTGCCCACGATAGATCTGCTCGAGCACGACGACGCGGGCGAGCTGGTGGGGGAGGGTGACGCGGCCGAGCGACAGCCGGTGGTCGACACGCTCGAGCTCCAGTCCGCCGAACGGCCCTCCGATCACGAAGCAGAGGTCGCGGCCGCTGGCGCGGCGCTGCTCGAGGAATTCGCTGAACTGAATGGAGTCGAGCGCCTGCCCGTCGACGTCGAGCAGTGAGACGAAAGCGCGCTCCGGGATGCGCGCGGCGACGCCTGCGTCCTCGCGAACCTCGATCAACTCGAGGCGCGCGTAACGGCCGAGGAGCTTGGCGTAATGGGCGACGTCGTCGACGAACGGTGGCCGCAGGCGGCCGACGGCGACGACGGTGATTCGCACCGATGGGATACTAGGAGCCATATGGACGAACCGAATCAACCAGAACGGCAGATCAACATCCACTTCTCGCCGGAGATGATGGCCGGCAATTACTCGAACTTTGCAAACGTCAGCCACTCGGATTACGAGTTCACGATCACGTTCGCGCGGGTCGACCACGAGATCGAAGACGACGAGGTTCCGGGTGTCGTGGTCACGCGAGTGAATCTCTCGGCAAAGTTCATGCGCGAGCTGATCGACGCCATGCAGGACAACTACGGCAAGTGGCAGACCCGCGAGAACATCAAGAGCCTTCCCGAGTTCGGCGGCGACCGCCCGCTCGGCGGCGACGATCCGCTGGATAGCGGGGAGTAAGACCAAAGCGACGCGTCCGCGCGACCTCCGATGCCGTGCGGGTAGCGATCGTCTCTGACATACATGCGAACAAGCAGGCCCTCGAGGCGGTGCTTGAGCATGTTCGCGTCGCCGAGTGTGAGGCGCTCTGGTGCCTGGGCGACCTCGTGGGGTACGGCGGCGATCCCGACGCCTGCGTCGCGCTGGTGCGCGAGCAGGCTGGCATCTGCCTGGCCGGTAACCACGACCTGGCGGTGACGGGCGCGCTCTCGATCGAAGATTTCTCCGACGCCGCCCGCCGCTCGGCGGAGTGGACGCGCGAGATCATCACGCCGCTGACGCGGAGCTTCCTCGAGACGCTCGCGCCATCCGACGAGGACCAGGTCGTCAGCCTCTACCACGCCAGCCCGCGCGACCCGGTATGGGAGTACGTGCTCTCGCCGTTGCAGGCCGAGCTCGGCTTCGACGTGCAGCCCGAGCGGATCGCCGCCGTCGGGCACACGCACGTGGCGCTCGAGTTTCACCGGTTCGAGGGCGGCAGCGCGACCGGCCAGACCCGACACGCGGACGACGAGCTGGATCTCGGCGCCGGACACTGGCTGCTGAACCCGGGAAGTGTCGGGCAGCCGCGCGACGGCGACCCCCGGGCCGCCTGGATGGAGCTCGACACCGAGGCCTGGACCGCCGTCTACCGGCGCACCGAGTACGACATCGAGGGGGCCGCCTGGGCGATTCGCGCCGCGCGGCTGCCCGACTCCCTGGCTGAGCGCCTCAGCTTCGGGCAATAAGCTTGGGGCAATAGCTTGCAAAGCGCCCGGCTGGGTGCTTAACGCACCCGTGCAGCAGGCTTTAGCCGAATCAGTGGCTAAAGTCGAGCGCGGATGGGCTTCACACACAGGGCATTCGTCGCTGCCGCTGTCGGCCTCGCCGCATCCGCACTCGCCGGGTGCGGGAGCAACGGCCGGCTGCTGTCGCAGTCACAGTCGAACCAATTGAGCGCGCAGCTGAACAGCGTCTCGCAGGCGCTGCAGGATGGCGATTGCCACGCCGCGGAGAGCGCACTCTCAGGGTTCGAGAGCAGGCTCGCGGCGCTGAACGGCGTCAACTCGACGCTGGTCGAGAACCTGAACCAGGGTGCGAGCACGATCCAGCAGCTGACGAGCACGCGGTGCGCGTCTTTCCTGCAGACGAAGCCGAAGCGGACGAATACCACCACGAGCGCTAAGACGACAACGACGTCGACGCAGACGACCGCGTCCGATACGACGACGACCAACACGTACACGAGCACCTACACGAACCCGTACTCGTCGCCGTCGACCAGCACGACGGGCGGCACGAGTCCGACGGGCACGGGCACGGACACCACTCCGACCACGGGCACATCGCCCAACGGTGGCCAGGGCCTCGGCGGGGGCACCACCACCACTACCAGCGGCAACGGCAACGGCGGCGACAACGGTGTCGGCAACGGCGGCACCCCCGGCAACGGAGGCAACAACTGATGAGCCCCGTTTCCGTGATCGCCGGCCGCTACCGGGTCGAGGGACGGCTCGGTGTCGGCGGCATGTCGACGGTGCTGCTGGCGATCGACGAGCGGCTCGAGCGCCACGTCGCCGTCAAGTTGCTGGCCGAGCACCTCGCCGATGACCCCACATTCGTCTCGCGCTTCCGCCGCGAGGCGCTGGCGGCGGCGCGGCTTGTGCATCCCAATATCGTCCAGGTCTTCGACTCCGGCTTCGACCAGGCCGCCCACCAGCACTTCATCGTGATGGAGTACGTGCCGGGCCAGTCGTGCGCGGAGATCCTGCGCGACCGTGGTCACCTCGACATCGATCAGGCGGTCGACATCGTCGCCCAGGCGTGTCGCGGGCTGGACTACGCGCACCGCCATGGCGTCGTCCATCGCGACGTCAAGCCGGGCAACCTGCTCGTCTCCGAGAGTGGCGTCGTCAAGCTCGCCGACTTCGGGATCGCACGCGCCACCGGCCAGACCAGCATCACACAGGTCGGATCGGTCCTCGGCACCGCTGCCTACCTCTCACCCGAGCAGGCGCGTGGGGAGGAGGCGGGCCCGCCGGCCGACCTCTACTCACTCGGCGTCGTCTCATATCAGCTGCTCTCGGGGCGATTGCCCTACGAGGCGAACTCGCTGTCGGAGTTGGCGCTCAAGCAGCAGCGCGAATCGCCGATCCCGCTGCAGCGCCTGAACCCGCGTGTGCCCTCGAGCCTGTCCGAGGCGGTCGCGCTGTCGATCTCGATCGTTGCGGAGGAGCGCCCGCATACCGCGGTTGAGCTCTCCGAGCTGCTGGTCGACGGCGCCGCCGGGATCTCGCCGTGGACCGAAGAGGCGGCCACCAGTCACATGACGATGAGCCGCGCTGCCACGCGCGTTCTGCCCCCACGCGATCATGCGACCGCAGAGACCGTCGTCACCAAGCGCCCGCCCGCCCATCCAGCACCGGCCCATCCCGCGCCCGCTCGCACCCCGCGCACGGTGCCGGCGCGTCGCCCGCCGGCTCAGCAGCAGCAGCCGGAGGCGCCGCCGCCAGAGCGCACGCCGCAGCGCGGCCGTGCCAGGCGAGTCGCCCGCCGTATCGCTTGGTCACTGGTGCTGTTGCTGGTGCTCGCGGTCGCCGTCGTCGTCGTCGCGCTGGCGCTGCACCAGAGCACACAGTCGGACGTGCATTACGAGAAGGTCATCGCGAACGACTGGAACACTGCCGTGAACAAGGTGCAGAGCATCATCAGCCACTACACGAAGTAGGCGGGCGCCCAGCCGGCGAAGGGCCCTTAAACACTTGGGGCGGGTCCCGCTGGACCCGCCCCGATTTGTGCGTTGTCGCTGGTGCGCCCGTCGGCGCGTGGTTCGCCCGTGGGCGAGCGCTCAGGCGGCGGTCGCGATCTCGACCAGCTGCGGCTTGCTCTCGGCCGGCTTGGGGACGTGAACCTCGAGCACGCCGTTCACGAAGCTCGCCTTGACGGCGTCGGTGTCAACGCCCTTCGGCAACGCGAGCCGGCGCTGGAAGCTGCCAGACGCACGCTCGATGCGGCGGTAGCCGTCACCGGTCTCCTCGCGCTCGAGCTTGCGCTCGCCGGAGATCGTCATGACGCCGTCGAGGATCTCGACCTTGACGTCGTCGTCGCTCAGCCCCGGAAGGTCGGCGTGAATGAGGAACTCACTCTCGCGCTCGACCACGTCGATCGCGGGCACGAAGTTGCGGGTCGGCTGGCTGAAGGCCGTCGCCAATGGCGTGGCCGAATCGAAAAACGAGTTGAACAGGCGGGTTATCTCGCTCTGTGGTGAGTACACCGGGCGAGTCGGAAGGCTGCGAACTAGTGTCATTTGATGCTCCGATTTCGTCGAACTTTGACTACAAGCAGAATAATAAAATCTGAGTCGCTTCCTGTCAAGTTTAGCGCACCGACGGAGCAGCTCCCGCCATAAAGGCCGCGACTGTCGTAGCGAGCGTGCCGGCGTCGATCGCGGCGCGCAGATCGACCATCAGCCGCTGGATGTAGCTCAGGTTGTGGAGTGTCAGCAGCCGCGGCCCAGTGGTTTCCCCGGCCCTCGATGCGTAGTTGATGTAGCCGCGCGTGAAGCCGGCGCTGCAGGCCGGGCAGGGGCATCCTTCGAGGATCGGCTCATGCGAGTTCCTGAAGCCAGCCTTGGCGAGGTCAACGCGCCAGCGCGCGTCCGGGTCGGGCACGATCGCGACGCCGTGGCGCGCGAGGCGGGTCGGCATTGCGCAGTCGAAGGTGTCGATTCCGAGTTCGACACCGATGAGCAGGTCGTCGATGTCGCCGATCCCGAGCAGGTGACGCGGACGCTCGGGCGCGGACTGCTCGAGGCTCGCCGCGGTCCAATCGACGACCTCGTGCATCTGCGGCTTGTCCTGGCCGAGTGAGCCACCGATCGCGATCCCCCCGCAACGGCTTGCGGCGACGGTCTCCGCCGAGGCGACGCGGAGGTCCTGCTCGACGCCCCCCTGGACGATCCCGTACACGACCTGGTCGCGCGGGCCGTGCTGCTCGTGCCAGTCCAGGCAGCGCTCGAGCCAGCGGTGCGTGCGCTCCGTCGAACGGGCCGTGTAGTCACGGCTGACGTGGAACGGCGTGCATTCATCGAACACGAGCGCGATGTCCGAGTGCAGCGCCGCCTGCACCTCCATGGAAGTCTCCGGCGCCATGAAGCGCTCGCTGCCGTCGATGTAGGAGCGGAAGCGCACACCCTCTTCGGCAATCTGCAGAATCGCGCCATTCGATGTGCTGCCACGGCCGCGGCCCTTGATCTCCTCCGCGACACTTCCGTGGCCCATCGAGAACACCTGGAAGCCGCCGGAGTCGGTGATGATCGGCCGCGGCCAGCGCATGAACGCGCCGAGCCCTCCATAACTGTCGATGAGCTCGGGGCCGGGGGAGAGGTACAGGTGGAAGGTATTGCCGAGCACCATCTCGTAACCGAGCGCCTCGACGTCGCGCGGCTCGAGCGTCTTGACGGCGCCACGCGTTGCCAGCGGCACGAAGGCGGGTGTCTGCACGTCGCCG
>Ga0307373_10009325_pt1 | contig 14714 bp, 13 predicted proteins | sample OX2MG_FD_202534 | JGI IMG/M metagenome (GOLD analysis project Ga0307373, IMG submission 202534) | Soil microbial communities from Risofladan, Vaasa, Finland - OX-2 | ecosystem: Environmental > Terrestrial > Soil > Coastal area > Acid sulfate soil | place: Finland: Risofladan, Vaasa | collected... | reverse complement strand
GGAAAGAGGCTTACCGGCTCACCTCGGGAAACATCGGATGGGAAAGGTTGCGCCGCAGCGTTTGCGGGTCGATTTCGTTTTCCCATCTCGCCACCACGAGGGTTGCCACGCCGTTTCCGATCATGTTCACGACCGCGCGGAACATGCTCATGAAGCGGTCGATGCCCAGAAGCAGCGCCATGCCCGCCACCGGGATTGTGGGAATGACCATGAGCGTGGCGACCAGAGCGATGAAAGCCGCTCCGGTGACGCCGCTCGCTCCTTTGGATGTGAGCACGGCCACGGCGAAGATCGTCAGCTGCTGGCCGAACGATAAGTGGATGTTCGTTGCCTGGGCGACAAACAGCGCTGCCATGGTCATGTACAGGCTGCTGCCGTCGGTGTTGAACGTGTAGCCGGTGGGCACGACCAGTCCCACCAGGGACTTCGAACAGCCCAGCTGTTCCATCTTTTCCATGAGCGTGGGCAGGGCGGGATCCGAGGAACTCGTGGCCAGCACCACGATGATCTCTTCCTTGATGTACAAAAGGAATTTGATGATGTTGAATCCGGCGAACCAGGCAATCAGTCCCATCACGCCCAGAACGAAGAAGATGCTCGTGGCGTAGAACAACGCGATCAACTCGACCAGCGGGCCCAGGGACGCGATTCCGTACTTGCCCACCGTGAAGGCCATCGCCCCAAACGCGCCGTAGGGGGCCAGCCACATCAGAATGTTGATGATCCCGAACACCACGCGCGTCAACGCGTCGATAAATTCCAGCACGGCCTTCGATTTTTCCCCCACCAGGGACAGCGCGAAGCCGAACAGGATGGCGACGAGCAGAACCTGCAGAATGTTGCCCTTGGCGAAGGCATCCACCATGGTTGTCGGAATGATGTTCATCACGAATTCCGTCACGGTTTCTTTCTTCGCGGCGCCTGCATAATCCGCCACGGCCCTGGCGTCCAGCGTTGCGGGATTCACATTGAAGCCGGAACCCGGATGCGCCACGTTGCCGACGAACATGCCGGTAAACAGCGCCAGCGTGGAAACGATTTCAAAGTACAGCAGGGCCTTTCCGCCGATTCTTCCGACCTTCTTCAAATTCTTCATGCCGGCGATCCCGGAAACGACGGTGCAGAAAATGACCACCGTGATCACCATAGTGATCAGGCGGATAAAGCCGTCGCCGAGCGGCTTCATCTTGATTGCGGCGTTCGGATAGAAATATCCGTACACGACCGCGAGGGCCACTCCGATCAGCACTTGCCCCCAGAGCGTCTTGTAGAACGATTTCTTTTTTGGTGTCTTGCCGGGTTCGGGAGGGATCTGGGACGGATGGATTGCGGGCGTATCGCCCATAGTCGAGTCTCCTTGAGTCGAGCGTCTATAAGAAGCCGCACTGCGCCTCTTAGCCTGTACGCTTTAGTTGGTAGGTCTGCCCGAGTGCTGGGAGTCTACCACTCCAGGAGCTTTTTCGGTTCAACTATGGTTGTGAATAAATCATTCAGGAATAACGCGGCCCGCGCCCCATCCACAACGCGATGGTCGCAAGACAAAGTGAGCGCCATCATCGGCAGGATGCCCGGTTTTCCGTCAACGGGCACAACACGCTCCACGATGCTGCCCACGGCGAGGATCGCGGCCTGCGGCGTGGGGATGATCGCGCTGAAACCGTCCACATGGTACATGCCCAGATTGCTGATCGTGAAAGTTGCGCCGCTGATGTCGGCGGGGCGCAGCTTGTTGGAGCGGGCGCGCTCGGTGAGCGCCTGGCGGGAGGCGGCGATTTCGGCGAGGTTTTTCTTGTCCGCGCCGGTAATCACCGCGGCCACCACGCCGTCCTCGACAGCCATGGCGATGCCCACGTTGATTTCCGGATGCGGGAGGATTCCATTTCCCGTCCAGCTGGCGTTCAATCGCGGATGCTTCACCAGCACGCGCGCCACCAGCGCCACCAGCAGGTCGGTGTGCGTGATTCGCACACCTTTCGCCTTCTCCGCCTCCGCTGCCGCTTTCTCTCGAGCCGCGAGCAGGGCGCTCGCCGGCACTTCCCGAACGACAAAAAAGTGGGGCACGGTCGTCCAGCTTTGCGTGGTTCGTTCGGCCATCAGGCGCGCGATCGAACCCAGCGCCTCCACTGCGGGCGCTGCGGCCGGAGTGCCCGATTGCGACGCAGGTGCACCTGCCAGCGCCAGGATGTCTTCGGCAAGAATTTCGCCCTCGCTTCCGGTTCCTTGCACGCGGCTCAAGTCGATATTGTGCTCGCGCGCCAGGCGCCGGGCCTTGGGCGAAATCCGCGCGGTAGCAGCGGGGGTTGCGCCGGAAGGTTTCGTGGCACCTGCCGCGGGAGACGGTGAGGATTTGGTTTCCATGTGCCGGCCCGTGGCAATGGCCGGGGATTCGGATTCCGTGGGAACGGCTTCGCCCGGCGAAACAATCCAGGCGATCGTCTGGCCCACGGGGATGACGTCGCCCTCCTGCGCTTTCACGCCCGCCAGAATTCCGTCCGCCGGGGCCTCGATTTCCACGATGGCTTTATCGGTTTCGACGTCCAGCAGAGGATCGCCTTTCGCGACCGGATCGCCTTCTTTTTTGCGCCAGACAACCAGTTTCCCGGTTTCCTGGGCCATTTCGAGCGCGGGCATGACAATGCTATAGGCCATAATCGTCTGGTAAGGGTGCGAGGCGCGCCGTTACTTGGACACTCCTACGCGCTCGGTTCGGGCGCTGGCTTCCACCATCTCGGCTACATTCTGGCGCGTGGCAGGCTCGTGCTCCCGCGTCGTCGGGAGCGGTCCATCGACGCTGAAGTAGGGCGCTCCGGCCACCAGCAGTGTTTCGGCCGGGAAACGCGTGATGACTTCGTGCCCGGTTTCGGTAACGACGATTTCTTCCTCGATGCGCGCGGCGCTCCATCCGTCGCTGGCGGGCCAGAAAGTTTCCAGCGCGAACACCATGCCCGGCTTGATTTCGTGTGAGTGCTCGAGCGACACCAGCCGGCTGATCACAGGCTTTTCCCAGATGGCCAGGCCGATCCCGTGGCCGTATTGCAGCGCGAAGGCGGCTTCCTCGTTCGGGAATCCGAACTCCTGCGCCTTCGGCCACACCGAAGCGATTTCCGCGGTGGTGCGTCCGGGACGAATCAGCGAAATCGCCGCATCCAGGTAATCCCGGCAGCGCTTGTAGGCGTCCACCATCGCACGCGAGGCGTAACCGATGGTGAAGGTGCGGTAATAGCACGTGCGGTAGCCCATGTAGGAGTGAAGAATGTCGTAATACACGGGATCGCCCGGCCGCAGCACGCGATCGGAAAAAACGTGCGGGTGCGGGTTGCAGCGCTCGCCGGAAATGGCGTTCACCGCTTCCACGTACTCGGAGCCCAGGTCGTACAGAACCTTGTTGACCAGTCCGACGGCATCGTTTTCCCGCATGCCGGGTTTCATGGCGCAATACAGGTCATGGTAAGCGGCATCGACCATCATCGCCGACGTATTGAGCAGCGTAATTTCATCGCGCGTCTTGATCACGCGCGCGTCGGACATGATCTGCTGCCCGTCGACCACGGTGATTCCTTCGCGTTGCAGCGCGAACAGGATGGGCGGCTCGATGATGTCCACGCCCAGCGGTTCCTTGTGCAGGCCGCGCATTTCCAGCTCCACGCGGATTTTCTTCGCGACATCTTCGGCGCGGCCCATCTCCGGGGACATGGCCCCGCGCAGCAGCGGAATTCCGGCGCGCGAGCGCTCCCCCAGCCACGGGCAATGCAGCTGGTGATGCTTGGCGGCCGAACCGAAATCCCACAGGATCGGCTCGTCATTCTGCGGCAGCAGGGTGAAGCGGCTCATTTTGTCCTGCGCCCAGGTGCCGATGTGCGTCGAGGTGATGTAACGCACGTTGTTCATATCGAAGCAGAGCAGCGCGCCCATTTCCGATTTCTTCAGCAGCGCTTTCGCCCGGTCCAGCCGCTCGCGGCGCAAACGGTCGAAATCCACTCGCTGTTCCCAATCCACCGCCATCGATCCGTACGTCGGTAGTGCCATGATCAACCTCCTGCCGCAAAATTTCGGCTCGCGCGGGCGTTCGCCCGCGTTCTTCAGGATTCACAAACACACATGGAACACGAAAATTCTTTACTTCTTGCACATCGCCCGGGCGGCCTCGAACACCTGCTGCTCGGTGGGAACCGTCGCGTCTTCCAGAGGCGGAGAGAAGGGAATCGGCACGTGCATCGCACCGATGCGCTTCACCGGCGCATCCAGATCGTAAAACGCGCCCGCGGCGATCACCGAAGCGATTTCCGCCGTTACGCCGTACCTCTCGTAGCCTTCGTCCACCACAATCGCCCGGGAAGTTTTCTTCGCCGATTCGATCAGCGTTGTTTCATCCAGGGGCCACATGGTCCGGGGATCGACAACTTCGGCGCTGACCCCGATTTCCTCGAGCAGTTTTGCCGCCCCCAGTGCCACCTGCACCATGCTGCTGGTGGCGACAATCGTGATGTCTTCGCCCTCGCGCTTGATGTCGGCGAGGCCTAGGGGGATTGTATACTCCTCGGCCGGCACGGGACCCTTGAACCGGAACATCATCTTGTCTTCAAAAATGATTACGGGATTGTCGTCCCGAATCGCCGATTTCATCAGGCCTTTGGCGTCGTAGGGCGTCGAGGGCAGCACGACTTTCAGGCCCGGAACGTGGCTGACCCACGCGTGCAGCGATTGCGAGTGTTGCGCCGCCGAGCGGCGGCTCGCTCCCAGCGTCGTGCGCATCACCATCGGTACTTTCCACGCGCCTCCCGACATGTAATGCACTTTCGCCGCCTGATTCACCATCTGATCCATCGTCAGCGTCAGGAAATCGCCGAACATGATGTCCACCACGGGACGCAGTCCCGTCATCGCCGCCCCGACCGCGATTCCGGTGAAGCCTGCTTCCGAAATCGGCGTGTCGATCACGCGGGATTTTCCGAATTCCTCCACCAGCCCCGACAAGACCTTGAAGGGCGTGCCCGCTTCGGCCACATCTTCGCCGATAATGCACACGCGCGAATCGCGCCGCAATTCCTCGGCCAGCGCCTCTCGAATGGCTTCCGCCATTGTCAGTTCCCGTACGGCCACTTCAGGCATACACATCCTCCCCCACCTGATCCACGCCCGGATACGGCGCTTGCAGGGCAAACTCAACCGCGGCGTCGATTTCCGTCTTCACCTGCGCCTGGATTTCATCCAGCTGGGCTTGCGTCGCCACTTTTTGTTTCAGCAGCAGGTCGACCAGCAACTGGATCGGATCGCGTTCTCCCTTCCACTGTTGCTCTTCCTGCTTGGCCCGGTAGTATTCGCGGCTCACGTCGCCGACATGGTGGCCGTGATAGCGGTAGGTGTTGGCCAGAAGGAACGACGGGCCTTTTCCCTCGCGCGCCCGCTCGACCATGCGGCTGGCCACGTTGTACACGGCGCCGACATCCTGCCCGTCCACGCTTTCAGACGGAATTCCGAACGCCGCCGGCCGCGCCAGCACTTCCCCTGCCGTGGTTTCGGAATAATGCGTGTACTCGTTGTACATATTATTTTCGCAGACGTAAATCACGGGCAAATCCCAGAGCTTGGCCAGGTTCATCACTTCGTACAGCAGTCCCTGGCCGAGCGCGCCCTCTCCAAAGAAGCAGACGGCGACCTGTTTGGTGCCGAGTTGCTTGGCGGTAAACGCCGCGCCCGTGGCGATACCCGCGCTTCCGCCCACGATCGCGTTTGCCCCCAGATTTCCGCTCGCCGGGTCGGCAATGTGCATGGAGCCGCCCTTGCCGCGGCAGTAGCCCGCTTCCTTGCCCAGAAGTTCCGCAAACATGCGATCGGGCGACGCGCCCTTGGCCAGGCAATGCCCGTGCCCGCGGTGCGTGCTGGTGATGTAGTCGTCGCGGTGCAGCGCCTCGCAAATCCCGACGGCCACGGCCTCCTCGCCAATGTAAAGATGAGCCAGGCCCGGCATCACGGCCCGGGTGTACAGCTCATTCACCTGATTTTCAAACAGGCGGATGGCCACCATCTGCCGGTACATGTGCAGCCACGTTTCGCTGCTGAGCCCGGAACCTGCGCCTTCAATTTTCGTTTCGGTTTTCATTTTTCTATCCCCGACATTTTAGCGAGCACTTTAAAAATCACGGCAAAATCGTTTTTCTCCAGGCCCATGCCGCGCGCCGCCGTAAGGAATTCGTTGGTCGCGGCGGTTGTCGGCAGCGGCACATTGAGCTTTCGCCCCATGTCCAGCGCCAGCAGCATGTCCTTCTGCATCATGTTGACGTTGAACCACGCTTCGTCCGGCATTTTCAGCACGAATGGGCCGCGATATTGAATCATGGGCGAGCCGATGGCGCTGTGCGCCAGCACTTCCACGGCGATTTCCCGGGGGATGCCGCTCTTTTCCGCGAGCAATACGCCTTCGCTGAACGCCAGCATCTGCACGGCAAGGCTTAGATTTGCGGCGATTTTCATGCCCAGCGCGAGGCCGTTGTCGCCGACGTAGGTGACCTTGGGGCCCATGTCCTGCAGCACGGGTTTTATTTTTTCGAATGTCTCGCGGCGTCCGGCGACCATGATGGAAAGTTTTCCCTGCTGAATCGTGATAGGGCTGCCCGAGACGGGGGAGTCGACCATGTCGGCGCCCTTCTCGCGCACCTTGGCGGCGAGCGCGCGGCTCGACGCGGGGCTTACCGTGCTGATATCGGCCAGAATTTTTCCGGAACCGAGTCCGGCCAGCATCCCGTCCGGCCCTTCGGCAATCGCGGTCAGCGCATCGCCGTTGGTGACCATGGAAAATATTACGTCCGTCGCGGCGCAGACGGCGCGCGGCGAATCACCCCACTTCATGCCGCGATCGATCAGCCACTGCGCTTTCGAACGCGTGCGATTGTAGCCTGTCACGCTATGGCCTTTGTCGAGCAGCCGGTTCACGAGCTGGCTGCCCATCGCCCCAAGTCCTATGAACCCAAGATTCGCCATTTGCAGAAGTCTCCTGAATCAGATCCGTTCTCAGGCGCGTTCGGCCTGATCATCCGGTGAGTTGCGGTGAATTGCGCGAATCCTCGCGTACCTGCAAAAGATGAGCCTTCATCGCGGCGCGCGCCGCCTGCGGGTCGCGCCGTTCCATTGCATCGAGAATGCGTTTGTGATGCTGCTGCCCGCGCTCGGCGCCGCCGTGAACATGGAAAATCCGCAGCCGCTGCTCGCGCAGCAATCCCACGATGGAATCGATCAGCGACAGAACAATCGGATTCCCCGCAGCTTCGGCCAGCGCCAGATGAAAATCCAGATCGGCTTCGATGAAGGCATCCGGGTCCAGCCCCGCCTGGTCCATGACGCTGGAAACCTCCCTCATCGTCGCAATTTCCTGATCGCCGGCGCGAACCGCCGCTAACGCCGCGATCTCAGGCTCAAGAATTTCCCGCACTTCCATCAGATACGCCCATCCGTCCGTCTCGCCGCTCTTGATGATCCGGTCCAGGGACCGGCGCATCGAATTGGAAGTTCCGTTGGTGACAAACGTTCCACGGCCGGGGAGCGCGTCGACCAGCCCCTTTTCCTGCAGCGCCTTGATGGCTTCCCGAACCGCCGTCCGGCTGACGCCAAACTGCTGGGCAAGATCGCGCTCCGCGGGAAGCTGGCTGCCTTCCTTCAACGCACCCTTCTGGATCGACTCCTCAATCTGCCGCACGATCTGCTCGTAAAGACGCGAAGTCTGGATAACCTTATAATACAAAAAATACCCCCAACAGATTGCCAAGAAACGACCTGCGCCAGAGGACGTCATGCCAAATGAAATTGGCGGTGAGGTTCTGTGGTCAGACCACTATACCAATTTTGGCCCCTGCGCGCAATCCCTCTTTCTTTTTTCTCGGCCCTACTTCACCCAGACTGTCTTCACGTTCGCGAACTCGCGGATTCCGTAAGTGCTGAGTTCCCGGCCAACTCCGGACCGTTTTACACCGCCAAATGGGACCCGAGGATCGGAAGCCACCATCTGGTTGATGAAGACCATGCCTGCTTCCAGCTCATTGATGAAGCGTTCCTGCTCGCTTTTGTCGTTGGTCCAGGCGCTGGCGCCGAGCCCGAACCGTGAGTCATTGGCGATGCGAATCGCTTCATCGATATTTTTCACGCGAAAAATGGAGGCCACGGGACCGAACAGTTCCTCGGCGTAGGCCGGAGAATTTTTCGGAATATTTGTCAGGACGGTGGGCAGGTAGAAAAATCCGGGGCGATCGGCGGGTTTGCCGCCCGTCAAAAGTTTCGCGCCCGCCTTGATGGTGCTGGCAACGTCGGCATCCAGCGAGGTGACCGAATCGGCGGTGGCCAGAGGGCCGACATCGGTTTTTTCATCGAAGGGATCGCCCAATTTCAGTTTTTCCATTTGCGCCACGAACGCGCGTTCGAATTTGTCGGCGATTTCTTCGGCGACGATGAAGCGCTTGGCGGCGATGCAGGATTGCCCGTTGTTGGAGACGCGCGCCTTGACGCCGACGGCCACGGCTTCGTCCAGATTGGCGCTGGGCATGACGATGAAAGGGTCGCTGCCGCCCAACTCCAGAACCACTTTCTTGATTCTCTTGGCGGCGCCGGTTCCCACATGCACTCCCGCGCCTTCGCTGCCCGTCAGGGTGGCCGCGGCGACGCGAGGATCGGCGAGGATTCGGTCCACCTTGTCCGAGCCGATCAGCAGGGTTTGAAACACGCCTTCGGGGAAGCCCGCGCGCAGCAGAACCTGTTCGATCATCAGCGCGGATTGCGGCACGTTCGATGCGTGCTTCAGCAAGGCCACGTTTCCCGCCATCAAGCCAGGCGCGATAAACCGGAACGCCTGCCAGAACGGATAATTCCACGGCATGATCACCAGGACAACGCCCATGGGCTGGTAGCGGATGAAACTGCGGCTCGCCGGCGTCTCGACGGCTTCATCGGCAAGAAAGCGTTCCGAGTTTTCCGCATAATAGCGGCAGCCCCAGGCGCTCTTGACGGCTTCGTCCACCGCGGAGCGGTAGGTCTTTCCCATCTCCGTCGTCATGATCTTGGCGAAGGCTTCTTTTTCGTTCTCCAGAATTTCGGCGGCGCGAATCATCATTTTCGCGCGGTCCGCGAAAGATAATTTTCGAAAGGACGGGAAAGTTTCGGCCGCCTTCTGAATTTTCTGGTCGACCTGCGCATCGGTGAGCGCGTCAAACGTCTTGAGCGTTTGTCCAGTCGCCGGATTGATCGTTGCGATTGCCATGTCGTGCCCTCCAGGAATAAATGCTGCTGCGCGATAAAGGCGCGGCCTACAGTCAACGTCCACCCACCGCAGCCGGGATTGATCTGTTGTACCACGTTTCACGCCGCGGTTGAAAATTGCGCATTCGCCGCGGCCGTCTTTTCCCGGCCGTTGGCGGGCGCCGGCGAGCTGGTTTTCGCCGCTGAAAATTTCTTTTTTTCTGTCGCGATTCGAAAGATCCCTCGTGCAATTCTGATAGAATCGCACTCCGGAGCCGCAGCTCGGACGGATGGAGCGCGGTGTTGCCGAAGCAAAAGACTTTTTGAACGCACGAGGTGCCCTTCTGCAATTTGACGAAAAAGCCCTGCGCCATCTTGAGGTAACCTACCGCGCGCCGGAAGTCGCTGCACAGCGGCGCGTCTTGCTGGAGGCGGTTGCGGCGCGTCCCGGGGAACGCGCGCTCGATATCGGCTGCGGGCCGGGCTTTGTCACCGAAGAACTTGCGCGCGCCGTGGGTTCGGCGGGCGCCGTCCACGCGATGGACAATAGTGAAAGCTCGGTCGCCATGGCGCGCCAGCGCTGCGCGGCATTTTCCAACGTGCAGTTCGAACTGGCGGGAGCGACGCAGCTTCCTTATCCGAACGATCATTTCGATCTGGCCGTCTCCACGCAGGTCTACGAATTTGTTCCCGACGTCCCAAAAGCTTTATCCGAGCTGCACCGGGTGCTTCGCCCCGGCGGCCGCGCGGCCATCATCGATACGGACTGGCACACGATCCTGTGGCATTCCACCGATCCGATCCGCATGGCGCGCATTTTGAAAGCCTGGGACGAGCATCTGGCGCACCCCGTGCTCCCGCGCACGCTGATTCCGATGCTGCGTGATGCCGGATTTTCCGTGCGCGCCTGCAAAGTGATTCCGTATCTGGACACCGAGTACAAGCCGGAAGGCTACAGCCATAACATGACGAAAACCCTCCGGCGATTCGTTCGCGACCGCCAGGGAATCACAAATCAGGAAGCAGAAGCCTGGGCCGAGGAACTACAGGCTCTTGCCGGGGCCGGCAATTATTTTTTCTGCCTCAATCGGTGTCTGTTTCTCGCCGATAAGCAGTAATCGAAATTGTTTGTTCCAACCCGTAGGGTGTCATACGTGTACTTCCGCCGGTCACTCTCTTCCCATCACGCTTTGGGTTCGATTTTTGGGCCGTGCACTGTCTCGGGAACGTGTCCCCGGCGGTAGATCATGGCGGTTCGTTTGAATTCGATCACCACGGTACCGTCCTGGTTGATACCTGTGGACTTGAAGCGCACGATGCCCACGTTCGGCCTGGATTTCGACAATCTTTTTTCGAGGACTTCGCTTTGCGAATAAATCGTATCGCCCTCGAACAGGGGATTAGGGAGACGCACCTCATCCCAGCCCAGATTGGCCATGGCGTTGCGGGAAATATCGGAAACCGACTGGCCGGTGACCACAGCGAGCGTAAATGTGGAATCCACTAGCGTCCTGCCGAATTCCGTTTTTGCCGCATACGCATGATCGAAGTGGATCGGATTGGTATTCATCGTGAGCAAAGTGAACCAGGTGTTGTCTGCGGCAAGGACCGTGCGGCCCAGGGAATGCCGATAAATATCTCCCACCTCGAAATCCTCGTACACGCGGCCCGCCCAACCTTCTTTGATCGCCATGATCGCCTTCCTGCGACGGCCTGAGTAAGATTTAAATCATTCCCGCTTGCCGCCAGCCTTCAATCGTCTCCCCGTCAAATCCTAATTCAAGCAGAATTTCGCCGGTGTGCTGCCCCACGGCCGGAATTTCGTTCATCACCGGCTCCACATTTTCCATGGTGACCGGAGGAAGCAGCGCGCGGATGGGCCCCACAGGCGAATCCACCGTGCCCCAGCGTTTTCTGGCTTCGAGTTGCGGATGCTCCACGAATTCCTGCACCGTGTTCATCCTGGCATTGGCAATTTGCGCGGATTCCAATCGCGCGATAATTTCCGCAGCGGTCAGCTTTTGAAAAACCTCCTGCATGACCAGATCGAGCTGCCCGCGATTCTGAACGCGCCTGGCATTGGTGTCAAAGCGAGGGTCCGAGGCAAGTTGGGGATTCTCCAGCACCACTTCGCAGAATCGTTTCCATTCGCGCTGGTTCTGCAGGCCCAGAAACACCGCTTTATTGTCGCCGCTCTGCACCGGCCCGTACGGGGCGATCGTGGCGTGGTTCGCGCCCGCGCGCGGGGGAGCCGAACCTCCATAAAGAGCGTAGTAAGCGGGATAACTCATCCATTCGCCCAGCGAATCGAACAGGGAAGTTTCCAGGGCCACGCCTTCGCCCGTGCGCTCCCTTACCAGCAGGGCCGTCAAAATGCCCGAGTAGGCATACATGCCGCAGGAAATGTCCGCGACGGAAATTCCCACTTTCGATGGCGATTGCTCGGTGCCGGTGACGGAAATCAGGCCGGTCTCCGCCTGGATGAGCAGGTCGTAGGCTTTTTTGTCGCGGTAAGGCCCCGAAGATCCGTATCCGGATAGATCGCAGAGGATGAGGCGCGGATATTTCTTGCGCAGCGCCGGAGTGCTGAAACCCAGCCGCTCGGTGGCTCCCGGAGCCAGATTCTGGAGAAAAACATCGGCCTTCGCCAGCAGGCGATCCAGCACCAGCCGGGCTTCGGCGTGTTTCAGATCCAGCGTCAGGGACTGTTTGGAGCGGTTCAACCAGACGAACTGGCTGCACATTCCGCGCACGGCGGCGTCATAGCCGCGCGCGAAATCTCCCGTTCCGGGACGCTCGATTTTGATGACGCGCGCGCCCAGGTCCGCCAGTTGCCGCGTGGCAAACGGCGCGGCCACGGCCTGCTCCAGCGACACCACGGTGATTCCCTCGAGCGGCAGCATCAATAGGACCTGGGCAGGTGCAAGACGTGCTCTGCCAGATAGCTCAAAATCAAGTTCGTCGAAACGGGCGCCACCTGATACAGCCGCGTTTCGCGGAATTTGCGTTCGATGTCGTACTCTTCGGCAAACCCGAACCCCCCGTAGGTTTGTACCGCGGCATTGGCCAGTTCCCAGGAAACGTCGGCGGCCAGCAGCTTGGAAATATTCGCCTCCGGGCCGCACGCTTTGCCGCTGTCAAACAGGCGTGCCGCGCGAATCACCATCAGGCGCGCCGCCTCCAGGTTGGCGTAGCCGCGGGCCAGCGGAAACTGCACGCCCTGATTTTTTCCGATCGGCCGGCCGAAAACCACCCGCTCGTTCGCGTAGCGGCAGGCGCGCTCCAAAAACCAGCGCGCGTCCCCGATGCATTCCGAGGCGATCAGGATGCGCTCGGCATTCAGGCTGTCCAGCAGGTAGCGGAACCCATGTCCTTGCTCGCCAATCAGATTTTCAGCGGGAATTTCCAGATCATCGAAGAAAAGTTCGGTGGTCGCATGATTCATCATCGTGCGGATGGGGCGAATCTTCAGTCCGTGGCCCACGGACTGGCGCAGATCCACCAGAAAGGTGGACAGGCCTTCGGTGCGCTTTGTTGTCTGGTCGGCGGGAGTGGTGCGGGCCATCAGCAGCATCAGGTCGGAATGTTCGGCGCGGGAAATCCAGATTTTTTGCCCGTTGATCACATAGCGGTCTCCCTTTCGCACCGCCGTGGTTTTCAGCTGCGTGGTATCGCTGCCCGTGTTGGGTTCGCTCACTGCGAAGGCCTGCAGGCGCAGGGAACCATCGGCGATCTTCGGCAGATACTCCCGCTTCTGCGCCACCGATCCATGCCGCAACAGAGTCCCCATGATGTACATCTGCGCGTGGCACGCCGCGGCGTTTCCCCCGCAGTGGTGAATCTCTTCCAGAATAATGGAAGCCTCGGTGACGCCCAGGCCCGCGCCGCCGTACTCTTCGGGAATCAACGTGGCCATGTATCCGGCGCGCGTCAGGGCCTGCACGAACTCCTCGGGATAGGCGCGTTTCCCGTCGAGTTCCCGCCAGTAAGGGTCGGGAAAATCACGGCACAATTCGCGCAGGGAGGATTTCAGTTCTTCGTGTGTTTCGTTGTGAAGATTCTTGCTTCTGGTCAACGGAAAGCCTCGCCCCGATATCGATTTTCCAAAATGCTTTTCTGAATTCTACCGCACTCTATCGCACGCACTTTATCGCAAAGGATGCGCCATGGCGATGAAATTCAGTTCAGGCAAAATGAAAAAGCGAAAAGGCGAAAGGGAAGTTCGTCGAAACAAGTGTACAGTATCCTGAGCAACGCCGGAGCTGTAACCGTGAGCGCCGGGGAACCCGTGGAACCCACAACTCGCGCGCTCGTTCATTGCTCGCATTCGCTCGATATGCGGCCGGCCAGGGTTCCGAAAAAGTATGAGCCAGCAAATCACGAAACGCAAATCATCCGAGGCGCCCCCGAACATGCCCGGCAATAAAGGCGGCAAGAAACATTCCCTGCTGGATCGCAGCTTCCGCTTCGGCATTGCGCTGAAGGGGCTGGACGGCTTGCTGGAGATGGTATTGGGAATCGCGATTCTCAATGTCAACCCGCAGGGGCTGGCTGGCTTTCTATCGACCCTTTTGCATCCGGAGCTTGTTGAAGATCCCAACGATTTCGTAGCCACGCATCTGCTTCGCGCTGCCCAGCACTTTGGCGCCGGCGGGAAGCACTTCGCTTCGTTCTACCTGCTCTCCCACGGCATTATCAAAATCTTGCTCATTGCGGCGTTGTTTAAAAACAAGCTGTGGGCGTATCCAGCGCTGATCGTCACGTTATCCGCTTTCGTTTTTTATCAGGGTTACCGGTTCGTGCTCACCCACTCGCTGATGATGATTTTCCTCACGCTCTTTGACATCGCCATCATCGCCCTGACCTGGCTGGAATACAAAAAGCAGAAAGCGCGCGTCGCTGGGAATCAAACGGATTCTTAGCCGCGAGCGGCCGGCGATCCAAAGGCCGTGATCGGAAAGGAGTAGAGAAAGACCGACCCCGCCACGCACGGTGAGGGTTTGCGCGGCCCTGCCCGCGCGGCAGACGTGCGATTCCAGCCCCGCAATCGGGAAAATTCCACATGCAATTCTGATAGAATCGACCCGCGGGGCTGTAGCTCAGTTGGATAGAGCGGAGGTTTCCTAAACCTTAGGTCGGGGGTTCGACTCCCTCCAGCCCCACCAGAAACCAAAACCGTAGACAGGCAGAAATTAAAAAACGATCCTTCGAAACTCGCGGAGGGTCGGCCACACGGAAAAGCTGATCCCGGAAAACCCAAACCAATTCTTTGGCGATGCCGCAGTGGGGTGGTGTCATCGTCTGCGTTTGTTCGGCAATTGGAAAAATTGGAAAGGGTGCGGCACTTGCACAAAGGCAAAAAAGCAAAGGCAACCAGGCTGAAGACTGTTCCACTGGAGGCGGTGGTATGCGGGGAGATGTAGCACAGGCTTCAGCCTGTGAGGTTTTGAATTTTGCGGAGAGATTTACAAAGCAGGACGAGTGGCGGGGCGGAA
>Ga0307373_10009324_pt1 | contig 14715 bp, 9 predicted proteins | sample OX2MG_FD_202534 | JGI IMG/M metagenome (GOLD analysis project Ga0307373, IMG submission 202534) | Soil microbial communities from Risofladan, Vaasa, Finland - OX-2 | ecosystem: Environmental > Terrestrial > Soil > Coastal area > Acid sulfate soil | place: Finland: Risofladan, Vaasa | collected... | reverse complement strand
CGAATTCGCCGCCACCGCGCAAACTCGGAATCGCCACCACGCCGCCGCGCTCCACCCAGAGCGCGATCTGGGCGGAGAAACCGGGTGTCAGGCTGGCATTGAAACCGCCGTAACCGGTGAGCAGAGTCGGGCGCTGGGTATCCAGCCGCAGATCACGGGGAGAGACGATGAACATCGGGACCCGGCAGCCATCGCGAGACTCGTACCAGGTCTGCTCTACCTGAAAGTTATCGCTGTCGATGGGGACCTGCAGCCGCGCCCATTCCGATGAAATCTCCTGGGATATGTCGTATCGGTAGATTCGAAATGGGACGCCGTATGAGCTGAAGCCATAAAAGGCTTCCGTGCTGTCCCACCGGCCGCTCATTCCCGTGGCTGAACCCATGCCCGGCAGCGGAATCTCGCGCTCCAACTTTCCACCGGGCGAATAGAGCCTGAGCCGCGACGAGACCTCGTGTAAGCTATTCACGAACAGCCGGCCGCCCGCGAGCGAGAATCCCTGGATAATCTCATCGCTCGGGGACACGATCTCCTGCCAGTTAGCCGGCTGCGGATCTTTCGCGTCGGCGCATAGAATCCGGCCCTTCGGCGCGTCCCAATCGGTTTCAATAAAGAACCGGCCATCCGCGTATTCGGCTGAGAACCTGGCGTCAAGATCGTTCACCAGGGCTGTTATCGGACCGCCATCGTTCAGATCCTGGAAATAGATCTCCGTCTTGCGAGCGCCGGCGCCGTGGAAAACGGTGATGATCAGCATCCGGCCATCTTCGGAAAGTCCGGCGCTGATAATCTTTTCCGGGCCATAGCCCTCGCCGAAGATCCGGACGTCGGATGCCGGATCGGGGCCCATGGGATGATAATAGACCCGCGGCCCTTCAGACTCATGACGGGTGTAGTAGAAGCCCGACTTGTCCGGCTTGAGCGAGACACCGAAGTAGCGGGCACGGGGAAGTACTTCTTCCAGATCCCAGAGCGAATCCACGTCGAACAGGCGAATCGTCGTCTCGTCTTCGCCGCCCGCTCGGATAGCGTAGGCGATCAGCCTGCCATCGTCCGAAACATCCAGAAGCTGCACGCTCGTCGTATGATCCGCGCTCATGGGATGAGGATCGATCAGGATATGATCGGCGCCGCCCTCGCGCATCATGATCAAAAAGAGATCCTGGTCTGCCCTCCGCCGCATGAAGAAGTAACGACCGCCGCGAGCGATTGGCATCCCGATCGAGTCTATCTTCATCAGTTCCGAGAGCCGCTGTTCAATCGCCTTCCGCCCGTCAAGAGGATCGAGCACCGACCGGGTTAGCTTATTCTGCTCCTCGATCCATGCCCGGGTCTCCGGGCTATTCTGATCCTCCAGCCACCGGTACGGGTCCACCACTTCCACACCGTGAAGGTTCTCAACCACATCGTGCGTTTTCGTCTCCGGATACTCAAAAGCCATCAGTCACTCCCACACACCCACACACGAACACACCCGTGAATCAATCGCGCGCGACAATCTGGAGCATGTTGCCGTCTGGGTCAAGAAAACTGCGGAGCCGGCCGCCGCCGGTAGCTTCTACCTCCGGGCCCGACCAGCGCGCTCCTTTACTCTCAAGATAGGCGGCTGCGGTCTCGAAATCAGCCACCCGCAGCGCGAGGTGACTCCAGCCCGGCGTCCAGGTTGTTCGCTCGGGACGGGCCGTGTCATCCTCTGGCATCACCTCTAACAGAGTACCATCCGGCGCGCGCAGAATGAAGACCGGGAGCGGCGAATGCCCGGCCCGGTCCAGCTTGAACGCCCGCGTATAGCCGAGGACCTCACAGTACCACACCGCCAGCGACTCCGGATCCGCCGCCGCCACCGCCGGATGATCAATTCCTGTAAAGCCCATCGCCATGATTCCCCTCCGTTCGACCGTAATCCCTGACTCACTGTAGCGGGACAACGGGCGCGAGGTACGGGGCGCGAGGTACGGGGCGCGGGCGCGAGGTACGGGGCGCGGGGGGCGAGGTACAGGGCGCGAGGCACGAGGTACGGAGCGCGGTGGCTGACTGTGGTAAGATAGTTTTGAAGGCGCCAGGCTGCGGAGAGACTGATGGAAGCGGAGAGGCTGAGGGAAGTGGCAGAGGTAGGCTTTCAGAGGGAGATCTATGAAGCACGTCTCAAGGCGCGTAGGGATGCGCTAACCCAGGCGAGCGCGATGGCGGAGGTACAGGCCGAACTCGTGGAGGCATTGGCTAAGTGGCAGGCGGTTGGGGATGGCCAGCGGGTGGAGTCGGAAGCTTTGAGTAAGAGAATAGCGTCGGCCCGTGTGGAAGCCGAATCCGCCAGGGTCAAATTGGAATCTACGCAAGCCGAGGCCGACGCCACCTGGATAGAGGCCGGAGAATACCTCGTGAAGGTTCCCATAGCCGAGCATGTCCAGTTGCTGTAGAAGATCCTAAAGCGCGGTAAAACCCCGCGAGCGGAATTGACTGCGATGTCGCTTGAGGCGCTGGCGGGGCTGGCAGGGCAATTGCAGCGGCAACTGCCGGGGATAGGATAGCGGGCGCGAGGCGCGAGGCGGGGGTACCGGGTCGGCAGCGTCGGAGCGTTGGATTCGCAGAGCTTTATATGTGAGGCTTTTGATGATGGATTCACGTGATCAGTGGGCGCAATGGGTGCTCGAGAGGCGATTCGGTGGTGATTCACGGCAACGGGACGCGATTCTGGGAGCGCTGACGCCCGTCAGGAATCGGGTACTCAGTAACTCGATGTTAGGTCCCGGAAACGTTGTTCTTGACGTTGGCGCCGGCGACGGTCTTTTGTCGTTCGAGGCGCTGAAGCGAGTCGGGGAATCCGGAAGGGTTATAGTAAGCGACATATCGTCCGATTTGCTTGAGCACTGCCGGGAGTTCGCGCAGGCGTCAAATACGATTGGCCAGTTTGAGTTCGTATTAGCCGCGGCCGAAGATCTTTGGGGAGTGGATGATGATTCCGTGGATGCCGTCGTCATGCGGTCGGTCCTGATCTATGTTCAGCGGAAGCAAGATGCATTCCGGGAATTTTATCGCGTTTTGAAGCCCGGCGGTAGACTTTCCGGGTTCGAGCCAATCAATAGGTTTGGCTACGTGGACAGCGAGCGCGTTTTTCAAGGATATGACGTCTCGGCGATCATAGAGATCGCTCGCAAGGTACGCGCGGCTGTCTTTGCAGATATCGATTCACAAGGTCCCGATCCCATGATGGACTTCGACGAGCGCGATCTACTTAATTTTGCGGACTCGGCCGGCTTTCGTGACACCCACGTAACTCTCGAGGCGTTCATTGCAAGACAATCTCAGCGTCCCGACTGGGGCGTCGTTTGGAGAACGCCCGCCAATCCGCGAGTCCCGAGCCTCGAAGAAGCAGTCCAAAGGGTGCTCACCCGGGCCGAGGCCATGGAATTCGAACAACATCTACGACGCCAGATGGCGACCGAAGAGCTGCGAGCACGATCGGCATCAGCCTATTTTTGGGCGGTCAAATAGAGATCGGCGCTGAACCATTTGGTCCGATCTGGCGCGGAGCGCCGGGCGCGAGGTACAGGATGCGCTTGTTATGTCCGGTTTCTTGATCCGACCTCCGTCCCACACACTCACACACCCACACTCATCTCCCTCCGTCCCAGTACGTGCTATCCTGAACCAGAGATGGTGTGAGCAATTGTAAAGACTGATGGATTTGGACGTATGGCGGATCTGAATTCGTTTTACGGCCCGAACGCGGGCTATGTCCTTGACATGTTCGAGCGGTTCAAGCGGGATCCCGGTTCGGTGGATCCGCGTACGCGCGCGTTTTTCGAGGCGAACGGCTTCATGGATGGAGGCACAGCGCCGTCCGTCACGGCGCCTCCCCAGGAATCGGAACTGGTTCATGCCCGGGAGGCGGCCAATCTGAGTGAGGCGATCCGGGAGCGGGGCCATTTGAACGCTCACGTCGATCCGCTCGGGAGCAGCCCGCCGGGCGATCCCCAGCTTCAACTGGAGACCCACGGCATCACTGAGGAAGATCTCAAACGGCTGCCGGCGAGTGTGGTGGGTGGGCCGGCGGCGCTTGGCGCCGATAACACCTGGGAGGCGATTGAGCGGCTGCAATCGATCTACTGTGGCGGAACGGGCTACGATTACGAGCACGTTCATAACCCCGAGGAGCGGGCCTGGCTCCGGGAAGCGGCGGAGAAGAGGCGCTTTAGAGGCCGGATGTCTCCAGCCTCTCGCCGGCAGTTGTTGGATCGCCTGACCCAGATCGAGGCCTTCGAGCAGTTTCTCCATCGCGCCTTCCCGGCTCAGAAACGATTCTCGATTCAAGGCGCCGATATGCTGGTGCCGCTCCTCGATGAAGCCATTCACTGCCAGACACGGCGCGGGAACCGGGAGGTCTTGATCGGCATGGCGCACCGGGGCAGGCTCGCGGTGCTCGCTCACGTGCTCCAGAAACCATTCGCAGCGATTATCGCGCAGTTCGAGCACAAATCCGGGGCCGGCGGGCACGCTCCCACCGAACACATTGAGGAGGGCTGGACGGGTGACGTGAAATATCATCTCGGCGCGCAACTCGGCGCCTCTGAGACGCAGAACGATTCCAAGTTTCTGCAAGTTTCCATCACACTGACACCCAACCCGAGCCATCTGGAGTTCGTCAACCCGGTCGTCGAGGGGATGGCGCGGGCGGCGCAGGATCGCCGTAACCGGCCCGGCCCTCCCACGCAAGATCTCGAAGCAGCGCTCGCCGTACTCATCCATGGCGACGCCGCTTTTCCAGGAGAGGGAATCGTGGCGGAGACATTGAACCTTTCCCGCCTCTCCGGCTATCAGACCGGCGGGACCATTCACATCATCGTCAACAACCAGATCGGGTTTACGACAAACCCCTCCGATGGCCGCTCCACGCTCTATGCCAGCGATCTCGCCAGGGGTTTTGAAATCCCGATCGTTCACGTGAACGCCGACGATCCGGAGGCCTGCCTGGCCGCCGCCCGGCTCGCGTGCGCCTACCGGGATCAGTTTCACAAGGACTTTTTGATCGACCTGATCGGCTACCGCCGGTGGGGGCACAACGAGGGTGACGAGCCATCCTTCACGCAGCCGAGCATGTACGAGGTGATTCGGGCGCGGCCCACAATCCGGGCGATCTGGGCGAAGAAATTGGAGGAGGCGGACGAGCTTTCGGCCGGGGAAGCCAACGGCCGGCTGAAATCCGCGCTGCGTGAAATGGAGGAGGCGCGCCGGCAAGCAGTTGAGGATGACAGTCCCCCTGCTGAGGAGGAGGTGTGCGGAGAGCTGGGCGACCTGGTCGATGAAGTGGAGATGCCGCCCGCCAGCATCGAGGCTCTTCAGGCTCTGAATGAGGAGCTGCTCAGCTTGCCCGACGACTTTACGCTCCACCCGACGCTGGCGCGGGTAATGGATCGCCGGCGGGCATCGGTTCGACCGGACGCGCCCGATCGAGCTATTGATTGGGCGCAGGCGGAGTCGCTGGCTTTCGCCACGATCCTCGAATTCGGCATCCCGATCCGGCTGTCCGGCCAGGATACCATTCGCGGCACTTTTGGCCAGCGACATCTCACACTGCACGATGCTGCAACCGGGGCCACTCATACCGCGCTGCAGGCGCTGCATGCGGCCCGAGCGTCATTCGCGCTGTACAACAGTCCGCTCTCGGAGAACGCGGTTCTCGGGTTCGAATATGGATACAGCGTCCATTCGCCCGGAACACTCACGCTCTGGGAGGCGCAGTTCGGGGATTTCGTGAACGCCGCGCAGGTTTATATGGACGAGTTTATCGCGGCCGCAAAGGCCAAGTGGCGGCAGGAGCCGGGCCTGGTATTACTCCTGCCCCATGGCTACGAGGGCCAGGGACCGGATCATTCCAGCGCCCGGCTTGAACGGTTCCTGCAGCTCGCCGCGGACGACAATCTGCGTGTCGTCAACTGCACCACGGCAGCCCAGTACTTTCATCTGCTGCGAGACCAGGCCGCGCTGCTGTCGTGTGATCCACGACCGCTCATTGTAATGACTCCCAAGAGCCTGCTGCGGCATCCGGGCGCCGCGGCACGCGTGGAGGATCTGTCAGATGGCCGTTTCCAGGCGGTGATTAGCGACCCGCATCCTGATACCGTGAAACGGCTGCTGCTCTGCAGCGGTAAAGTCTATTACGATCTGATCGCTGATAGTATTCCGGATACGTTGGCTCTGGTCCGAGTGGAGGAGCTTTATCCGTTCCCGGAAGTGGGAATCACCGCAGCAATGAACTCCTGTCCGGATCTGAATGAGATTGTCTGGGTGCAAGAAGAACCCGAAAACATGGGCGGGTGGGGCTATATGGAACCGCGGCTTCGGGATCTCAGTGAAGCGCGCGCCCGGATTGATGGATCCGCCGGCCCTGTTCCCGTCCGGTATATCGGCCGTCCGCCCCGCGCCAGTCCTGCCGAAGGACTGGCCGATCTCCACGTCGCCGAACAGGCCCGCATCGTCGCCGAGGCGCGAGGATCGGAAGCCGAACCTGTCGGGAACGGCCCGCAAGAGAAACCGGCCAGCACAGATGAATAGAGATGAAAAAGATTTCGCCGGTGTTGGGCCAGGTGGACGACGAATCGAGCCAGACTAAAGACCAGACTGAAGAAATGGGAGCAGCGCATGTCGATTGATGTTAAAGTCCCGCCGCTGGGCGAGTCGGTGCCAGAGGCAACCGTGGGCCGCTGGCTCAAGAAGGAAGGCGAGGCGGTGGCTATCGGGGATCCACTGGTGGAGCTGGAGACGGAGAAGGTAAACGTGGAGGTGACCGCCGAGACCGACGGAACGCTCGAAAAGATTGCGCACGGCTCCGGCGATACCGTAAAGGTCGGCGAAGTCCTCGGCTCGCTTCAGGAGCATGCAGGGGCGCCATCTCCCGAGTCCGCAAATCCGGGAGCAGAAGCTCCTGCGACGGGCGCGCCCGCGAACCCTCCCTCGCAGAAGCCTGGCGCGGAAACCCCTCGGGCAGAAGGGCCTGCGCCCGGTCCCGCCGAACCCAGGTCCGCCGGCGCCGGTCCCCAGGAACGCGGTCCCGCTAAACCGGGGCCAGGTGAAGCCGGTCACCCCGAACCATCAAGAGCCGAGCCGGCTGTCGCCGAGCCAGCGTCAGCCGCGCCGGGGCCTGCTGGTCGACCTCCTCAAGAAGATGCGCCCGCCGGCCCGGCGGCCCGCCGCGCCGCGGCCGAAACGGGCGTGGATCTCGCTCACCTCACGGGCAGCGGCCCGGCGGGCCGTATCACGCTGGAAGACGTGACGAGCGCGGCGCAGCCGGCAGGTCAACCTGCCCCCGCGACGGCCCCGCCACCATCAACCGCCGCGAAGACTGCCGCCGAACCTCCATCTCCGACCCCGCCGGCGGCGCCCACCGCGGCGGCAGCGCCGCCAGCCGGGGAAAGGGAGGAGCGTGTCCGGCTCTCCCGGCGTCGCTTGACCATCGCCCGCCGGCTTGTCGAAGCGCAGCAGACGGCCGCGATTCTCACCACTTTTAACGAGGTCGACATGAACGCCGTGATGCAGATCCGGAAGCGCCGGAAGGCCTCATTCCAGGAGCGGCACGGGGTCGGACTCGGCTTTATGTCCTTCTTCACCCGGGCGGCAGTGGGCGCGCTAAAGGCGCTTCCTCTCCTGAACTCGGAGCTTCAGGGCGAGGAGCTGGTCTTGAAACATTACTACGACATCGGGATCGCGGTGTCTACTGACGAAGGGTTGGTGGTTCCGGTTCTCCGAGACGCGGATCGAAAGAGTTTTGCCGCGATCGAAAATGCGATTGCGGGAATGGCGAAACGGGCACGGGAGAACACGCTGACACTCGAAGAATTGATGGGCGGCACGTTCACCATTACCAACGGCGGCGTCTTCGGCTCTCTCTTCTCCACACCCATCTTGAACCCTCCGCAGGTCGGAATCTTAGGGATGCACCGCATCGAAGATCGCCCGGTCGCTCGGCAGGGCGAGGTCGTCATCCGGCCGATGATGATTCTGGCGCTCTCGTACGATCACAGGGTGGTCGATGGACGCGAGGCTGTCCTCTTTCTCAGCCGGATCAAAGAGCTGATTGAGGACCCGGAATCGCTGCTGCTTGAAGGGTAGGGGACTTGGAACGAAGGCGGCAATGCCAGTAGATGACGGCAGCTTTGACCTTGTGGTGATCGGCGGTGGACCGGGCGGATATACGGCGGCGCTGCGCGCGGCCCAGCTCGGAAAGCGGGTGGCGTGTGTCGAAAAAGACAGCACGCTGGGAGGAACCTGCCTGAACATCGGCTGTATTCCATCGAAGGCGCTGCTGGATTCCACCGAACTCTTTCACCAGATCCAGGCCGGCGCGAGCGCTCACGGGATCCGGGTCGATGGCGCCGCCATGGATGTTGACGTGATGATGGATCGCAAAGAGAAAGTAGTCCAGGGGTTCACGCGCGGCATCGAGCATCTCTTCCGCAAGAGCGGGGTGGAGTGGATCCGTGGCGCCGGTCGCTTTATTGCGACGGATCGGATCGAGGCGGCTGGCGGCGACGGCGGCAGTAGGGAGGTCACCGCAGACACGATCATTATCGCGACTGGCTCTACGGCGGCGGCCCTCCCCGGCTCACCGTTCGACGAGAAGCGTATTCTCTCCTCGACCGGGGCGCTGGCGCTGCGCCGAGTTCCCGAACACCTGATCGTCATCGGCGGCGGCGTTATCGGTTTGGAACTTGGCAGTGTCTGGCTGCGTCTGGGCGCGCGCGTGACTGTGCTGGAAATGGCGCCGACGATTCTGCCTGGCCTGGACGCGGATCTCTCCTCCGGCGCCAGGGCGATTCTTGGGAAACAGGGCTTCGATTTTCGAACCGGCGTTCGAGTGGCAGGTGTGGAGAAGGGTGATAGCGGCGTGCGCGTCGCCATCGAAGGCGCCGATCCGATTGAGGGAGAGCACGTGCTCGTTGCCATCGGCCGCCGTCCGAACACCGCGGGATTGGACGCCGAAAAGCTGGGCATCCGGTTCGACCGGCGGGGCGCCGTCGTCGTCGATCGCTCGTTTCATACCGGGGTCGGCAAGATTTACGCTGTCGGAGACGCCATCGGCGGTTTCATGCTCGCGCACGAGGCGATGGAGGAGGGAATGGCGGCCGCTGCAATTGCCGGCGGCGGTATTGGCGTCGTGGACTATGACGCGATCGCTCGCGTGGTTTATACCTGGCCGGAAGTGGCGAGCGTGGGATTGAGCGAAGAAGAGGCGCGGGAGCGCGGTGGAAACGTCTTGGTCGGGAAGTTTCCATTCAGCGCCAGCGGCCGGGCACGCGCGATGAACGAAACGGAAGGTTTTGTAAAAGTCGTCGCCGATGCCGGCAGCCGCCGGCTCCTGGGCGTTCATATTCTTGGCGCCCGGGCGTCCGACCTCATTTCCGAAGCAAGCCTTGCGATCGCGTTTCAGGCGTCCGTGGACGATCTTGCCCTCACCGTCCACGCCCATCCCACGCTCCCCGAAGCCATCAAAGAGGCGGCGCTCGTCGCCATGGGAAGGGCTATCAATCTTTAACGTCGAAACAGATGCGCCGTAGAGGTGTACATCCCTGTGATGATGTCCTACTTGCGTTTTTTCTCCGACGGCCCAAAAACGAACACGAAGGGCACGAAGATCCCGCGAAGGGCACGGAGATCCCGCGAAGGGCACGAAGGGAACCGAAGAGGAAAAAGAGAGGCCTCCGTAACCGGGCCGCGACGAGACGCCCCCGGGGTCCGCGACGCTCCATGACGCGGTAGTGAACGCCGGCCGCCGCGTTCCGGCCCGTGGCCCCTGCTACGGCCCAAAAACGAACACGAAGGGCACGAAGATCCCGCGAAGGGCACGAAGGGAACCGAAGAGGAAAAAGGGAGGCCTCGGGAACCGGGTCGCGATATGACGCCCCGTGGTCCCCGCGGGACTATTGCTAATCTCTGCCGGCGCGCCGCCGCTCCCCGCAGGGAGCCGATGCCCAACTCCTGATCCAAACTAAGACCTAAGACCTCCGTCGTCAGGTGGGCATCATCGGGCCCTCGGATAAACAAGGGACGGCTGGAGGCTCAACTGCATGTTAAAGACGACTCTGTTTCTGACGCTGGCCGCGGTGCTGATTTCCTGGCCCGGAATGGCGCAGACGCCGGCGGACGAGCCGGATCTTGCCGTTTCACTGGCCGCGGCTCAACCGCCCACCGGCGGCGTGGCCATTGCCGTCGCCGCAGATCGGACATTGCTTCCGAAGGGCGCCGTGCCGCCTTCAGAGCATTCATTGCTGGGCGGAGTCGCGGACGCTTACGGACGACTGCTGCAGCCGTTCGGCAGCGTAATTGCCATCGCGCCCCCGACGATGGTGATCCTGAACATTCATCCAGCCGGACAGGGTCCTGGGGTCAACCCCCCGCCGGATGAGGCCCTACAACTTCTGGGCGCCAGCCTCGATGACGCGCAGTGGCAGGCGTTCACCAGTTCCCGGGGGTTGGGGATGGATGACCTTAACGATGGCTTGCAGCGTAGATTGTTTGCCGACCTTTTCCAGGGGGAATCCCTCCAGGCGGACGTGAGCTCACCGCGGGAGTCGCCGCCCGTTAAGTGGCTGACGGTGACCATTTCAGCGCAGGATTTGCTGCAGAGCCGTATCCGGGCGACGCGGAAGATAGCTATGTGGATTCAGACGCCGGATAGTACCCCTGTGCAATCCAGTTTCAGCGTGCCGCCTGTCCCGTCCAAGACGCCTCGATTCTACGCCCGACCCCTCTCGGCTCAGGGCAAACTGTACGGGCAGCCGGTACGTTCTATCGTGCCTAACAGCCCTAAACCAGGGGAGTTAAACCTTAAGGATCAGGGTTTTGATTCGCTCATTCCAGTAACCGGCCTGAAGACGGTGGGCGATCTTGTTGGACGGATCGGTTTGACAACACATACCGAAATCTACGTCGATCGACGAAGTGAATCGAAGACGTTAACCGTAATAGGGACCACGGCGACGGCCCCGACACGCGATCTGCTGCAGGCGCTCGCGTTCGACCTCACCGGGACCTATCGGAACGTAGGTCCGGCCTTTGTGCTCACCGACGATCGGATGGGGGTAGGGACCCGCCGCGCCATAATTTCGCAATATCAGCAGTCGCTCGAAACCAGCGTGCGCCCCGCGCTCGAAAACGCGCAGAAGGCACTGGAGGACCGGCGGTTGGTGAATGACCTGCCTTTCAGCAGTGACTCGCTTCCTCTTTCGCCTGAACAGATACGCGAGGCGAATCAAATGGAGAGGCAGCGGGGGCCGCGCGGCCCGATACTTACGGCGCCGCTCGATCAACTTACCCCTGCCCAGCAGAATCTCGCTCGTGGTATCGTCGACAAGGTTCCCGCCGGCCAGGATGCGCCGGTAATGCTCATGAGTGAATTAAAGCTTGAGGCTGTTTCTTCGAAACTTTCCGGGCCGTTGGACCTCACGCAGGTAATAGATCCACGAAGTCTTTTTCCCCCGCCGGGTACGGCGAAGGTCCTCGCCATGATCAAGCAGCTGGAGTCGCCGCCGCCCCCGATCATGAATGCGCCATCTGTGGCGGACCTGATCCGGCCGTACAAGCACAGAGCGGCCATCGTTCAACCGAGGACTCCGGCGGAAGTCGACGCGTTGATCGGGCCGATGGAGAAGCTCGGTCTTAACGAAATGTGGCTGGTCGTCTCGGGACCCTATCTCCCGAATGCCGCTGACCCCGCGCCGCATCACGCCGCCGGAGAGGCGTCGCCCTCCTTCCGGATGGATCTGTTGACGGAGGCGGTAAAGGCCACGGATGGGACCGGAATCTTCGTGCTGCCCTTGATAAACCTGACTCGCTGGGGCGCGAATACTCCCGCCTCCGCCAGAGATTTGAACATTATGGGTGAAGATACCGCGCAGATCAATGATCGGGAGCGGGAACGGTCTGAGAGCGAGACGGGCCTGCCTCAACCACCGTGGCCGGCGGAGTTCGACGTAAGTCCGTTCTCCAGCGAAGTGCAGGATCAATTGGTTGACATCGTGGGCCGGGCGAGCGCAGTTCCTGGTATCGCTGGCATCGTCTGGCGATCCATTAACCCGAACGGTTATGAGGGGACGAGCCTAACCGGCATGGGTCAAGCGGAATTCAATATGGGCTTCACGCTGACGTCACGGTTGGCGTTCCTTCGAAAATATCACGTTGATCCGATCGACATTGACTTCACCCTGTTTAACCATAACCTGGATGAATCTCTGCCGGAGTTTGATGACCCAGAAGAAAACCAGGCGATCCGGAATGAATGGGCAAAGTTCCTGGCGCAGGAAGATCAGGAGATGCTGCGCCGGCTGCTCGGCGTCGCCCGAGCCGCCGCTCACACGACAATCCCGGTACTCGTAGAGGGGCAGAATTGGTTCATCTCCTGGAATAATCCCGCCGAGCCGGTGCTGAGTGAGGCGCACCCGGTCGCCGTCTACGACACCATTCTGAGGACCGTCACCGCGCGGCCAGGCGCGGATATCGATCGGGTTAACGTGGACGACCGTGGAACAGTTCAAATGGTAGAGCGACAGCTCACCACTAACGTGAAGAAGTGGCCCTGGAACGGTGTTGCGCTCGACCTGACCTACGATCCCGAGACGAAGTTACCACCCGATCAACTGCTGTCGAGGCTGTTGGCTGTGACCGGGAATCCGCCCTCAAAGACTCCGACTCCGGCAGGGCCATAGGTCGGCGCTGTACGGACTCAGAACGAGCTGCCACCGAAGCTCGAGGGTTGCAGCGCCGGGCCGCTTGGAACTCGCATACCTTATCCCCAACACCCATGCCCCAGCACCTAATACCTAACACCTAATACCTAACACCTACTTGCTATCGAACTCGAACGGGGCGAATGGGCTGGATCTTTCGACCTACGACCCGGGTGTGTCGGGCCTGGAGATCGGCGAAGCTGAGATCGAGGAATTCGGTTACACGGGCCGCGCTGTCGCCATTGAGGTAATCGTCGATCCAGGGCTGAAGACGGGCATTATATGCTTCCCGGGATGAACCGTGGGCATAGTTTTTTCCGGGAAAGCGGCGCAGATCCCCATCGCACCGCGGACTGATATGATAGAGCTCGTGAAAGACGGTGGTGAGCTTGTTCCGCAGTGGGAGATCGGCGAATCGGGGCATCATGAAGTCGATGACGTACAATATGTCCCGGCCCTCAAATGTCAATCGAGGCCAGCGATAGGTCTGCCCTCCGCGTTCCAGTTCCGCAGCTCCGCCGGGGAACCGGAGCGCCCGGATGGTCGCATAAACCCCGTGGCAGCCCCCCACCCGTGATTGTGTGAGAGTTGGCAGCAGACATTCTGGCCGCACGTGCCCGAATGCCGGACAGGCGCCAATGATATGTTGAATGAGAGTCTCAAGACTTACGGTATAATTGAACTCCGCAATCTGCTCTCGCGTGGCCGGGCCGGTCAGGTTGACGACCCAACCGGCTTAACCGCGCCCGGTGGCGCTGCCGGCTGCTTCAGGGCCCGCGCGGCGGCTGAATTCGCCGATGTCGCGGCGGTTGACTTAGACAGTGTCGCCGCGGTCGAATTTGCCGCGGCGGGCTTCCCGATTCCCCACGCCGCCGTATTGTTGGGACCCGCCTTGAACCAGTACCACACTTTTCGTGCGCGATGAGCGAGCGGCCCGAGGCTCTTGCCATTGAGGGTGGCCGTCACGTCATTCCCCCGGTCGGCATAGAGCGTCACCAGTTTACGCCCCTTCCACGTCTGGTGCTGGCCGGGCTGATACAGCCCATCGAGATTTGGATTGGATCCCGCGTCGGTCTTCACGTTCACGTATGCGAAGCCGGTAAAGTGAAGGGACAAGGTGACCGGAGCGCCGTGAAACTTGACCGGCGCCGCTTTCGGACTCGGCCGCTTGATCACTGGCGGCGCCGTCCGGATTGGCGCCGCGGCTGAATGGCGCCGCAGCCGCGCGCCGATCGAGGAGAGATAGCCGGCGCCTCGCGCGTAGCCAAGCATCAGAATGATAACGAACGCGATCACCGCAAGCGCGATCCCGATCGGCCGGTGCCGGCTTCCTCCGTATTCCGCGCGCGCGTACGGGAAGAGCGGACTTGACGACCCGGAAGCCGGTTCCGAGATACCCGGCGCCTGAGCGGTGTCCGGCCGGTGGCGGCGCCGGGAGGGAGGCGCCTCGGCGCCCGGTGGGTGACGCAGCGCGTGAAATTCATCCAGCAGAGGCGCCGGATCCAGTCCCAAAAACGACGCATAACTCCTCAGGAATCCCCTGGCGTACACCTCGGCAGGAAACTCGTCCAACCGTTCCTCTTCCAGCGCAGAGAGATATGACGGGTTGATATGAATCGCCTCCGATACCTGCTCCGTGGTCAACCCCTTGCTCTGCCGCGCGCTCCGCAGCGTCTCTCCAAGACTGCTCAACGAGAATCTCCCTGCCTGTTCTGTTCCTTGATGTTCAATCCGGGCTTTGAAGTTAATCCCTCCCGGTGTTCAGGAGAGACCGTTTGAAACTTCCGGTTCGCCGCCAAGCTTGCGAATCCAGAAAGCTGCCTTCGCCTTCTCGCTCTGGCTGCCATTGCGCGCAAGCTCGTTCCACGCGTTCAGATCGGATTTGTCCAGCGAGAGAAGTCCTCGAGCGCCCATTAAACGCTCACTGTTCCTCGCGCTTTCAAGCTTAGCGTTCCAATAATCGCGACAACGACGATGATATTCTTCCAGCGCCTCC
>Ga0307373_10009322_pt1 | contig 14716 bp, 18 predicted proteins | sample OX2MG_FD_202534 | JGI IMG/M metagenome (GOLD analysis project Ga0307373, IMG submission 202534) | Soil microbial communities from Risofladan, Vaasa, Finland - OX-2 | ecosystem: Environmental > Terrestrial > Soil > Coastal area > Acid sulfate soil | place: Finland: Risofladan, Vaasa | collected... | reverse complement strand
CGTGCTGCGGCGATTTCCGAAATGCAAACCAAAGCCTCGAACGGAGGGTTGGTTCTCGCCGCAACAGGGAGTTTCCTGGGCGAGGGGTTTGATTTCCCTGAGTTGGACACCCTCTTTCTGGCGTTTCCCTTGGCCTTCAAGGGTCGGATCGTGCAGTACGTCGGGCGGATACTTCGGCCCACGGCGTCAAAGTCAAGGGTGGAGGTCCACGACTACGTCGATGTCAATGTCCCCGTGCTCTCACGAATGCACACGAAGCGACTTGCCGCGTACAAGTCCCTCGGCTTTCTGATCGAGAGCGAAAAAGCCGTTCAGAATGGCAATCGACTCAAGTGATCGCCGAGACGACAGAGCGAGGCGTTGTCGGATTTCGCTCAGATTGACACCTGGCACGCGTTCGGCCTGGCGGAGCGTGGCGCACCTCACGATTTACGAAGCAAATGCCATCGCCTCGAGGGCCAGTCCTGGTTCCAGCGTCAGGACCTGTTTCCGACCCTGCCACAAAGGAGTTCCTCCCTGCGGAAGGTGACCGTAAATCGACCGAGCAACCGCCAGGGTCCCCGTTAGGTCGCTGTCGACGCTGCTCATCTCGGCAATCATCGACAACGTCCCCGAGCTTTCGACGTTGCGCCGCACCCACATGGAGACCAGAGAGGGTCCAGCGAGCAGGTCGCTCTTGTCACCATTACAGGGGCGGTCGGCCAGCACGAGATTCTCGATCGCGTCGATCCCACAACGAACTCTCGGGATGAAGTGATCGACCTCGGTCGCGCCCACCAGTCGCTGACCGCAGTAGAAGCAGGATCCTGCCTGGAGGTCAGCCAGACCGTCTCGGAGCATCTTGGAAAACGGGATCCGTGGGGAGCCGAAGAGATGGTGTCGGAGGGCCTCCTCCACGGTGGCCACATTGCTGAGCTGGGCCACCATTCTCGTCCAGTGCAATTCAACCAGGGGGCGAATCAACGGCGGGAGACGCACGAGCTCGTCACCCGCTCCGGGGAAGAGTCGAATTGCCGGACCCCGTGGGCCAGAACCTCGAAGACGGGTAACGGGGAAGCTCTCGTTGGGTCCCCAATCGATGTCGTAGAGAAAAGGAAAGACGGTTTCGCTGCTGCCGACCGTCTGAAGTCGTGGAAGTGGCTGTTCAGCCAATGTCCGCTCGATACGGGTGATCACAGCCTCGAAGGACGCATGGAAGCGTTGGCGGGCGAGCCACAGCGAGGTGACCCCGCTCGTTTCTGACTCAAGTCGAAACGATCGCAGGGCGTCGATAATCGTCGAGCGCTTGTTCGAGATCTGACGCAGATCAAGCGCTTCGGGCGAACCGTGCAGGCGAAACGGGGCGACTTGTGGCCAGTAGAGCTCGGCTACCTGCTCGGCGATGTCACGTGTGTGGAGTTCTGAGGGCGCCCGACCTTCGCGATCGCTGAGCCGAGCACACAAGTCGACGAGCGCAAGGAGGAGCGCGAGCTTGTACGTCGCCGTTCGACGACCTGAATCGATCACCTCCAGGAGCCGCTCCGCGAACCCTGCATCGGATCCAGTGGTCGTCTCGTCGTGACCGGCCATGCCCAGATCTTGCCCGATCACTCGACATCCAGGCCGGCGGCCGTCCTAGCCTCAATCCGATGGAGACAGATCGGTGCCCATTTTGCGAACGGATCGCTCGTGGAGAGCTGACTGCGGGCAGCGACCTGGCGGTAGCGTTCCCAGACGCCTATCCATTGAGCCCGGGCCACACTCTGGAGGTCCCGCGTCGCCATGAACCGGATTTCTTCGCCCTCAGCACTGACGAGCTGAAGGAGCTCATGGCAGTGGTCGTCGACCTCCAGCGACGCCTTTCGGAGGAACTCGGCATCGACGGGATGAACATCGGCGTAAACGCAGGTATAGCGGCCGGCCAGACGATCGCCCACGCCCATCTTCACCTCATCCCCCGCTACGAGGGAGATGTGCCCGACCCCGCCGGCGGAATCCGGTGGTTGTTCCCCGAAAGGGCGCGGTATTGGGAGGGGACAACGCCCGAACCAAAGATCTGAGGGCGCGTGTCAGTGGGAGTGGTGAACCGACAGACTCACTCGTCACCTAGATCCCGACCTGGCAGGCTGTCGTGGTGGATCATCTGCGTGAGCTCGCAATCCGAGAGGCAATGTTCGAGCACCTCAGGAAGCTGGTAGATGAATCCGGTAGTGGCTATCTCTCGTGGGAGAAGACAGCCGGATTCCCTTTCGCCGGAGAGACGATCGTGATGCGCCAAACTCGTGGGCACGGGATCCACAAGCCCCGCCAGCTCGACGCCGCCCTGTCGATCACCACTGCGTTCACCGGTGTCGGACGACAACGGCCCTATGAGGACTCCATCGGTGAAGACGGATATCCCCGCTACAAGTACGAAGGGACTGATCCTCACCTGGCCACTAACCGAGCACTTCGAGCAGCGATGGAATTCAAACTCCCGCTGGCCTACTTCATAGGGGTACGGCGAAGCGTCTACGAACCGGTCTTCCCGGTATACATCGCGGGTGACGATCCGATCCGCCACGAGTTCGTCTTGAGCTTCTCACGGGGCGAGGTGGGTCTCGACCTCTCGACGCTCACCGCTCCCGAGAAAGTCTACGCGGCGCGAATGACGAAGCAGCGACTGCATCAGCCCGTCTTTCGAGAGCAAGTGCTCCAGGCGTATTCGTCGAGTTGTGCCGTCTGCCGTCTGCGACATGCCGAATTGCTCGATGCCGCTCACATCATCGGCGACAGCGAGGACGGTGGCGATCCCGTAGTGCCAAACGGAATGGCGCTGTGCAAGATTCACCATGCGGCATTCGACCGCAATTTTCTCGGCATCACTCCAAAGCACGAGGTCAGAATCAATCAGAAACTGCTCGACGAAGTCGACGGCCCGATGCTCAGGCATGGCCTTCAGGAGATGCACGGCACGACGATCACGGTGCCGCGTAATCGTGCCTCAAGGCCTGACCCGGACCGCTTGGAACTTCGATATGCAACATTCCTTCGGGCGTCGTAGGTTCGTCGACTTCACGGTCGGCATGAGACGGTCATACGGGCCGCTCTCAATACCGCTCGCACTCTGGGCGAAGCGATCGTCGCTGTCGGCGCGTTCATGCGACCAGTTGTTAGGCGGCACGGCGTCAGGAATGTGGGATTCCCGAAGCCATGTGCGAGCCACTCTGAATCGGTGTGGATTCTTGCTACTACGTTGCTACTCAAATCAACGGACACGGACGATCTCCTGACCACTGACTGGACGATGTCCCCAACCTGAACTGCTCCGATGGATCTTGTCGAACCTTCTGGACGATCGGAATCGCTCTACGGATCAGAAGGTTGGGGGTTCGAATCCCTCCGAGTGCGCCGGAAAGGTCCAGGTCAGCCATCTTGTTGTTGCCAATGATTGCATGGTGGTGATGGGGTCATTGAGGCGGGAAGAACCCGCCGGGGCGGGCTGCACCGCGCAGTCGTCTGGTGTCCAACGGACCCAGGTCAACCCAATACTCCGGCCCTGTGGCGGGGGTAGTGTGCGGACCATGAGTGCGCAGAAGAGATTTCATGATGAGCGACGAGTGGACCCGACCGAGACCAGCCCAAACGTCCGTGACGCTGTCATTCTGGAGTCGACGCGAATAGAAGCCAAGATTCTAGTCGGACTGCTCACGGTATTATCAATGTTGACGTATCTTGTACTTCCCATCGCTCAAAGTTCTTCCGCGGGTGCCTTGTCCCCTGCGGCCGTCGACACCGCGCCGGCAATCAATCAGTGCAACCCGCCGGACTTTCCCATCACAGCCGGGTTTCAGGTGACCTGCACCGTCTCGGTCGTGAACAACACAACATCGACTGGCGCCACCAGCTCGACGGTTACCACCAGCGCGTGTTTGGCGGCCGCAGGTGTGCCGTTCCCGTCTTGCCCACTGAACTCTGGGCCAATTACTAGCACCACATCATCGACCCAACTGGTTACCTCCGTCAACCAATGCAACGGTATCGTGACGGGCGGAGGAAGTAACGTGTACTGCAACGTCACAGTCACTAATAATGTTCCCGTTGGAGCGTCGACCTCTGCCGTCACGGTCGACCAGTGCATCGGTTCGGCCACTGGTGGGGGCAGCACCGAAGCGTGCGCTCCAAGTGGCAGTACGACCAATGCCACGGTCACCCAGTGCAACGGGTCTGCAACTGGCGGGGGCACTTACAACGGTGAGACGACGGTGGGCTGCACAGTTACGGGTGCCGTGTCGGCGCTGCCCGTGACTGTAAACCAGTGCAATGGCACCGCCACCGGCGGGGGCAGCGCAGTTACCTGCATGACCACGATGACGAACAACTACATCACTGCGTCGGGTACCACCGCGACCACCGCGACCACCGCGACCACCGCGACCACCACCGCGACCACCACCGCACCGGGGTCGACTAATACGGTTCCGTCTGGCATTTCTTCGGTCGTTCCTTCGGGAGCTCCGCAAACGGGCGCAGGTGGAGCTTCTCGCTCCGATGACAGTGCGTTGATCATTATCGGTGTTCTTGCGCTGGCCGGAGCAGGTACGGCAATGAGCCTGGCCCTGCGTCGGCGTCGCGTGCTGGCCGGGCGTGACGGGCTTGCCAGGGATGAGTGAGGGTCGCCACACGACGTAGGCATGGTACGCGCCGGTCGCGGCGCTGGTGGTTGGTGGCAAGCGTCCTGCTGGTCGTTGGGGTGGGCTGTATCGCGGTGGGCCTGCGTAGCCACGGGGTCTCGCTCTCCCTCCCGCATCGGCCGGAACATCCCGCATCTCCCGGGGCGGCAAGTACCACCATCCCAGTGGCCCCACTCAGGGTGGTGGCCCGCTCGACGCCCGTCACGCTGAGTATCCCCGCCATTCATGTGGCAGTAGCAGTGTCGGGACTCGGGCTCAATCCTGACGGTACCGTCCAGGTACCCGTCGATTTTCAGGAACCGGGGTGGTATCGGTTGGGGCCGTCCCCTGGCCAGGTGGGATCGGCGGTCATTCTCGGTCACGTCGACTCGTACCAGGGACCGGCGGTGTTCTTCAATTTGCGGTCACTGACAGCGGGTGATCCGGTCGATGTGACGTTGGCCGACGGCGTGGTTGCCCGTTTCGTGGTTACCTCCGTGGCGATGTACCCCAAGGATCAGTTTCCGTCTCAGCAGGTTTACGGATCACATGGCTACAGCCAACTGCAACTGGTGACATGCGGTGGGACATTTGACTCCCAGACCGGGCATTACTTATCGAATATCGTCGTCTATTCCTCTCTTGTGACATTCACCCCGGCAACTCCCCGAGCGCATCTCTAGGCGAGCCCCGTCATCCCCCAGCAGACATGGGGGACGTCGTGGCGACGCCAGGCACCAGAGTCCACACGACGACACACCTCCTCTTTGGTCTTCCATCCGAAGAAGGCTCCCCTGGCGATGAGTCCAGGTGGGAGATCCACCCCATAAGTGCTGGGCGTACTGTGTCGCACGATGGAACCGGATCCGCAAGAGAGGCGCCCGCGCTGGTTTGATCAACTTTCAGTCTGTCCTTCGAGATTCTTGCTACTACGTTGCTAACCAAATCAAGGGACAGGGGCTATTGCGGGACTACCGACCGGACAGCGCACCCGACCTTAACGGGTTCAATGGATCAAGGTGCACTCGCCGGACGACCGGTATCCCCTAAGGGTCAGATGGTTGGGGTTCGTATCCCACCGTGCGGCGGTTGTTTGTGCCCCACAGGGTCTCGCCACCTCATATTCCCTTTCGGCATTCCAAGGTCGGGGTCACACGCGGGACGATGAGAAGGTACATCCCTTCTTCGAGCACTCCTAGGTACTTTGTGGATCTCTGGTGGACTGTTGGAGGTTTGCCTCCTCTGGGACTAAGTAACAGCAGATCGGGAGCCGGCGCGAAGGGAAATGCCGATACCAGAAGCCGACGAGCCACCCGAATCAACACCCGGTTCAGATTCGTCAGGAGACGCACCGTCCGGTGCCCCACCTCCGCCTGATTCGACGCCCCAATCGGCCGGGGGCCGCACGCCGCAGTCGGCCGGGGGCAGCACCCCCCAATCGGCCGGGGGTAGCACCCCGCAGCCGGCCGGGGGTAGCACCCCCCAGTCGGCCGGAGGTAGCACCCCCCAGTCGGCCGGTGGGACGGCGCCTCACCCAGCCGCTTCGGGCTCCACCACTTCAGCGCCGGCGCCATCGTCGTCAGCGCCTCCTCCGTCCAATGCGGCCACCGGCACACCACCTGCGAGTACGGCTCCGCCTGCTCCGACTTGTGCTGCACCGGCGGCGCCCCCCTCTGCGCCCCCACCACCGGCCACGGCCGCACCTCCCCCGCCACGGGCACCGCCTCCCCCCACCGCGACCGCACTTCCACCACCGGCACCGCCTCCCCCTGCCGCCCCGCCACCATCGGGCTCAACACCTCCTCCTCCGGCCTCGAGTGCCCCCGGGTCCTCCTCTGCCCCTCCGCCGACCTCGACCGGGCATCCCCTCCCACCGACCGCGGGTGGCCATCCGGCTCCTTCGAGCGCGGTCCCGGCCCGGCCCCCGGCGGCCCCGCACGCACCGCCGGAGGGGCCAGCGCACATGGAGCTCCCCCCACCGGCCCCCATGGCGAGGGCGTCGCCCATCGCGCGACCTCCCCAGGGGTGCCTGCCGGTACCGGAGGCTTAGAGACCGTCAAGACAGCCAGACGTGGACGCCGGGCGGCCTCCACCGCCGGCAAGGTCGCCACCCATGGAACACGGGTTGCCCTCATCGCCAAGACCGGTGCCGCCGTCGTAGTCGCCGGAGCCCTGGTCACCGGTCGCCTCAAACTCACCCACACCGGTCCGTTCCACCGCACAACGGCGAAGACCCACAAGACGGCCAGCATCAAGAAGAAGTCGAGTCCGAAGAAGAAGACTTCGGTTGTACCGATGAAGGGAAACGATGTCGCCCTCAGTGTTCCGGTCTCCGGCAGTGGCGGGATCAATTACACCCAGGACAGCTACCTCGGAGGGTTCGAATTTAAAGCCAACACTTCAATCTCGATCACCAAACTTGGTGCCTACGATTCAAATCTTTCGGCGTTACCCAGCGGGTCCGAGAACTTCGTAACCGTGCCCGTCGCGCTGTATGACATCAGCTCACATACACGTATGGCTAGTGCCAATGTGAGTGCTTCAGATCCGTCGAGCGGTGTCTATCGTTACGCCGTGCTGTCCCGTCCCGTCCCCCTGAATAGGAACGACACCCGTATGCGATCGTCTGGGTATCGCTCTCGAACCACTACATCGCATCACCCTCACTGGTCGGCACAGATGTGAATCCCGAGATCAACTATGTGGCGATGGCAGCGTACGGTCCTGGGGGCCTCACGACGACTGAGACGATGGTGGAACCCAATTGATTCTTCACCAGGAGCATCCACGGGCTGAGTGCGATCAACTACGACCTGGGACCAAACTTCATCTTCAAAGATTCCGGATCTGAATTTCGGATTGACCCGATCCAACGCCCATGGAGTGGGGATATGAACAAGCAATACATGGAGGGGACACATCTCCATTAGGCACTATCTACACGGGACCGGTGCCAACGTGATCGCCTGGCACGGTCGTCCAGCCCGCACGCTCCCCGGTTCGGTGGTCCGCACCTTGCTCGGAGTGACGTACATGGTTCCCCCTCGTTGTCTGCACTCGCTCTGCGGGGCAACGGTCATCGGCGTGACGATCACGATTTCCCCGCCGCGATTCCTCAGGTGTCGATGGCGGCGCGGAGGGCGGCGAGGCGTGGCCGGTTGAGGGAGTACCACACCCATTTGCTCCGCCTCTCGCCATGGACCAGTCCGGCTTCACCCAGGACCTTGAGGTGGTGTGAGACCGTGGGCTGGCTCTTGCCCAACGGTTCGACGAATTCGCACACGCAGACTTCACCGGCCGGAGCGGCGGCGAGGATGCTCAGGATCATCAGCCTCATGGGGTCGGCGATGGCACTGAAGCCGAGGGCCAATGCCTCGGCCTGGGAGGGGTCCAGCGGCGAGGCGAGGACCGAAGGGCAGCATTGTCCCGCGGTCCGCGGGTCGAGTTCTGCCGTCTGCTTCGCCATGTTCCGGTCCTCCTATTGACAGGAGTCAATATATCGAGCAAACTCGATGCATCGACATGTATTGATACTACAGGAGGAACCCCGTGTCCCGCGTTCAGCTTGCCCTCAATGTGTCCGACCTCGACCAGGCCGTGGACTTCTACCGGAAGCTCTTCGGTGCCGAGCCGGCCAAGGTCCGCCCCGGCTACGCGAATTTCGCCATTGCCGACCCTCCGCTCAAGTTGGTATTGATCGAAGGCAGTGTGCAGGTGCCCGGAACCCTCAACCACTTGGGCGTGGAGGTCGAGTCGCCCGAAGAGGTCGTGGCCACCCGGTCCCGCCTGCAATCCGAGGATCTGGCCACGGTGGTCGAAGAGCAGACCACCTGTTGCTTCGCCGTCCAGGACAAGATGTGGGTGGACGGGCCCGACGGGGAGGCCTGGGAGTTCTACACCGTGCTCGCCGACGCCGAGTCCATGGGCGGCGCCGAGGCTCCGGCTCAGCCGGGGGCGTCGAGTTGCTGCGCCAGCCGGGCCGAATTGAATGCCTCCGCCGCCTCATCCGCCTGCTGCTAAAGCCCGCGCACCCCTATCACGAGGCGGAGAGGAACGTGAAGGAGCCGGCTCTCTGGCGCCGCCTGATCGCCGAGGGGCTGGGAAGCGCCTTCCTGGCGGCCGTCGTGGTCGGATCGGGCATAGCGGCGCAGCACCTCTCCCCGGGGAATGTCGGCCTCCAACTCCTGGAGAACGCGGCGGCCACGGCGGCAGGACTGTTCGCCATCATCTTGATGTTCGGTGGTGTGTCGGGCGCCCACTTCAACCCGGTCGTCTCCTTCGTGGACGCGGCGTTCGGCGGTTTGCGCTGGCGTGATGCCACTGCCTACCTGCCCGCGCAAGTCCTCGGGTGCATCAGTGGAGCGATGGTGGCCAACGTGATGTTCGCCATTCCTGCCGTGAGCATCTCCACGAAGCGCAGAGCCACCGGTCCGCACTTCCTGTCCGAGATCGTCGCCACTTTGGGGCTGATCCTCGTGATCTTCGCCCTCAGCCGCACCAGACGGAGCAACACCACGCCGGCCGCCGTGGGTACCTATATCGGGGCCGCGTACTTCTTCACCAGCTCGACGAGTTTCGCCAACCCGGCGATTGCCGTCGGCCGCATGTTTTCGAACACCTTCGCCGGGATCGCTCCCTCGTCGGTCCCGCTCTTCGCAGTGGCCGAGGTCATCGGAGGGATAGCTGCAATAGGCTTGATCAAGGCGCTCTATCCCCACGTCACCCCGGCCGAGGCGGCGGACATCATCTTTCCCCATCATGGGAATTCCGAAGATGCGGCCGATACCGGGACACCCCCTTTCACGACGAGCTCCACCGAACACGGCGGCCCACCCGCCGTGGTGGCCTGAGGCAAGGAGTCACCATGTGACTGGTCGTCATCGGCAAGTGTGACGCGGGCATGAGCGCCGCTCTCAGGGCAAGAGAGCTCAACCCCGACGAAGAATTGACCGTAGAGTTCCAGGTCGACGACCACCAGGCTCATATCCCGGACAGCCATCGCATCGCCATGCGGAACACCGTTGACGCCCGGACGGACAGCCTCCTCGGCGCCCAGCTCTTCGGTCACCGCCACGCCGAGGTGGCCAAGCGCATCGATATCATGGCTGCCGCCATCTTCAACGAAATGACGGTGGACGCCATCAACGACCTCAACCTGCCGTACACGCCTTTACTCGGGAGCCCTTGGGACATTGTCCAGGGGGAGCGCAAGCTTGGATGAGGGCCGAAGCCCTGGCCTGTGATGCGTGAAACTGGTTCACTGGGTCCTATGGAGCGCGTACTGCCATGACCACTCGTCGTGCCGTCGAATCACCAGCGGTCTGGCGGGCCCGGGACGTCGCCGATCCCCTGTCGTGGACGTGGACTTTCTCCCCCGAGGAGCGCGCCGACATCGTTACTGCGGCGACCGCGGCGGAGAGGCGCGGCCGGAACACGGCAACCGTTACAAAGGGCGACTTCGATATCCCGCACCTGCGCCCGAAGGTGGAGGCCTGGGTGGAGGCCCTGGATCGGGGTCGAGGTTTCGTCCTGTTGAGGGACTTCCCGATTGGTCAGCTCTCAACGTCGCAAATCGAACTGGCCTATGTCGGGCTCGGTCTCCAGTTCGGCACTCCCGTCGGTCAGGATGCCGACGCCACTCTGCTCGGTCACGTGCGCGACGAGGGGGTCCCCCGCACGGAACCGGGTGTGCGGTTCTACCGGACCCGGCAACGCCAGGACTTCCACACCGATGGCTCCGACATCGTCGGACTGCTCTGTCTTGAATCGGCCCAGTCGGGCGGCGAAAGCCGGATCGCCAGCTCTCTCGCTGTCTACAACGAGATCCTCCGGCGGCGACTTGATCTCCTGAATGTCCTCTACGAACCGATGTGCTGGGATCGCAACAACGAGCAGTCGGCCGGTGAGGACCCGTTCTTCAGCCTGCCTGTCCTCAACGATGTCGCCGGCATGCCGCGCGTCTTCTTCATCGGCTGGTACATCAGGGATGCACAGCGCCACTCGGGAGCGCCTCGCTTGACCGAAGCCCAGATGGAGGCGATGGCGCTCATTGAATCGATCGCAAACGATCCTGCATACCACCTGCAGATGGAGTTCAAGCCCGGCGACATTCAGCTGCTCTCCAATGCCAAGATCCTGCATTCCCGGGAAGCGTTTGTGGACCACCCCGAGCCCGAGCGCCGGCGCCACCTCCTGCGACTATGGCTCACGGCCTACGCCTTCGTCAGCGTCGACGACGTCCTGCGCAGGGGCATACCGGCGCAGGTGAAACCCCCGACATCATCGGGCGCGGAGCTCCCGATCGCGGCGGATGACGGCTCAGCTGGGTAGATCCCTCAGCGGGTGAGCATGCTCATGAGCGGGTCGCCCCGGCCGGCGTCATGGCTACAGGGGCCCAGCGCATCGGTCACCCAATCCCAGAACGGGAAGGCAGAGGATCGGGCCTCGAATTGGCCACACACTTTGGCCTGCATGTCACCGGCGCGTTGAGCCAGGCCTTCGCTGCCCGGGGACCTGCCTGCCGCGATCGCCCTCGACGGCGGTCAATTGCGAAGCGAGGATGCCGCCGCCAGGGCGTTCGGTTGGACCGCCACGGGAAGGGGGACGATGCTCGTCATTGGCATAAGCGAGGCCGTGGTTGAGCGCTCCTTCACGACGTTGAGCCGGGCGCAGGCGCCCATCGCCGTCGAAAATACGAGGTCCGCGATGGCCATGGTGATGCGGGAGAGCCGGTGGTAACTCAATGCGCCTGCACTCTCATCGTTGCCGGGCAAGAGTAGGAGCAGGCGATCTCATGGGCGCTACCGTGTCGGGCCATGGGAATGGCCAGAAGCGCAGCCGGCAGCCGATGACCGATTTCCCCCGGCCGTCGGACACGGATCTGCTCGGCCTCGAATTCGACGCCGAGCTCCGGAGAGCGCACTTCGCACTGGTGCCCGGTGTCGCCCGACACGACGGCGCTCTTTACGGCGGGACGGCCATCGCGGTGTCGGTGGTGGCGATGGAGGCTGCGACCGGTCGGGGTTCGCTGTGGGTGACCACGCAGTACGTAGCTACCGCCGGGCTGACCGACATCATTGAGTGCACGACGCACGTGCTGGCCAAAGGGCGCAACGTGGCCCAGGCTCAGGTCACCGGACGGCACGGGGACAGGGTGTTGTTCGTGAGCGTGGGCTCCACCGCCACGCCGCGCCCAGGTGGCATGGAGGGCCAGTTCCTGGATTCGCCCGACGTCAGCCGGCCCGAGGATGCTGACCCGTTGGTCCTCGGCCCCGCGCGTTCCGACGGATTCCGGGGCTTCACCTCCCAGGTGGAGTACCGGCTGGCGGAGGTCCGCGCCGCCACGGACCCGCCACCCCAGCTGGCGATGTGGGCCCGTATCCGCGGTGGTGGCGGAGTCACACCGGCCAGCATCGCCTTCGTGGCGGACATGGTGCCGGGAGCGATTGCCCGTGCCGTCGGCCTGGTGGGTGGAGGCAAGAGCCTTGACAACAGCTTGCGCTTCGGCCGGATCCCCGAGGGCGAAGAGTGGGTGCTCCTTGAGCTGCGGGCGCAGATGGCTGTGGGCTCGCATGCGCACGGATCGGTCAAGGTCTGGTCGCGCCGTGGAGAGCTGCTGGCGGTAGGGGGACAATCCGCCAACATGATGCAGATGGTCACCTCGCAGGAGTTCGAGGCGTTCGTCGCCCCCCGGCCCGCCGCCGGATAGCGTCCTCCGCCCGTCGGTGAAACGAGCATCTACGGTGTCATCCGATGGGTGAGGCGACGTTTCTGGTCGGTCGGGGCTTGTCGGACATCACCGGTGAGGCGGCCGAGTGCGGGATGTTGGGCTACGGCAAGGCTGACCAACAGACGGCGGGCATCCACACCAGGCAACGCTGCCGTGCCTTCGTCGTGGCCGAACAGGCGGAGGGCCCGCGGATACTGATCGTGGTGAACGACCTTCCGCTGGTCTTCGACAGCGTGCACCAGGAGGTGCTGCGCCGACTGAAGGGGCGCTTCGGAGACCTCTACACGGTAACGAACACCATGATCACGGCCACCCATACGCACTGCGCGCCGGGCGGCTACTCGCACCACCTGCTGTACAATTCGAACACCAAAGGCTTTCGCGGCAAGACCTTCGGTGCCCTGGTCGACGGGATCGTTGAGGCGGTCGAGAGAGCCCATGAGGACCTGGCGCCGTCGCAACTGACCCTGGCCCATGGCCAGCTGCATGATGCCAGCGTCAACCGTTCCCGGGTGGCCTTTGAGCGCAACCCGGACGCGGAACGCGCCTTCTTTCCCGATGCCATAGACCCGCAGACCACGCTTCTGCGCGTTGAGCGCGGGGGGCAGACCGTCGGCGCCATCAACTGGTTCGCCACCCACAACACCTCCATGACCAACCGGAACCATCTGATCAGCTCGGACAACAAGGGGTACGCGGGCTACCACTGGGAGCGCGAGGTCGAAGGAATGGACTACTTGACCGACCCCGGCAACGACCCCACCTTCATTGCCGCTTTCGCGCAGACCAATGCCGGGGACATGTCGCCGAACCTGAACCTCCACCCGGGTAGCGGACCGACCGAGGATGAGTTTGAGAACACCAGGCTCATCGGCCTGCGCCAGTTCGAGGCGGCCTTGACGATGGCCCACAGCGGGGGTGGGGCCGTGAGTGGTCCCGTTGACGCCCGGGTGACCACTGTCGACCTGGGCCACGTCACGGTCCGGGCGGAGTTCACCGGCGACGGGCGGGCTCATGTGACCAGTGGCCCGGCCGGGGGTTCAGCTTCGTTCGCCGGCGCCTGGGCCGACGGCCCCGCCTTCCCCGGATTCCGGGAGGGCAAGAATCCGTGGTTCGACTGGCCTTCGAAGATCGCGTACCGGTTCTCGGAACGGCTGCGCGACTCGCAGGCGCCCAAGGGCATTGTGCTGCCGGGCGGTCTGCTCAACCGCTCCCTTCCGGTGGTGGCCCAACGTGTTCCGGTACAGCTCCTCCGTATCGGACCGCTCTACCTGATCGGGATACCCGGTGAGGTGACGATCACGGCGGGACTGCGTCTGCGTCGGACGGTGGCTCCCATTGTCGGCGCGGAGCTGACCGACGTCCTGGTCGCCGGCTACTCGAACGGCTACATCCACTACGTCACCACTCCCGAGGAGTACGGGGCACAGCAGTACGAGGGAGCCAGCACCCTCTTCGGCCGCTGGGAGTTGGGGGCCCTGCAGCAGACGGTCGCTGCCCTGGCCACCGCCATGGTGGCCGGCTCGCCGTCCGATCCCGGCCCACCTACGGAGGACCTGTCGGCCCGGCACGGCAAGCTTCGTGGCCCCGACGAACCCGACCTCAGTCCGCCCGGGGTCACCTTCGGCGACGTGGTGGTGGCGCCGCGGGACTCGTATCGGGCGGGGCAGCGCGTCGTGGTGGTCTTCGTGGGGTCCCATCCCAACAACGACCTGCACCGGGGCGAGACCTACCTGCGGGTGGAGCACCGCCAGGGCCGGGTCTGGCGCACCATGCACGATGACGGGGACTGGGTCACCCGTTTCGCCTGGCGCCGCCTGGCCAAGGGGCGCTCGGAGGTGACGGTGACCTGGGACATCCCCCTGCAGGCACGGGCCGGTCGCTACCGGATCTCCTACTTCGGGGATGCCCGGGACGCAACGGGTGGCCTCCGGGCATTCACCGGCACCAGTCCCGAGTTCAAGGTTGTGCGAGCGGGTGGTGCCGCCCGGTGACCAGCGGGAGTTGCAAAGAGCTCACGGTCCCGGGAGGAGCCGCGCACGCGGCGGCGCTGGCGTTGACGATCGGCATGGCGGTGGTCACGCCGATGTCGATGTCGCCCGGATCATCGAAGGAGAAGTTGAGCTTCTGGTGGACATTGGGCTCGCCGCCCACCTCAATGAGATAGCCGTAAAGCAAGGGCCAGTCGGGCGTCTCGGTGTATCCGAGAAGCGACCCAAGTCTCCATGTGGTGCCGATGGTCACTAGTGTCCTGGCAGGTTGTTCCGCCAAGAAATTCTGACTGAACGGGAATTTTCTGGTTTGAGGCCGCGTTGTCCGGTGTTATACGCCAACATCGGAGGAACGCTATGGCCCG
>Ga0307373_10009321_pt1 | contig 14716 bp, 16 predicted proteins | sample OX2MG_FD_202534 | JGI IMG/M metagenome (GOLD analysis project Ga0307373, IMG submission 202534) | Soil microbial communities from Risofladan, Vaasa, Finland - OX-2 | ecosystem: Environmental > Terrestrial > Soil > Coastal area > Acid sulfate soil | place: Finland: Risofladan, Vaasa | collected... | reverse complement strand
GGCCATGACTGATCCCGGTCCGGCTCCCGTGACCGTGGTGGCCATCGACGGCCCCGGCGGAGCCGGTAAGTCCACTGTCGCCCGTCGGCTGGCGGCACGCACCGGTCTGGCTCATCTCGACACCGGGGCCATGTACCGCGCCTTGACCTGGGCTGTCCTGGACGCCGGGATCGACCCCGCCGACGCCGAGGCCGTGACCGCTCTCGGCCGGGCGGTGCGGATCGACCTGGCCGACGGGGCCGGTGAGGTGGTCATCGACGGCCATGAGGTGACGCTGGCCATCCGGGGCCCAGAGGTTTCTGCCGCCGTGTCCGCCGTCTCGGCCCATCCCGGTGTCCGGGAGGAGATGGTCCGCCGGCAGCGTCGGTGGGTGGCCGACCGGGGGGGAGCCGTGGTGGAGGGCCGGGACATCGGCTCGGTCGTCTTCCCCGCCGCCAAGCTGAAGGTCTATCTGACCGCCAGCGAGGCGGAGCGCATCCGGCGCCGGCAGGGCGAGACCGATCTGGCCCGCCGGGATCGGCTCGACTCCACTCGGGCGGCCAGTCCTCTCAGCGTGGCCGACGGATCACGGGTGATAGACACCACCGACCTTGGCGTCGAGGAGATAGTCGACCGGCTCATGAGCGAACTGTGAAACCCGACCTCGTCTTCTACCGGGTGGCCCGGTTCCTCCTGGTGGCGGTGCTGTGCCGGCTCCTATTCCGCCTGACGGTGGAAGGTCAGGAGAATCTGCCTGCCTCGGGTGCCTACGTCGTGGCACCGGTCCACCGCTCCAATCTGGACACGCTCTACGTCGGGGGTATCAGCCGGCGCCGATTGCGCTTCATGGGCAAGGACTCGTTGTGGAAGAACCCGGTGACGGCGTTCGTGTTCTCGGCCCTGGGCGGGTTCCCGGTCCACCGCGGGAGTGCCGACCGGGAAGCCCTTCGGCGCTGCATGGAGGTCATTCAGGAAGGAGAGCCGCTGGTCCTTTTTCCGGAGGGGACCCGACAGTCGGGCCCGGTGGTGGAGAGTCTTTTCGAAGGGGCGGCTTACGTAGCCTCCCGCACCGGCGTACCGATCGTGCCCGTGGGCATCGGGGGTTCGGAGCGGGCCATGCCCAAGGGCTCCAAGCTCATCTATCCGGTGAAGGTCCACCTGATCATCGGGAAGCCCATCCATCCGCCTACCGGGGACCGGGTACCGCGCCGTGCCGTGCACGACATGACTGCCGCCCTGCATCAGGAACTGCAGATCCTCTTCGAGGCCGCCGAGTCCAGGGCCACAAGCGCCCGCTGAACCTCAGGAGCGTCGGCGCGGCACCGCCGAGGCGGATCCACCGAAGACCTCGCGCACCATGGGAGCAAAGTGGTCCAGGGGGAGGGTGTCGTACTCGGGATCGAAGGCGGTCTGGTCCCACTCATCGGCGAACTTCTCGCCCAACGAGAACCACTCTTCGCCCCGATACTGCTCCCGAGCGTTCTGGTCACCACCGAAGTGGTGGTAGTAGTGCCGGCCCTGGAAGTCCTGGTGGGTGCGGATGACGTTGTAGACCTCGGTGCGCACATAGGGCTTGAGGATCTCGGCGGCAATGGCCGGGTGATTGGGCACCGAGATGGCCTTACCGATGTCATGACAGAGCGAGGCCACCACCATCTCGGTGTCGGCCCCGGCCCGCTCGGCCCGGGTGGCCGTCTGCAGGCAGTGCGTCAGCTGGTCGGTGGAGAAGCCGTCGAGGATCTCCCCCAGCGAGCCCAGCATCCACAGCACCCGCTCCGCCACCCGGGGCTGGTTCTTGGCCGTCTCGGCCCCGATCACAGCCCACTGCTCGGCCGTGGAGGTGTCCATGCTGGTGAACGAGGTGATGGTGGCTTCGGACATCTTCCCATTCTCGCGCCTGGGCGCCCGCCGGGCGACCGGAGCCGCCCCGACCTGGGGTCGAGTCAGTCGGGTCCAGGTCGGCCGGGGCCGAGATCGGCCAGGACGGCGCTGGCGGATACGGCCCGGTCGTCCTCGAGGCCGGCACCGCTGGCCCGGATCAGGTCCCGCAGCTCCCGGGGCGGGGGGAAGTACTCGTCCTCATCCACGGCCGAGACCACCTCGGGCGGGTGGACAGGATCGAGCCGGGCGATAACCGCTTCGATCAGGCCTTCAGGGGCGGAGGCTCCGGCCGTCACGGCCACCGTCCCGCTCAGGTCATCGGGCAACTCCTCGGGGGTGTCGATGCGCAGCACCCGGGGACAGCCGGCCGCCTTCGCCACCTTGGTCAACGCCACCGTGTTGGACGAGTTGGCCGATCCGATCACCACCACGGCGTCAGCTTCGGCCGCCACCGCCTTGAGGGCGGCCTGACGGTTGGTGGTGGCGAAGCACAGATCGGAGCGGCCCGGGGTCCACACCTCAGGGAAGAGCTCCCTGACCCGGTCGGTGATCCCGCTCCACTCGTCATGGCTGAGGGTCGTCTGGGCCAGGAGGGCTACCGGTCCCTGGATGGCCCCCAGTGCAGCCACGTCGGCCTCGGTCTCGACCAGGCGGACGGCCTGGGGGGCCACGGCCATGGTCCCGGTGGCCTCCTCGTGGCCCTGATGGCCGACATAAACGATGGTGTAGCCCTTCCCGGCCCGGGTTTTGACCTCATGGTGGACCTTGGTCACGAGCGGGCAGACGGCGTTGACCACCACCCCCCCTGAGGCCCGGGCCGCCTCCACCACCTCGGGAGCCGAGCCGTGGGCCGAGAGCATGAGGGGCGCCCCGGGGGGAACATCGGCGATGTCATCCACGAATATGACGCCCAGACGGCGGAAGCGGTCCACGACCGTCTGGTTGTGGACGATCTCGTGGTAGCAGTAGACGGGAGGTTCGAAGAGCCTCACCATCCAGGCCAGGGCCTTGATGGCCATCTCCACCCCGGCACAGAATCCGCGGGGCTCGGCCAGCAATACCCGGTCAACCGTCACGGGATCAACGGTACGTCACGTATCCTGGTGGGCATGTCGCTGCCCCGGGTGGCGGCCGTTGACCCAGGTAGCCCGGCCGAACTGGCCGGGTTGCTCCCCGGGGACGAAATCGTCTCCATCAACGGCCGGGTCCCCCGAGACGTGATCCAGTACCGCCTTCTGGTGGACGAGGACGAGGTTGACCTGGAGCTCCGCCGTGGGGGGCTGGAGGTCGATCTGTCGATCCAGAAGACGGCCGGCGCTCCCTTGGGAGCCGAGATCACCTCCGCCCTGTTCGATCGGGTCCGGACCTGTGACAACCACTGCGAGTTCTGTTTCATCTACCAGCTGCCCAAGGGGCTTCGCCGCAGCCTGTACATGAAGGACGATGACTACCGCCTGTCCTTCCTGTACGGGAATTTCACCACCCTCACCCGTTTCACCGAGGCCGACCTGGAGCGGGTGGTGACCGAGCGCCTGAGCCCGCTGTTCGTGAGCATTCACGCCACCGACCCCGAGGTACGGGCCCGGATGCTGCGCAACCCACGAGGGGCGATCAGCCTGCGCTGGCTGAGGGCCCTGCTCGATCATGGCATCGAGGTGCACGGGCAGGTGGTCGTCTGCCCGGGGGCCAACGACGGGCCCATCCTCGAATCGACCCTGGCCGGGATCCTGGACCGTTACCCGGATCTGGCCACCGCCGCTGTAGTGCCCCTCGGTATCAGCCGTTATTCGACCGAGGCCTCCCTCCGGCCCCATTCCCGGGCCCAGGCCGAGGCGGTGGTCGACCTGGTGGAGTCCTGGCAGCAGACCTTCCTGGACTGCCTGGGTCGTCGCCTGGTTTTCCTGGCCGATGAGTACTACCTGATGGCCGGCCGGCCCTTCCCTGCCGCTGAGGCCTACGAGGGCTTCCCCCAGCACGAGAACGGCATAGGAATGGCCTCCGCCTTTGCCGCCGCCTTCGGGGGGGATGCCGAGGCCGCCCACGGCCGCAAGCCCGGATTCTTCGCCTGGGTGGACGGGGCTCCGGCCCAGGGCTACCGGGCGCCTCGTCAGCCCAGCGGCACGGCCGTATCGCTGCGGCCCCGGCGGCGCTCGGGATCGGTGGCGGTTGTAACCGGGACCTACGGCGCCGAGGTGCTGGCTCCGCTGCTGGCCGGGGAGGGCAACGGGGCCCGCACGGTGGTGGTGGAGAACCACTTCTTCGGAGGCAACATCGGTGTGGCCGGCCTGCTCACCGGTCAGGACGTGGCCTCGGCCCTGGCCACCGAGCCGGAGGGCGACCGGTACCTGCTGCCCGACGTCTGCCTGTCCGAGGGTCGTTTCCTGGACGGACTGGGGTTGGAGGACCTGCCCCGACCGGTGGAAGTGGTGGCCTCCGACGGCCTGTCCCTGCGCCAGGCTTTGGCTGGTAAGAGCCGATGAGCGAGGAGCTGAGGCGGGGAGTGGTGGCGGTGGTGGGGCGGCCCAATGTCGGCAAGTCCACTCTCGTCAACCGGATCATCGGCCGGCGCGACGCCATCGTGGAGGAGCGGCCCGGGGTCACCCGCGACCGCAAGATCGTCAGCGCCGAGTGGGCCGGGGTGAACTTCGACCTGGTCGACACCGGTGGATGGCTGGCCAGCGCTGACCCACTGGACCGCCAGGTCAGCCAGCAGTCGGAGCGGGCCATCCGGGAGGCCGACGTCGTCCTCATGGTGGTGGACACGGCGGTGGGACTGACCGAGGAGGACGAGCGGGTGGCCGGGCTGCTGCGCCGGTTGGACCGGCCCGTGCTGGTGCTGGCCAACAAGGTCGACTCGGAGACTCGCCAGTCCGACATCTGGGACTTTGCCGGTCTGGGCTTCGGGGATCCGTGGGCCGTCAGCGCCCTGCACGGGCGGGGAACGGGGGACCTCCTGGATGAGATAGTCGCCCGGCTACGGGCGGATCCGGCCGTCGGGGACGGCATTGAGCCCGTCCCCACCTGGATGCCCGATCCGGACGGGGAGGCCATTGGTGAGGACCGGCCCGGTCCGGAAATGCCCTCCATCCCAGCCATCGCCATCGTGGGGCGGCCCAATGTGGGCAAGTCGACCCTGTTCAACCGTCTGATCGGGGAGGAGCGCTCGGTCACCCACGACGCCCCCGGCACCACCCGGGACACGGTGGACACCCTGGTGGAGACGGAGAGTGGTCCCATACGATTCCTCGACACCGCCGGCCTGCGTCGGAGGGCCAAGGCGGGGGAGGCCACCGAGTACTACTCGTTGGTCCGGGCCCTGCAGGCCATCGACCGGGCCGATGCCGCTCTGCTGGTCATCGACGCCACTGAGGGGGTCACTCACCAGGACCAGCGTCTGGCCGAGCGGATCGACGCCGCCGGCAGTCCGGTGGTGATCGTGCTCAACAAGTGGGAGCAACTCCACACCGAGTCCCGGGAGTCGCTGTCCATCGACGTGGCCGACCGGCTCGGTTTCCTCGGCTACGCCCCGGTCCTCAAGGTGAGCGCCCGTACCGGCTTGGGCGTGCACAAGCTGATGCCCGCCCTGGACCAGGCCATATCCGAATACCACCGTCGCATCCCGACCGCCGAGCTCAACAAGGTGGTTCAGGCGGCTCAGGCCGCCCACGCCGCTCCCGGGGCGCGCATCCTTTATGCCACCCAGGGCGCCACCGATCCGCCGACCTTCACCCTCTTCTCCAACCGCTCACTGCCGGCGCCGTACCTGCGCTACCTGGAGCGCTGCATCCGGGAGCACTTTGGCTTCGGCCCGACACCGCTCAAGCTGAGGGTGCGGAGGCGGTCATGATCCCAGGAGCGCGTTGGTAGAGCGCATCGTCCTGGTGGCCGTGATCCTGGGTTGCTCGGTGGCGGCCCTGCTCTGGGGCCGTTCCAGCCGCCGGCTGTTACGCGCTTCGCGCCGGATTTCCCAGGGTCCGGGCGCCAGCAGCGACGCCACCTTCCTGGCCCGCGTCTCTTTCGACAAGGACCTGCACACCACCCTGCTCTATGGCTTCATCGGGCTGGGGGCCCTACTAATCGCCGTCTTCGGTCACAGCCTCTACTACCTCCCATTCCTGTTCGTCTTCGCACCCATCGGAGTCTCGTTCCGAAACGCCGGGCGCTTCCTGACCGCGGCCCGCCTGGCCGAGGAGCGCTCCACCATCGAGCGTCGGGCTGAGGAGGTCCTGGCCCAGGAGGAGCTGGCCCCGCTGCGGTGGGCGGCCCGCCTGGCTCCGGCCGAGTTACCGGTCATCGAGGGCTTCGAGGTCGGAAGCGTCTACGAGCCCGGCGCCGGGGCAATGGCCGGGGACTTCTATGACCTGTTCCCGACGGCCGGGGGCCGCCTGGCCGCCGTCATCGGTGACGTGGCCGGCCATGGCATCGAGCCGTCGATCACCGCCTTCCAGGTCAAGTACCTCCTTCGCATCTTCCTGCGCCAGTACCGGGATCCGGCTCAGGCGGTGGAGGAGCTCAACCGGCTGCTCAGCGACCAGGACCGCACCGAGGAGCTGGTCTCCTTGTGTGTGGTCGTCTTCGATCCAGCCGCTGGCACGATGCGCTACGCCTCCGCCGGGCATCCCCCGGCCTGGCACTGGCGACGGGGCGAGGTCAGTCCGCTGCGCTCGACCGGTCCGCTTCTGACCTTGATGGATGACGCCACCTACTCCAGCCGGGAGTTGGAGCTGGGTCCCCAGGATGTGGTGCTCCTCTACACCGACGGCCTGGCCGAGGCCCGGGCCGGGGAAAGTCTCTTCGGGGAGGAGCGGGTGGCGGGTGTGCTGCGCCGGGAGCCGGGGCTGGACGCTCAGACCCTGTGCAAGACCATTCGGGACGCGGCCCGGGAATTTGCCGATCAGCCCTTCGGTGACGACGTCGCCATCCTGGCCGTCCGGCGTCGGTAGGCGGTAAGGGGTGGCCCGTTCGGCCTGGTGCGAGACGTGCAGCCATCTCTGGCCGGAGGAGGAGCTGGGCCCGGAGCGGACCTGTCCGACCTGTGGCGCCTCCCTGGCTCCCCGTAAGCCGGCCTGGCACTTCCGCCTGCTGGTGGCCGGCTCGGCCGTCTATCTCCTCTGGCGGCTGGGTCAGGGCCTGGACTGGTTGGCCCGCTATGCCGGACGCCACGCCTGACCGGGCCCCCCGGATGGTCGTCTACGATGCCCGCTGACGGGCTGTAGCGCAGCTTGGTTAGCGCGCTTGACTGGGGGTCAAGAGGTCCCGAGTTCAAATCTCGGCAGCCCGACCAAGAAAGCCCTGGTCAGACGGGGTGAAGCGGGTGCCGAGAGGCACCCGCTTTCGTTTCTCCCGACCAATGTATGCAGGATGTATGGGTCTGTCACCGCCTGGGGGTACCTTCTCTCCCGTGGACTGGGTGGGGGTGGGGGAGCCGACGCTGCAGAAGCAGCGCGGCAAGTGGGTCATCCGCCAGGGCGGCTACGACCCGGCCACCGGCCGACGTCGCGTGCGGCAGCTGGACACCTTCGACACGCGGCGGGCTGCCCAGGCCCATCTCCGTGCCCTACTCGACGGCCGGCTGGGAACCGAGGGGGAGACGCTGGGCCAGTTCCTGGAACAGGTCTGGCTGCCCTCCAAGCAGGGCCGGATCGAGGTGGGCACCTATGACCAGTACGAATGGGCGGTACGCCTCCACGTCGTCCCGCTGATCGGCGCCGTCCGGCTGCGGGACCTGACGCCGGAGGTCCTCGACCGCTGGGTCACGGAGCTGGTGGCGGTGGGGGAGCGGGGCAAGCCCCGACTCGGGTCCACCTCGGCTCGGACTGTCCGCAAGGTCCTATCCATGGCCCTCGGGGAAGCCGTGGAGCGGGGCCGGCTCCCCCGCAATCCCGTCCAACGGACACAACCGCCCAGGGCCGACCGCGGCCGGAAGAAGCTGGGCTGGACACTGGAGGAGGCCCACCGGTTCCTAGAGCAGGCGTCCACCCACCGCCTGGCCGCCGCCTTCATGCTGTCCCTGGTGACCGGTCTACGGCGGGGGGAGCTGCTGGCCTTGCGCTGGAGCGACTTGGACCTGGCCGGCCGCCAGCTGGAGGTGGTCCAGCAGCTGGCGGTCGAGCGTGGCCGCCCCATCCTCAAGCAGCTCAAGACTGAGCACAGCGACCGGACCGTCACCTTCGGTGATGCCACGGCCGCGGTCCTGGAGCGACATCGCTTCGCTCAGGATAAGGAGAAGGCTCTGGTCGGTGCCGACTGGGCGCATCCCGACCTGGTCTTCACGACCCCGGCGGGGACCTGGATCGACCCCAACAACTTCGGCCGGGCCATGGATGTCCTGATCGAGAAGGCCGGGGTTCCGCGGATCACGCCCAAGGGAATGCGCCACACCGCCCAGTCCGTGGGTCGGGTGGTGGTCGGGGACGACAAGGTCATGCAGGAGCGCCTCGGCCACTCGGACATCGACATCACCCTGAACACCTACACCCACACCGTCACCGAGCAGCACCAAGAAGCCGGGCGTAGATTGGATGCGGTATTTGCTTCCCGAGCTCAGGTCGGCCGCATCGCGGAGGCGGTCGGAGGTTGAGAGCGCACGTATTCGATGCGGAGCCAGATGCGCGTCAAGGGTCCCAGACCGGGCGGCAGGGCCAGCTTAACATTGTGCAGATGGCGCCAAGTGGACGCCCCGAGGCCCGGGGCCTTGAGTCCTTTCTCGCCCGGCCGGTCGTGGGGGAGTGACAACCTCGTGACTGGCTACCAGCCCACTCTTGACCTCGGTCTGGCCGGAGTCCCAGATCTCAATGTGGTGGACCTCCGCGCCGTCGTTTCTACGCGGCCTTCGGACGGTCCGATCAGCGAACCGAAAGGAGTCGTGTACACCAAGCCGTGGGTGGTCGAGCTCATCCTCGACTTGGCCGGCTACCAGGCGGACCGTGACCTCGGAGGCCTGTATGCCGTCGAGCCATCCGCGGGACACGGAGCCTTCTTCGGCTCCATGGTTCGGCGTCTTCTGGACTCGCTACAGACCTACGGTCGACCCCTGTCCGACGCCCGCCGAGCGATCCGGGCCTATGAACTGAACAGATCAGCCGCCGAGAGAGTCATGACCATCGCGGTGGACGAGCTCTCTCGCTGCGGTGTGGAGCAGGATGCAGCCGAGGACGTTGCTGCCGGCTGGGTCACTGTGGGTGACTATCTCCTCGCAGCGCCTACGGACCGGAAGGCCGACTTTGTCGCCGGGAATCCGCCGTACATCCGGTACGACGATCTCTCGGGAGAGCTCCTGTCCCGCTACAGGAAGCTCTACCCAACGATGGTTGGCCGATGTGACATCTACATCGGATTCATCGAGGCAGGTCTCCGCCAGCTGGGCGATGGCGGCGTTCTCTCCTTCATCTGCGCTGACAGGTGGATGCGGGCCGCGTACGGCGCAGAGCTACGCCGATTGGTGTCAGGGCTGTACTCGACCGAGGTGGTGATAGAGATGCACGACGCGCCCGCCTTCGAAGACGACGTCGCGGCTTATCCCGCCGTAATCGTCATCCGAAGAGCTCCGCAAGGTACGGCGCTCGTCGCCTCCGCGGGGCCAGCCGCGGGGCCGTTGACGTCCGGGAACCTGGCCGAGGCTCTGACCGGGTTGGCTGCTCACCGTGTGGAGGAGGTTCCTGGCTTCCGAGCCACTCACGTCGACCAGTGGTTTCGCGGGACTAGCCCCTGGCCGTCCTTGGACCCGGAGCGCCTGGGATTACTGCGCCATTTGGAGCAGCGCTTTCCACCCGTGGAGGACGCCCATACAGGTACGAAGGTCGGCATCGGTGTCGCGACGGGAGCCGACCGCGTATACGTGACGAAGACCGCCGACATCGAGCCGGACCGCCTCCTGCCATTAGCCATGGCGGCTGACACGAAGACGGGCGTGGTTACTTGGTCGGGTCACTACCTAGTCGATCCCTGGTTGCCCGGTGGGGGCCTTGTCGATCTTGACGAGTTTCCGCGCCTGAGGGCCTATCTGCACGAACACCGAGCAGACCTGGAACGCAGAAACATCGCCCGGCGGAATGCGCGAGATTGGTATCGGACCATTGACCGGGTGAGTCACGGCCTCACGGGGCGTGACAAGCTGTACTTCCCTGACATGAAGCTGGTCAGCAACCCGACATTGGATCGAGGCAAGACATATCCCCATCACAACCTCTACTTTCTGGTCTCTGACCGGTGGGAGCTCGAGGTTCTCGGAGGGTTGTTGCTGTCCCGGGTGGCGCAGCTCTTCATCGAGGCATACTGCGTGAAGATGAGGGGAGGCACGCTGCGGTTCCAAGCCCAGTACCTGAGACGGATCAGGGTTCCTGACCCCGGTTCGCTGTCGGATGACCTCTGCGGGAGGCTGTGCGATGCCTTCGGACGGCGGGACGTCGGCGCCGCCACGGCGGCCGCCATAGAGGCTTACGACATCGCGGAGTGGGCTGGCCTTCTGTCGTGTTAGCTGATCTCGACGGGCGCTTCCAGAAGGCGGTTCAGTCGTTCTGGGATGCACGCGATCGTCAGCAGGAGAAGCAAGTAGCAGCCGGCAAGATCGACGCCGGCACGAGGGGGGCCGTGACCGGCGGTACCCAGATGGGTGGCCTTGAGTCCCTGGTGACCGAAGTATTGGTCGGGGCGGGTCTGGACGCGTCGAGCGTCCACGCTCGCACGGCCCTTGAGCTACCGGGTTATTACCGCCCAGAGAAGAAGTGGGATCTGCTGGTGGTCGTCGAAGACCAACTACTTGTGGCCGTTGAGTTCAAGTCCCAGGTGGGCCCGAGTTTTGGGAACAATTTCAACAACCGGACCGAGGAGGCCATCGGCAACGCGGAGGACATCTGGACCGCCTTTCGCGAGGGGCGGTTCGGTACGGTTCAGCCACCCTTCCTGGGGTATTTCTTTCTCCTCGAGGACTGTCCCAGAGTGCACACCCCGGTCAAGAACGTGGAACCCTACTTCGAGGTCGAGCCGGTCTTCAAGAACTCCTCCTACGCCAAGCGGTACCAAGTCTTGTGCGAGCGACTTATCTTGGAGCGCAAGTACAGCGCCGCATGCCTGACACTGGCGACGAAGGGCAAGCGCACGAAGGTGTCCTCACCGACGGCCGCGCTCGGCTTTCGACAGTTTGCGGCGGCAGCCGAGGCACACGCTCGGCGCTTCGTCAATGGGCGCTCATAGTCCAGGCCTGGGTTACCCTTCTGTCCACCAGCCGTCGACCACACTTCGACACAGCCCTTTTCGACCTGGCGGATGACACGCTGGTTCGGCTGCGCACCTACTTCGGTCCAATCCAGCCCAATCCGGTACGGCCGTCCTGAGGGCCCCGGCTCGTGAGAAACTAGACACATGACCGGTACGGAGTTCTGGGACCTATGGGTCGATCTCCACCGCGTCGATGCCGACGGACTAACCCATGCCAGCCTGAAGGACGCCACCCCCGGGTCGCGGGTCGAGTCCGGGCGGCACATCGTGGTGGGCGACCATGACGCCGATCCGGCGGTCGCCCAGGTGGTCGACATCAAGGCCAGCGGAGTAGTCCTTCTGGGGGTTCTGCCCGGCCACGCCAACCAGCACCTCGACCTCCTGGTCCGTCATCCCGCCTAGGCCGCGGCCTTGGCGGGTGCCCCTGGAGCTCGCCTGCCCTGTTGTGTGGACCGGTCAGGGGTTGACTATGGCTGCATTCGGCGGCAGCTGTCGGGATGTTATGAGCGGCGATCTGGGCGCATTGGAACCTTCGATAACGCCGAATATCGGACGCTCGCTAACTCCGGAGCCGGGCGTTACGGACTGGCTGGCGATTGACTTATTGCGTTGTCGTTAGATGTGGACTCGCCGGGGCCCTCTGTGATGGCCGTTTCCCCGGGGACGACCAAGTCGTACGTGGCAGCTCTGACCTCGTCCTCGTGTAGAGCTGCGAAGTACAGAGCGGCCTGCGCGCCCATGAGCGCTTGAGGGAGTAGACGTCGAGGATGCGGACCGATGCCGGCCCTGGAGCCTGGGCCGGCAAAATGGTTGAGCTCGATCGCCGCCGCGGTTGGCCGGAGCCATCTGGACCCCGGCCGGGTGGTCGCTCGCCAACTCGATCCCCTCAGGGCCTGTCAGGCAGGTCTTGGCAGCAGCACCCAGGGTCAGCACAGCGGTTGACGACTCGGCCTCGGTCCACCACACACCCGCACTCAGCGCAACTGATATTCACGGCGCCGGGGTACGGCCCAACGCCGGTGCCTGCCTCCCAGGTGCGGGTGGAACGGATCGGATCCGGCCTCAACTCTCAGGCCGAGCTGGACGGCCGCGAAAACACAGTTCCAGGGCAGGGGATGCGGAAGGACGACAGACTCAATCCGAAGCTCGACGCCGGACATCCAGGGCGGTAGAAAGGCGTCTGCGGTCTGGAACATCGAGCCGTAGAAGGCTTGGGTGCCCGTACCGGGGCGGGCCTGAAGGAGCCCATCAAGCAGCCACAGGGCTCCAAGGCCTTGTTGGAGTTGACGACGGGTCGGAGGCAGGAGCGAGTTTCGGTGGAAATGGCGCCAGCGAATAGACCGGGTCCGTCCTCAGTACGAGAGGGCGGACTGGGAGTCGGTTCAGCTACCGGACGGTCCGCCCGCCGCGGCCAGGTACCGCTCGGGGTCGGCGTCGAAGGACTCGGCGCAGCCGGTGGCGCAGAAGAAGTAGTTGCGCCCGGCGTGGCTGCGCACGGCGGCGGCGGTAGCTGGGTCGACGGTCATGCCACAGACAGGATCCTTGGCCATGGACATCTCCTCCTCAGTTTCATTGTTGACTTGCAGCCTGGGGGTAGCCCGCGAGTAACGGTTGGGGTTGGCCTCGAAGCGTTCCCGGCAATGGTCCGAGCAGAAGAAATGACCAGTGCCTTCATGACTGGCCTGGGCCGGCGCATTGGCCTTCTCCACCTGCATCCCACACACCGGGTCCAAGGCGTAGCCGGCGCCTCCGCCCAGACGCTCGCGATTGCGGTATGCCCAATACAGCAGAGCGAAGACCAACAAGGCGACGATGTTGATGTAGCTGGTGTAGTTCCAGGAGAAGTGGTCGGCCACGATCTGGGTGGGCCGGATGGTCGGCACCAGTCCGGCCGCCCTGAAGATGGCCTCGGTGGCCAGCCCGGCCAGTGACATCACCGTCCAGAACAGCACCAGAAGCCTCAGAGCCAGCCGGGTGCCGTAGTACTTGCGGTAGATGAGAACCAGGGGCAGAGCGATCAGGTCGGCAAATATGAAGCTGACCACTCCGCCGAAGCTGATACCGCCCTTCCACAGGGCGGCGGCCAGAGGGACGTTGCCTATGGAACAGACGAAGCTGATGAGAGCGATGAACGGACCCACCACCACGTTCTCGAGGGTGGTGGCAAGACCGTGATGGTGGATGAACACGTCGTTCCAGAGATGGACCGGCACCAGGACGGCCAGGAAGCCGGCCACGACGTAGCCAATGGCCATCTCCCGGCGGAGCATGGTCAGATCGGCCATGGTGTAGCTGGCGGCATCGGCCCAGCCTCCAGCCGAGCGAACCCGCTGCGACCAGGGCAGGCGTAGCAGCTCGTCATCCTGGGCCCCGGAGTGGTCGTGTCCGTTCTCCGGTACTCCATGGGCCAAGCGCTGCCGGGCCTCCTCGATCTGTCGTCCGCGCAGCCAGAGGCTGCCGGCCAGGACCAGCAGCGCGATCATGATGGCGCCGCCGACGAACTCGGCGAGGGCAAACTGCCAGCCGATGAGCACGACGAGCACGATCCCTAGTTCGACCACCAAGTTGGTCGAGGCGAACATGAAGACCATGGAGGACACGAAGTCCGCACCCTTGGCGAAGATGGACTTGGCCATGGCCGAAGCCGCGTAGGAGCAGGAGGAGGAGACCATTCCGTAGAGGGAGGCTCGAGCGACGGCGGCAGGGCGGTGGTCCCCCAGCTTGGCCTGGAGCTCCTCCCGGGAGACGAAAGCCTGCACCGCCCCCGAGAGGCCGAAGCCGAAAACCAGAGCCCACAGGGTCTCCCAGAACATGAAGAAGCCCTCTCGCAGGCTCCGGCCCACATCGGCCAGACCGTGGCCAAGGGTGAGGGCAATGATTGGGGTCACGAACGGACCAGGCGCTCGATGGCCTCCCGGGCCTCGCGGATCTTGGCCTCCGCTCCCGGACCTCCGCTGGCCATGGCGTCGGTGACGCAGTGAGAGAGGTGGTCGCCGAGCAGCTCCAAGGCCACCCCCTGCAGCGCCCGGGTGGCCGCCGAGACTTGGGTGAGGACGTCGATGCAGTAGGCGTCGGCCTCCACCATGCGCTCCAGGCCGCGGATCTGGCCCTCGATCCGGGCCAGCCGAGCCAGGATCGCCTGCCGATTCCCCTCGTAGCCGACCATGGCTGTCCTCCCGTGACCGATAGAGCATACCCCCACCGGGTACAATGCGGCATGGCCTTCTCCGAGGTCCGGGATGTCCCGGGTCGCCCTTGCTCTTGCCGGACCCCGCAACCCCGGCCCGCCCGAGGCGGCGTCGGTCCGGCCCAAGAGAGCCCCGAGCATCTGAACGCCTCCTGCGGCCTGGGGGTTGGCGTCGCCCACCGAGGCCCTTTACTCTGCGGCCGCCACGGTGGTGCCCTCCCCTTGGCCGCCCCCCCCTCCTGGAGTTCATGACACACCGTCGCGTCCAGAGGCTGGCCGTTTTGTTGTTGGTGGCAGTCTCCTCGGCCACTCTGTCGCCCACCGTGGCTGGGGCGAGCTTGGCCCAACGCCGGGCGGCCACCGCCTCGCAGCTGGCCCAGGTGCAGGCCGAGCTCAGGTCGAATCTCACCTCCGATGCCCAAGTGCAGGCCCTGGCCTCGCGCACCCAGTCCA
>Ga0307373_10009317_pt1 | contig 14718 bp, 10 predicted proteins | sample OX2MG_FD_202534 | JGI IMG/M metagenome (GOLD analysis project Ga0307373, IMG submission 202534) | Soil microbial communities from Risofladan, Vaasa, Finland - OX-2 | ecosystem: Environmental > Terrestrial > Soil > Coastal area > Acid sulfate soil | place: Finland: Risofladan, Vaasa | collected... | reverse complement strand
TTCATCCGCAGTCGGGTGCGCTCCTCGGAAGGGATCTTCCGGGACCCCGCCGCCGCCTCGCGCAGGGCGAGCTCGTCAACGGCCTCGGTCCCGGCCTCGATCCGCTTGGCCAGCTCCACCTCGAGCTCACCGGTGAGCAAGGGGACCTTGCCGATCTCCTTCAGATACGTGTGGACGGGGTCGGCGGCGGTGCCCCCACCATGATCGGGAGAGGTGTACGAGGCGATCCGACCGCGTCCGGGGCGCGGCGTCTGACGGTCCATGACCTCGTCGACGGGCTCGCGCTTGAAGGCGCGCCGCTTCAGCCGCTGGAGGGGGCCGTCGTCGCCGGTGTCATCCACGTCAGAGGGGTCGACGATGGGCACGACGGTGAGGTTGGACGGGAGTCCCTCGACGACTTCTTCGGCCACGACTTCTGCGACCGCTTCGGCCACCGCTTCTTCGAGCACGACCGGCGCGGCGCCGTTGCCCGTCTGCTCGACGTACTCGATGCCTTCTTCGCGGACGCGCGCCACCACGTCTTCGATGACGTCGTGTGTGAGCTCCACCGCTTGGAGCACGAGGATGAGATCGTCCTGGGTGAGGTACCCGCGCCGACGACCGACCGAGAGCAACGTCTCGAAGCCTTCGACCGCCACACCTTCGGGAGGTGGACGGAGCGATCCGGCCGGCTGGTGAACCTCACTCATTCGTGTCGTCCCTTCCGACGAGCCAGGCTAGCAACCGGTCCGCGGCTGCGAGGCACCGATCGGAGTCGTCAAGTTCATCGAGGTCATGGCGTACTCGCGCGATGACGGGCGCGACCGTGCCCACCGTGTTCGGAGACAGGCGGACCTGGGCTTCGGCGACGGCGAGGGCCCGGCGCGAGGCGTTGCGCACGAGAGTCACCACCACGTCATCGGCATCGGTGACCGGTTCCTCAACTGCGAGACGCCTGAGGAGGCTCGCCACCCGAGGATCGTGGTCCTCGGCAGTCTCGACGGCGTGGTGGAGGTCGTCTGACCCGGTGAGGGCCTCGAAGGCCGCACGCTGCAACTCGTCGGGAAATAGAACAGCCTCCAACCGGTCTGAGACCCGCTCGGGCCGGTGGACGGCCAGGCGCAGCGCTTCGAGGCCCGGTCGGGAGATGTCGGCACCGCCCCGTCGAGGAGCCGGGGACGAGGACCGCCCCTCGGAGGCGCCTCGTCTCGAACCGTCGGCCTCTCCACGTCGGGGTCGCGAGCCGTTGGTCTCCCCTGGTGCGGTCCGGGCCCGGTCCGCCACTCGGCCCGCCAGCGCCCGCAGGGCATCGGGTTCGAGTCGGCAACGATCTGCGACGAGCATGAGGTACTGGTCGCGCACGAGCTCGTTGGGATGCTCGGCGATCACGGCCAGCGCCGCTTCCGCGGCTTTGGCCCGCCCCTCGGCCGAACGCAGATCGGCGGCCTGGAGCACCCGGTCCACCCGGAAGGCGAGGAAGGGTTGGGCCTGGGCGATGGCGGCGCGCAGGGCCTCGGGATTGGTGCGAGCCAGGTCGGCCGGGTCCGCGCCCGGTGGCAGGGCGGCCACGGCCACGTCGACCTCGTGATGACGTTCCCATTCGTAGACCCGTCCCGCACCCTCTTGGCCCGCCGCGTCGGCGTCGTAGGCGAGTACGACGCGCCGGGCGAAGTTCCGCAGGAGCCGGAAGTGCTCCTCACCGAGGGCGGTGCCGCACGTGGCCACCGCACGCGGCATCCCGGCCACGAAGAAGGCGATGACATCGGTGTACCCCTCACACACGATGACCTCGCCGTTCTCGATCACATCATGCTTGGCCCAATTGAGCCCGTACAGGGTGCGGCGCTTGGAGTAGATCGGGCCGTCTTGTGAGTTCTTGTACTTGGGCCCTACCGGTCCCGTCGTCGCACCCGGGTCGCCGACGGGCGCGGGCAGGATGCGCCCTCCCAGGGCGATGGGTTTGCCCGACGTGTCGAAGATGGGGAAGACGACGCGTGCTCGGAACGCATCTTGGGCACGGCCTCGTCGGTTGACGAATCCGAGGCCGGAATCGGCGAGGACCTTGTCCGAGACCTTCAGGTGCTTGGCCAGGACATCCCAATCATCGGGAGCCCATCCCAGACGGAATTTCCGGACGATCTCCCCGTCATAGCCGCGCGACCGGAGGTAGTCGCGCGCCGGCCCCGCGTCCGACGCCGACAGGAGTCGCTCGTGATAGAAGTCGACGGCCTTCTCCATGGCGTCGTGCAGCGGGGCCCGTCGTTGACGATCGGCGGTGGCGGTGGGGTCCTCGGTGATGGTGATGCCGCTACGTTCGGCCAGGCGTCGGACGGCTTCGACGAAATCGACGTGGTCGATCTCGCGGACGAATGTGATGGCGTCGCCCGATTGTTGGCACCCGAAGCAGTGGAAGACGCCCATCTCGGCATTGACACTGAACGACGGCGTCTTCTCCTGGTGGAAGGGGCACAAGCCCACCCAGCGCGTGCCCTGCTTCTTGAGCGCGGCGTGTTCACTGATGAGCGCCACGATGTCTGTGGCGGCCCGCACACGGACGACGTCCTCGTCAAGGATGGCCACGACCGGACGGTACCGCGCCGTCGTATCGTCGGGAACCAGATCTGGAACCGGGTCCGCTACCTGGCCCTGGATCGCACCGTTCGCCTCGAGGGCGCCACCCGTTTCCCTGTCGTCGGCCGCTTGGCGGCCCGGGCCGGCGCGCGCTTCTCGGCAGCTGCCGTGCGGGCGCCAGCTTTTCGAGCACCAGCTTTTCGAGCACCAGCTTTTCGAGCACCAGCTTTGCGGGCCGGCGCTCGCTTCTTGGCGGCAACAGTCCTTCCGGTGCCGGTCTTTCTAGCAACGGTCTTGCGGGCGACAGCCTTTCGCACGGGTCCGCGCTTCTTCGTCGACGCGGCGCGGTTCTTCGATGCGGCCGCTTTACGGGCCGGGGCGCGTTTGGTGGGCTGGCGGCCTGGCGCTCGCTTCTTCGTCGCCGAGGGGCGCCGGGCCTCGCTGTTGAGCACCACCTGGGCGGCCGAAAGCCGGGCGATGGGGACCCGGAAGGGCGAACAACTCACGTAGTCACAACCCGCCTCGGCGAACACGGTGATCGACTCGGGATCCCCCCCGTGCTCGCCGCACACGCCGATCTTGAGCGAGGGCCTCGTGGCACGACCCCGGCTGACACCGAGGCGCACGAGCTCACCCACGCCGTCCGCGTCCACGGTCTCGAAGGGATTGTGCTTGAGCAGTCCCTTCTCCAGATAGGCGGACATCATCCGCCCCTCGACATCGTCGCGGCTGAAGCCGAAGGTCATCTGGGTCAGGTCGTTGGTCCCAAAGGAGAAGAAGTCCGCCTCTTCTGCGATCTCGCCGGCGCGCAACGCAGCCCGCGGCGTCTCGATCATCGTGCCGATGAGGACCTCGAGTCGACGGCGCGTCGAACGCCCCGATCCGGCCAGGGCCGTGGTGACCGCCTCCTCCACCCAGCTTCTCGCCAGCGCCAGCTCCTCGCGGGTCACCGTGAGCGGGATCATGATCTCGATCACCGGCTTGCCGCCGTCGGCCACACGCTGGACCGCCGCCTCCATCAGCGCGCGCACCTGCATCGAATAGAGCCCCGGCTTGATGACGCCCAACCGCACCCCTCGTGTGCCCAACATGGGGTTGTACTCGTGCCACTGTTTGGCTGCTTCGAAGAGCGCCTGCTCCTCGGCGTCGAGCCCGACTGTCGCCTCTTTGATAGCGAGCTCACCGGTGTCGGGGAGGAATTCGTGCAGGGGTGGGTCGAGGAGTCGCACCGTCACGGGCAGCCCGTCCATCACCTCGAGGATCTCGATGAAGTCGGCGCGCTGGGCGACCCGCAGCTCCTCGAGCGCGGCGTCCTCGGCGGCGGCGTCCTCGGCGAGGATCATGCGGCGCACGATGGGGAGGCGGTCCTCGGCGAGGAACATGTGCTCTGTCCGACACAATCCGATGCCCTCGGCCCCCATCCGCCGGCCGTTGGCGGCGTCAGGCCCGTTGTCGGCATTGGCCCGCACCTTGAGACGGCCCTTGCGAATTGCGTCGGCCCAACCGAGGAGTGTCTCGAACTCGGCCGACGCCTTGGCTTCGGCCAGCTCCACCTGACCGAGGACGACCTCACCCGCGGCGCCGTCGAGAGAGATCCAGTCGCCCTCGTGCACGACGGTGGAACCGACGGTGAACGACCGCCCCGCGATGCGGACCTTCTCCGCCCCCACCACGGCGGGCTTGCCCCAGCCCCGCGCCACCACGGCGGCGTGCGAGACGAGGCCGCCCCGGGCCGTGAGGATGCCCTCGGAGGCGAGCATGCCGTGGACGTCCTCGGGCGATGTCTCGGTGCGGACCAGGATGACCCGTTCGCCCCGTTCTGCCGCGGCGGCGGCATCATCGGCGCTCAGATAGACCCGTCCCACCGCCGCGCCCGGCGACGCGCCCAGACCCTTGGTGAGCACGGCCTGGCCGGTGCCGGCGAATTGAGGATGGAGCACCTGGTCGAGGTGCTCGGCGGTCACCCGCTGCACCGCCTCGGCGCGCGTGAGCCGAATACCGGGGTCCGTCGTCATCTCCACCGCCATCCGCAACGCGGCGCGGCCGGTCCGCTTGCCGACGCGGGTCTGCAGCATCCAGAGCTTGCCCTGCTCGATGGTGAACTCGGTGTCGCACATGTCCCGGTAGTGGCGCTCGAGGCGGACGAAGATGGCGAGGAGCTCAGCGTGGATCTTCGGGAACTTGTCCTTCAAGGCGGAGAGCGGCTCGGTGTTTCGGATCCCGGCCACGACGTCTTCGCCCTGGGCGTTGACGAGGAAGTCCCCGTACTCCCCCTTCGCACCCGTGGCAGGGTCGCGAGTGAAGCCCACGCCGGTCCCCGACCGCTCGTCGCGATTGCCGAACACCATGGCTTGGACGTTCACCGCCGTCCCCAGATCATGCGCGATGCCCTCGTGGTCCCGATAGGCGATGGCGCGCGGCCCGTTCCAGGATCCGAACACGGCTTCGATGGCACCACGCAGCTGCGCGTCGGGATCTTGGGGGAAGTCCGCGCCGGTGTGGTCGCGGACGATCTGCTTGTAGGCGAAGACGAGCGCCTGGAGCTGCGACACCGGGACATCAGCGTCGGTGGCGGCCCCCGAACGTTCCCTGGCCTCGTCGAGGAGAGTGTCGAAGGGCTCGCCGGGGAGGTCGAGCACGATCCGTCCGTACATCGACACGAACCGCCGGTAGGAGTCGTAGGCGAAACGCTCGTCGTCGGTCTGCTTGGCCAGACCCTGGACGGACTGGTCGTTGAGCCCGAGGTTGAGGACGGTGTCCATCATGCCGGGCATGGAGAATTTGGCACCCGACCGGACGCTCACGAGCAGCGGGTCGACGCTGTCGCCGAGGTGCTTGCCCATTTTCCTCTCGAGCCGTGTCCGGGCCCGCTTGACCTCGGCCGACAGCCCCTCGGGCCATCCCCCGTCCATGTAGGCCCGACACGCGTCGGTGCTGATGGTGAAGCCGTGAGGGACCGGTAGGCGGAGCACCGACGTCATCTCGGCCAGGTTGGCCCCCTTACCGCCAAGGAGGTCCTTCAGCTCCATGGGCGGCCGGCGATGCGAATGGTCGAAGTCGTAGACGAACGGCATGGGGACTCCTGGCCGTGCCGCGCCCGGCACGTCTGGCGGTTCAGGGACCCCCCGAGACTACCGGCCCGTTGCGGGGGCCCTCAGCGGCGCAGACGCCCGGCGATGTCCTCGGCGACGCGGTCGATCGGGACCCGCACCTGCTCGGTCGTGTCGCGGTCTCGCACGGTGACCGCGCCGTCCTCGAGAGAGTCGAAGTCGACGGTGACGCAGTACGGCGTGCCCACCTCGTCCTGACGGCGATACCGCCGGCCGATGGACTGGGTGGTGTCGAAGTCACACACCGCCACTGGTTGGAGGAGCCCGAGGACCTCACGGGCCATTGGCATGAGCTCGTCCTTCTTCGACAGCGGCAGCACGGCCACCTGGTACGGCGCCAACCGGGAGTCGAGGTGGAGCACCGTCCGGGTCTCGCCGCCGATCTCGTCCTCGTCATAGGCCGAGAGCAAGAAGGCCATCATGGTCCGGGTGGCACCCGCGGCGGGCTCGATGACATACGGCACGTACCGCTCACCGGTGGACTGCTCGAAGTACTCGAGCTTCTCACCGGAGTGCGCGGCATGGGCCTTGAGGTCGAAGTCGGTTCGGTTGGCGATGCCCTCGAGCTCGTCCCATCCCCACGGGAAAAGGAACTCCACATCGGCGGTGGCGGTCGAGTAGTGCGAGAGCTCGTCGGCCTCGTGGTGACGGAGCCGCAGCTTCGACGCGGGGATCCCGAGGTCGAGATACCACCGCATCCGCTCGTCGAGCCAGTAGTGGAACCACTTGTCGGCCTCGTCGGGGGGGACGAAGTACTCCATCTCCATCTGCTCGAACTCGCGGGTCCGGAACACGAAGTTCTGCGGGGTGATCTCGTTTCGGAAGGACTTGCCGACCTGGGCGATCCCGAACGGCGGCTTCTTGCGCGTGGTGGTCACGACGTTCAAGAAGTTGACGAACATCCCCTGGGCGGTCTCGGGGCGCAGGTAGGCGACCGTGGCGTCTTCCTCGACGGGGCCGGCGAAGGTCTTGAACATGAGGTTGAAGGCCCGGGGCTCGGTGAGGTCGGCTGACCCACAGTTGGGGCAGATCCCCTCGATCTTGTCGGCACGCCACCGCTCGTGACAGTTCCGGCAGTCGACGAGCGGGTCGGTGAAGTTGTCGAGGTGGCCCGAGGCCTCCCAGATCTTCGGCGTCGACAGGATCGCCGCGTCGATCCCCACCACGTCGTCGCGCAGCTGCACCATGGACCGCCACCAGGCGTCCTTGACGTTGCGCAGCATAAGGACGCCGAGGGGCCCGTAGTCGTAGGTGGACCGGAACCCCCCGTAGATCTCGGCCGAGGGGAAGATGAATCCCCGCCGCTTGGACAGGTTGACGATCCGTTCCACCAGGTCGGGGTGGCCATCGGACGAGGCGACATCGGGCGCGCCGTCGTCCCCGGTCTGCTCGGTCATGGGTCGAGGATATCGGCCACACCCGACCGCCCCGTTCTCAGGGGACCGCCGGGGACCCGGTCCGAAGCCGCAGGGTCACCTCGTTGGCGAGCAACCGTCCCCGTGCCGTGAGCACGGCCCGGTCGCCCCGGCGCTCGACGAGCTCGTCGAGATCGGGGTCGTCGGGCACCACCGATGCAGGCACTCCCACCGACGTCCTCAGCGCCAGCGCGAGGCCTTCGAACGTCAGCTGTTCGTCGGTGAGCACCTCGTCGGCCGCGGTCGTGGTCCGCCCGGCGCGCACCGCCTCGATGTAGCGCTCCGGGGTGTGGATGTTCCACCACCGGCGCCGGCCACGATGCGAATGGGCCGCGCACCCGATACCCCGGTAGTCGCCCTGGGCCCAGTACAAGGCGTTGTGCCGACACTCCTGGCCCGGCACGGCCCAGTTCGACACCTCGTACCACCGGTACCCCGCCGCCGACAACGCGGCGTCGAGGCGCGCGTACCGACCGGCGGTGACGTCGTCGTCGGGATGGCGGGCCGGATCCCCCGCCAGAGCGGTGCCGGGCTCGACGGTCAGGGCGTACGCACTCACGTGCCCGGGTCGGGGCTCGAGGTCGAGGACGGCCTCGAGGGTGGTCTCCACATCCCCATCGGTCTCGGCCGCCGCCCCCAGGATGAGGTCCACGCTGACCGAACCGAAGCCCGCCTCGCCGGCTTGAGCAACCGCCCGCGCCGACTGGGTGGTGCCGTGGCGCCGACCCAGGCTCTCGAGGACGTGCGGCACCATGGACTGGACACCGAAGGACACCCGGGTGACCCCGGCCTGTCGCCAACGGGCGAACCGAGATGCCGAGGCGTCCTCGGGGTTGCACTCGACGGTGACCTCGGCGTCGCCGGTCACGGGCACCGCTTCGAGGACCCGGGCCAACAATTCGGCGGGGAGCCGTGACGGGGTGCCTCCGCCGACATAGACACTCGTCGCCGCGGCGAGGTCCTCGTCGACCACGGCCCTTTCGAGCTCGGCCACACACGCGTCGGCGTAGGCGGCCATGAGCCCGTCGCGATCGGTCCACGTGGCGAAGGCGCAGTAATCACAGCGCGACGCGCAGAACGGCACGTGGACGTAGACCCCGAAAGGCTGGTCCACGTCCGCCGCCGTCCCCGCTACGCCGTCGGGCTCGAACGCACGCTGCGCAGGCGCCGGTCCAGGTGGGCCTCCATGGCTTCGGTGGCGAGATCGGTCACCTCACCGGCGAGCGGGCCGTCGGGCTCGGCCAACGCCGAGGCGAGGCCGCCACCGAGGATCCGCCGTACCAGTTCCAGTGCATCGGGCGAGATGGACCGACCCCGCCGGCACGACCGGCACAGCACACCACCTTCGATGATGTCGAAGGCCACGAGCCCGTCGCGCTCGCCGCACGACACGCACTGGTCGACGACAGGTGACGATCCTTCGAGGGCCAGGACCTTCAAGCAGAAGGCGGGCACCAGCAGCGGGGCGTCGTGGGCGTCGAGGGCGCGCAGTGCTCCCACCACCATGTCGTAGAGCCGGGGATTGGCGTGACGCTCCTGGGAGAGCTGGTCGGTGACCTCGAGCACGGTGTAGGCCTTGGACATGCGGCCGAGGTCCTCGCGCACGGCCCGGAAGGTGTCGGTCACCTCGGCCTGGTTGACGATGTCGAGCTCCCGGCCCTGCCAGCACAGCAGCGTGACGTGACTGAGCGGTTCGAGACGGGCACCGAACTTCGACTTGGTCCGCCGGACCCCCTTGGCGACGGCCCGCACCTTGCCATGGGCCTTCGTGATCAAGGTGACGATCCGATCGGCTTCTCCCAGCCGGATGGTCCGCAGCACCACACCCTCGTCGCGATAGAGGCTCACCGCCCCGCGTCCTCGGCCTCGCCCGCCCCGCCCGACCCCGCGTCGGTGACGCCGGTGTCCGTGACGTCTGTGGCTGAGTCTTGGGTCGGATAGGGGGAACGGTTCGGTGTGTGACGCCCCCCCACGGCGTTGCCGAGGCCGATCATGAGGACGACGGCCCCGGCCGTGATGATCACGGCGGTAGCGGCGGTCACCCCGGCGATGGCGAGCACCACCAACCCACCGAACAACGCGACGCCGAGGATGACAGCCGCGATCCTCATGTCTTGACCCGACCGAACCGTCGCTCGCGGCCCTGGTACTCGGTGACGGCCTCGAAGAGCTGCTCCCGACGGAAGTCGGGCCACAAGACGTCGGTGAACACCAGCTCCGAATAGGCCAGCTGCCACAACAAGAAGTTCGAGATCCGGTACTCGCCCGACGTCCGGATGACGAGGTCGGGGTCGGGCTGATCGGGGTAGTAGAGATGCGACCGGATGGCCCGCTCGTCGATCTTGTTGGCGACCACGCCTTCGGCCACCAGGGCCCGCACCGCGTCCACGATCTCGGCCCGACCGCCGTAGTTGAACGCCATGGTGAGCGTCATCCGCCGGTTGTCTTTCGTGAGCGCGATCGACTCGTCCATCCGTCGCAGGACCCGGCGCGGGACGCGCCAGTCCCGGCGGCCCGCGAAGAGGATCTGGACGCCCTTGTCGTGCAACTCGTCGCGCCGACGCATGAGGAGTGACTCGTTGAACCCCATGAGGTACCGGACCTCGTCGGCCGGACGCCGCCAGTTCTCGGTCGAGAAGGCGAACATCGTCAGCCACCGGATCCCGAGGTCGAGAGCCCCGTTGACGGTGTCGAGGAGCGCCTCTTCCCCCGCGGCGTGGCCCTCGGTCCGGGGGAGGCCTCGTTGGCTCGCCCACCGACCGTTGCCGTCCATCACACACGCCACGTGGGCGGGGATGTCGGAGGGGTCGATGCCCTCCGGCACTCGTCCGTTGAGAGGCAACACCACGCACCGAACCTACTTGCTGGCGCTCGAGGCTCCGCAGCCGGGGCACCGGGGACCCGGTGGGCGAGGTCGGCGCCCACCGGGTCCGTTGCTCCCGCTCCTGCTCCCGCTCCTGCTCCTGCTCCCGCTCCTGCTCCTGCTCCTGCTCCTGCACATGAGCCCGGACGCGACAACGCGGGGCAGCCGATGGCTGCCCCGCGTTGGCTTCGGCTCTGTTAGAGCTTGCGGACCTTGGTGGCCTGCGGGCCCTTCTGGCCCTGGGTCTGCTCGAATTCCACGCGCTCGCCTTCGATGAGCTCGCGGTAGCCGGTGCCATCGATTGCCGAGAAGTGGACGAAGACGTCGGGCGAACCGTCGTCAGGCGTGACGAACCCGTACCCCTTCGTTGCGTTGAACCACTTCACCGTGCCCTCGGCCATTGCCGTACCTCGCTTCTCCACGCACGAACACTTGCGGGAGACACGAACGTCAACCGACAACGACGAACGGCCTGCGTGATCCACCGAACGCTCGAAAGATGGTAGCAGCCGACCCCCCGCCGGCGTCGAGTATCCCAGCGGCCCCGGCAACCGACCGGCAGTGGCTCGCGACAGACAATTGCTCGAGGAAATGATCGAGGGGCGCCCTTGCGGACGCCCCTCGATCGAGTTGTAGCTGGAAAGGCACCGAGGCCCCGTACCTCGTCGGGTGGGACGACTTCCCGACCGGGGTGCTCAGCGGGTAACTGGCTGGAATTCGCCAGGTGGTCCAGCGAGCCGCCTCAGCGGCCAGCCACCTCCAGGGTCCCTAGTTGATATCCACTCAGTTGGACCACCTCCTTTCTCTGGTCCGCCCATGGTACCGAGCGGGGCGGGGATTGGGTGCCCATTTCGGGGTCGTTCACGCGTTTTTCACACCCCCGCTCCGCTACCGTCGGATCGGTGCCAGGCCCCCCCGATGTCGCCGAGGTGCTGACCTCGGTGACCGCCGCCCTCCCCGGTGGCGGAGAGGACCGGCCCGGCCAGCTGGCCATGGCCGAGGCGGTCGGACGCGCCATCGACGACCAGCGCCACCTGGTGGTGGGCGCGGGCACGGGTACGGGGAAGTCCCTCGCCTATCTCGTCCCGGCGGTGTTGTCGGGTCGCTCCGTCGTGGTGGCCACCGCCACCCGGGCCCTTCAGGATCAGCTCGCCACCAAGGACCTTCCGCTGCTGTCGGAGGCGCTGGCGGCCCGCAAGACGGTGCAGTTCGCGGTGTTGAAAGGCCGGTCGAACTACCTCTGTCGCCAGCGGGCCACCGAAGTCGGCGGCGCCGAGGAGGCCGGCGTGTCGAGCATGGCCCTGTTCCATGACGACGCGGCGGCGGACGGGGCCGGAGCGGGTCGCGCTCCGGAGACGATCGACATCAGTCGGCTCGGTGGCCAGCTCCGCCGGCTCATCGCCTGGGCCGAAACATCGGCCACCGGCGATCGCGCCGAGCTCGAGTTCGAGCCCAACCCTCGCGCCTGGGCGGCGGTGTCGGTCTCGGCGCGCGAGTGTCCAGGGGCCTACAAGTGTCCATCGGGGACGATCTGCTTCGCCGAGAAGGCCCGCGAGCGCGCCGCCGCGGCCGACATCGTCGTGGTGAACACCCACTTGTACGCCACCCACGTCGCCAGCGACGGCGCCGTCCTGCCCGCGCACGACATCGTCATCCTCGACGAAGCCCACGCCGTCGAGGACGTCATGACCGAGGCGCTCGGCGTCGAGATCACGCCCGGTCGCCTCCGGGCGGTGTCCCAGGCCACGCGCGGTCTCGTGAGCGCCGACGACGGGCGCGTCGTCGACGGCGTGGCGGAGGTGGCCGACCGACTGGAGGCGATGCTGAGCGCACTGGTGGGCCGGCGCGTCCTGACCGAGGGATCGACCGACCCCGCTCCGGAGTCCCAGGAGCTGGCGGCGGTGCTCGAACTGGCGGGGGGACGGCTCGGCGCCCTCAACGGGGCGCTGCGTCGGGCCAGCGCCGAGTCGTCGGGGCCCGGTGCCGCCCGTCTCGGAGGTGGCGGTGGCCCTGGCGCGAGAGACACCGGAGAGGACGACACCGCCAGGCGCAATCGCGCCCTGTTGAACGTCGGGCACCTCGGAGAAGAGTTGTCGAGGGTCATCGGCCTCGGTGCCGGCCAGGTGGCCTGGGTCGAGGCCGCCGGTCCCTCGGGTCGGACCCCCACCTTGCGGGTGGCCCCGATCGACATCGGCCCCCTGCTCGGCCAGCGGCTGTGGCCCAACGTCACAGCCGTGCTCACCTCGGCGACGGTGCCACCCCAGCTCGAGTCACGGCTCGGGCTCCCCCCGAAGACCACCGACCATCTGGAGGTTGGCAGCCCCTTCCCGTTCGAGACCTGCGCCCTGCTCTACTGCGCCAAGCATCTCCCCGACCCCCGCCGGCCCGGCGCCCGCGAGGCACTCCATGTCGAGCTGGGCTCGCTCATCGCCGCCGCGGGTGGTCGCACCCTGGCGCTGTTCACGAGCTGGCGCGCCATGCACGACGCCGCCGACGCGCTGCGCCTCACCTTGCCGTTCGAGGTGCTCGCCCAGGGCGACAAGCCCAAGGCGAAGCTTCTCGACGCCTTCTCCTCGGACCACGCCTCGTGTCTGTTCGCCACCATGTCGTTCTGGCAGGGCGTCGACGTCCCGGGGCCAACCCTCTCGCTCGTGACCCTCGACCGCCTCCCCTTCTCCAGGCCCGACGACCCATTGCTCCAGGCCCGGCGCGACCGTGCCGGGGCGGCGGCGTTCCGCACCGTCGACATCCCCCGCGCCGCGACCTTGTTGGCCCAGGGGGCGGGACGGCTCATCCGGTCCTCCACCGACCAAGGGGTGGTGGCCGTCCTCGACTCGCGCCTCGCCACCGCCACCTACCGACACGACCTCCTGGCGGGCCTGCCGCCCATGCGACGCACCGTCGACCACGATGAAGTCGTCGCTTTTCTCGAGGGCATCGCCCGAGACGCCGGCGACGCCCCCGGCTCGCCGTCAGGCCGGGGCTCCTCTCCGGAGCTCTAACGAGGACAAGAGCAACGTCGAAGACCCGGAGCTCAGTACCCGAGGCGTTCGATCATGTCGGGGCGTTGCTGCCAGTGCTTCTCGACCCGTACCCGCAACTCGACGAAGGCACCCAGCGGCAATTGGGCGCGCACGGCGGTCCCGACATCTTTGAGCATGGCACCGCCTTTGCCGATCACCATGCCCTTCTGGGACTCGCGCTCGACGATGATCTCGATGCTCACACGCGGCCATTCCCACTCCGTGACCCGACACGCGATCGAATGGGGAAGCTCCTCGCGGACATGCGCCAGGAGCTGCTCACGTACGAGCTCGGCCACCCAGAAGGCTTCGGGCACATCGGTCACCATGCCCTCGGGGAAATAGGGCGGCCCCGGAGGCAGGCGTGCCATCACGGCGTCGACGAGAGCGTCGATGCCCTGGCCCGAGGTGGCGGAGACCGGGAAGTACTCGACCCCGCCATCGGCACCTTCGCCCTCGAGGACCCGATGGGCACCGTCGAGGCGTTCGAGGATCTGTGCCTTGGTGGCGCGATCGACCTTGTTGACCACGACGAGCACACGCGAGAGCGGCCCGGTCGCACCCGACGCGGCCTGTCCTTTGCACGTCGCCGCGGCTCGCTCGAGGACGAACCGGTCACCGGGCCCGATGGGGCCGGTGGCGTCGAGCACGGGGACGACCACGTCGATGTCGTCGAGTGCTTCGGTCACCTGCTCGTTGAGTCGTGTCCCGAGGGCGGTGCGGGGTCGATGCAGTCCCGGGGTGTCCACGAACACCGCCTGGAGCCCGGGTCGGTGCAACACACCGCGCACGGCCCGGCGCGTGGTGTTGGGCCGGGGTGAGGTGATCGTGACTTTCGTACCCAGGATGCGGTTGACGAGGGTCGACTTGCCGACATTGGGTCGGCCAACCACGGTCACGAATCCCGACCGGAGCCCGGCGGGGACGTCCTGTCCATTGACGGGCCCGGCTTGTCCACTGACGGGCTCGGCTTGTCCACTGACGGGCTCGGCGCCCTCGGTCACCGGGTTGCTCATTCCCTGTGCTGCGGTGCGGCGGGCTCGGTGCCATGCGGGCCCGGCGCCTGCAACGGCGAGATGCGAATCCGGCCGATGCGGTGTCCCTGGACCGTCTCGGCGACGAGCCGGACGCCGTCGACGTCGACGGACTCCCCCTCGACCGGGACCCGGCCCAGGACGTTGAACAACAAGCCGCCGACGGTGTCCCAGTCGCCTTCGGGTAGCTCGGAGTGGATGAGCTCGTTGAGCTCGTCCACGGGGAACCGGGCCGTCACCGACACCTCGCCCCCGGCCAGGGCCTGGACAGGTGGTTCTTCGACGTCATACTCGTCGACGATCTCACCGACCAACTCCTCGATGAGGTCCTCGAGGGTGACCAGTCCGGCCGTGCCGCCGTATTCGTCGACGGCGATGGTCAGGTGGAATTTCCGCTCTTGCATCTCGCGCATCAGTCGCGACACACGCTTGGTCTCGGGCACGAAGTGCGCGAGGCGCACGAAGTCACGCACGGACCGGCCGCCGTGCCCCTCGCGCTCGGCTCGGATGAGGTCCTTGGTGAAGGCGATCCCCACCACGTCGTCGAGGTTGCCGGCGTGGACCGGCAGGCGCGAGAAGCCCGCCTCGATGGCTATGTCGAGGGCCTTGGACACCGCCACGTCGGCCTCGACGGTACGCATGTCGGGGCGCGGCACCATGACCTCGCGGACGATGGTGTCGCCGAACCCGATGATGGAGTGGATGAGCTCACGCTCTTGGGTT
>Ga0307373_10009314_pt1 | contig 14723 bp, 11 predicted proteins | sample OX2MG_FD_202534 | JGI IMG/M metagenome (GOLD analysis project Ga0307373, IMG submission 202534) | Soil microbial communities from Risofladan, Vaasa, Finland - OX-2 | ecosystem: Environmental > Terrestrial > Soil > Coastal area > Acid sulfate soil | place: Finland: Risofladan, Vaasa | collected... | reverse complement strand
GGCCGCCCCGCCCCCCCCCCGGCGCGGCCCCCCCCCATGCGCGGCCGGGGGCCCGCCCCCCCCGCCCGCCCCCCCGCCCCCCCCCCCCCCCCGCCCGCCTATCGCTCCGCGCGGCGGCTCCGGCGTTCCAGCCACGGCCGCTGACCTGCCCGCTGCGTCCGAGCGCGGCGCGGCGGGCCTGATGGTCCGCCGCGCCGCGCTCGAAATCCTCGTCCGCGTCGAAAGCCACGCGGCCTTCGCCGACGTGATGCTCGGCCATCGCCTCGCCGCCTTCACCCCGCCCGACCGCCGTCTGCTGACGCGGCTGGTGCTCGGCACGCTCGCCTGGCGCGGCAGGTTGGACTATGAACTGGCGCAGCTATGCACGCAGCCGCTGGAAAAACTCGAGCTGACAGTGCTGGGAGCGCTCAGGCTCGGGCTGTTCCAGATGCGCCATTTAAGCCGCGTACCCGCGCACGCGGCGGTCGACACCGCCGTATCGCTCGCGTGCGCCGCGGCGGGGCGCGGCGCCGGCGGCCTGGTCAACGCCGTGCTGCGGCGTGCCGCGCGCGGCGTGGCCACGATGCCCGATCGCGCGGCGGACGAGGTCGGGTATCTCGCGGTTGCGTACTCGCATCCGCGATGGCTGGTGGCGTGCTTCATCGAATGGTTCGGCGTGGTACGGGCCGAGGCGCTGATGGCAGCCGATAACGAAGCCGCGCCGAACGTGATGCGCCTGAACCTGGCGCGCGGCACTGGCGAAGAGATCGTCGCGCGAATGGCGGCCGACGGCATCAGGATAAGCTCCGGCGAGCATCTTCCGGAAACCGCGGTACTCGAGGGCGCGGCCGACTTCGACTCCGATTCGTACCGCGCCGGGCTGTTCCATCCGCAATCCGAGGCCTCGCAACTGGTCGCCCGGATGCTGGCGCCGTCGGCGGGCGCTACCGTGATCGATTGCGCCGCCGCGCCGGGGGGCAAGACGGCCCATCTTGCGGAACTGGCCGATACGCGGGGACGCGTCGTCGCGCTCGATCTGAATTTGCGCGGGCTCAAGGCGGCGCGCGACCTTGCCCGGCGCCTGGGCCATCGCAATATCTTATTCGCGCGCGCGGACCTCGCCGCGGCGCCGCCGCTGCGCACCGGATCCGCCGGCTTCGTCCTGCTCGACGCGCCGTGTACCGGGACGGGCACGCTGCGGGAACATCCGGAGATACGATGGCGCCTGGCGGCGAGCGATTTTGGCCGGATGGCCGAGCTGCAGCGCCCGATGCTCGAGCATGCGGCCGCGTTGGTCCGGCCGGGCGGTGTGATCGTGTACGCCGTGTGCAGTCTGGCGCCGCAGGAAGGGCCGGGCGTGGTGCGCGGCTTTCTCGGGGGGCATCCGGAGTTCGCGATCGAGCGCCCGCAGTTGGCGTACCTTGCGCGCTGGCTTCAAGGCGACGGGACGATGTCGACCAGTCCCGAGCGCGGCGGCCTCGACGGCTTTTTCGCCGCCCGGATGCGTCGGCGATGAACGCGCCTTTTGCCGCGCGGCGGACGAGGCGATAGTCTTTGCCCATGGGACTCGAGCATAAGATTGCGCCGTCGATCCTGTCGGCCGACTTCACGCGCCTGGGCGAGGAGATCCGCCGGGTCGAGGAGGCCGGCGCCGACCTGATTCATTTCGACGTGATGGACGGCCATTTCGTGCCGAACCTCTCGATCGGCGTGCCGGTGCTGAAATCGTTGCGCAAGATAACCCGCCTTCCGCTCGACGCGCATCTTATGATTTCGGAGCCTGCGCGCTACTTGCGGGCCTTCGTCGAGGCCGGCGCCAATTCGATTTCGGTGCATGCGGAGGTTTGCGACGACCTGCCGGGAATCGCCGCGCGGATCCGCGAGCTCGGCGCGCGCGCCTCGGTTGCGATCAATCCGGAGACCCCGGTCGAGCGGGTGCTCGCGGCGGCCGGGAATCTCGACATGATCCTGGTGATGAGCGTGCATCCAGGCTTCGGCGGACAGGGCTTCATTGCCGAGAGCCTGGAGAAGCTGCGTGCGGTGCGGCGCGAAATCGAACGGCGCGGGCTCAAGGTCGACGTCGAGGTCGATGGCGGGGTGAAAATCGACAATATCGGCGCGGTGGCCGAAGCGGGAGCCAACGTATTCGTCTCCGGGTCGGGAATTTTCGGCCATGGAGACTACCGCGAGATAATCGCCAGGATGCGCGAGCGGGTGGCGCGAGTTTGAAAACGACTGCTCGCAATGACGCGCGCGGCGATGCTATAACTGGGACCCGGTTTGGAAACCTTGACGCACGGGGTGTAGCTCAGCCTGGCTAGAGCGCTGCGTTCGGGACGCAGAAGTCGCTGGTTCAAATCCAGTCACCCCGACCATTTTCTCTTTCGCGCGAAAGGCCACACTTGCTGAGCATCGCGCTCCTCTTTATCGGCGCCTACCTGTTCGGATCGATCCCCGTGGGTGTGCTGGTCGGCCGCGCCTTCGGCTTCGATCCGCGCGGCGTCGGCTCGGGCAATATAGGGATGACCAACGTGACGCGGGCGGGCGGCAAAGGCGCCGGCGCGATCACCTTCGTCGGCGACCTGCTCAAGGGGATGATCCCGGTGCTGGCGGCGCGGATGGCGGGGCTGTCGTCCGCGGTCATCGCAATTGTGGGACTTGGCGCGTTCATCGGCGCGATAAGCTCGGTGTTCCTGCGCTTCAAGGGCGGCAAGGGAGTTTCGGCGTCGCTCGGAATATGGCTCGGGATAGCGCCACTTCCGGGACTGATCGCGCTGGGAGTTTTCGCCGTCGTGTTCGCGCTTGCCCGGATCGTTTCGCTGGCCTCGATTTGCGCGGCGATTGTCCTGCCGCCCGCCGCCGCGATGCTGGGTCTGCCACGGCCCTACGTCGGCTTGGCGATCATGATGACGGCGCTGGTGCTGCTGCGCCATCGCGAAAATATTGCGCGTTTGATTGGCGGTGAGGAGCGGCCGGTTGGCCGCACGGACCCCGGCGGAGGCACCGCGGGCGTCTAGGCCGCCTCCGCTGGCGGGTCCTGTCAGGTGCTTGGGCGGCTTCGCAATAGACACCCGGCTGCCGCTTCAGGCAGCAGTTGGAGGGCCGCTCCCTGTTCCCGCCGGTACGTTCTCGTTGCTCCACTTGTTGATTCGCGCCAAATCTCCACGCCACGCAAGGCGCGAAGATTGCTCATGGACTCGCTGATGCCCACCGGAAGCTCACCGCGCCGCGCCGAAGAGGGGGCTTGCACGAGCCGGCGCTTATCTGGAACAGATAAGCTTGGTCGAAAAGGGGAAGGCGCGTCCGTCCGGCTGCGCGCCGGGAGGAGTCATATGAAGAAGGTGGAGGCGATCATCAAGCCGTTCAAACTCGACGAGGTCAAAGAGGCGCTCTCGAGCATCGGGGTGCAGGGGCTCACGGTCAGCGAAGTGAAGGGCTTCGGGCGCCAGAAGGGCCATACCGAACTCTACCGCGGCGCTGAGTACGTGGTCGATTTTCTGCCCAAGGTGAAGCTGGAGATAATCGTCTCGGATGAACTGACGGCGCAGGTGGTCGATACTATCGAGCGCGCCGCGCGCACCGGCCGGATCGGCGACGGGAAAATCTTCGTGATGCCGATGGAGGAGGTGGTGCGGATTCGCACCGGCGAGCGCGGCTCGGCGGCATTGTAGCCTGACTCGCGGCGCGCATCATCAGTTGACGTTTTGCTTGGGGACGAACCCCTTGACGCCCTTGAACGGCCCGTCGGTCACTTCGATTACGCTGCCTTCGTCGTTGCTGGTTACGATCCGCACCGGCGTCTGGTCGTCCACTTCCTTGGCCGCCAGGTTCGCGCCGATTCCGCCCAACATTCCCATTGCGCCGCCCTCGGATTTCATCTTCGCCACCTTGTCGTAGGTCGCCTGGTCGGGAAAGACCTTGACCGTATGCTCGCCCGCGCTGGCGACTACGCGATGGCTGCATCCGGCGGCCACAACTGCCATCGCGATCGCCGCGAGCATCAGGCGGAATCGCGCGCCTGCGTGAAACTTCGATCTCGGGTTTTGCATGGGATGTCGCTCCTCCGGTGCACGGATACCGCCGCCGCGTCTCAATATATCTCCGACCATATTACAGGCCGTCGGAACGAGGAAGCCACGCGGCGCGGCGCCGGGGGCCGGGCCGGGGAAATTTGCCGGGGCGGCCACTGCATGGTACGTTTTTAGGCTCGCGGGACGTTGATCATCGCGCCGGCGCTATGCGTCGGATTCTGGCGAAGGTGCCGGCGGGCTGGCCGCCGCGCGGGAGGTTCTTTTTTGTCCGCACACGAAACCGAGGAAGCATCGGCCGCGAGCACCAAGCGCGCGGTCACGATGGAGAAGCTGGTAAATCTCTGCAAGCGCCGCGGAATCGTCTTTCCCGCCAGCGAGATCTACGGCGGCCTCGGTTCGACCTGGGACTACGGCCCGCTTGGCATCGAACTCAAGCGCAACGTCAAGGAGGCGTGGTGGCGCGCGATGGTGACGACGCGCAGCGACGTCGTCGGCCTCGACAGCGCCATCCTGCAGCATCCGCGCACCTGGGAGGCGTCGGGCCATCTGCAGAACTTCACCGACCCGCTGGTCGACTGCAAAGGCTGCAAACAGCGCTTCCGCGCCGACCACGTCCAGGGCGACCGATGCCCCGAGTGCGGGGGCGAGCTCACCGAAGCGCGCAGCTTCAACCTGATGTTCAAGACCTTCATGGGTCCGATGGAAGACAGCGCGAACGTGGTCTACCTGCGCCCCGAGACCGCGCAGGGCATCTTCCTGAACTTCTCCAACATCGTCGACACGCAGCGGGTCAAGCTGCCGTTCGGAGTCGCGCAAACCGGCAAGTCGTTTCGCAACGAGATCACGCCCGGCAACTTCATCTTTCGCACCCGCGAGTTCGAACAGATGGAGATGGAGTTCTTCGTCAGGCCCGATGCGGCCGAGGAGGCGCGATGGTTCGACTACTGGGTCGAGCAGCGGTTCGACTGGTACGTGAATTACGGCGTGCGGCGCGAGCATCTTAAGCTGCGGCCGCATGGGCGCGACGAGCTCTCGCATTACTCGCGTGGCACCACCGACGTCGAATATCTGTACCCGTTCGGATGGGGCGAGCTGGAAGGTATCGCCAAGCGCGGCAGCTTCGATCTCGACCAGCACGCGCAATATAGCGGCAAAGACCTGACCTACTTCGACGAGGAAGCCAAGGCGCGCTACCGCCCGTGGGTGATCGAGCCGGCCGCTGGCGTGGATCGCGCGATGCTCGCGTTTATGCTCGACGCCTACGACGAAGATGTGGTCGAGAACGAGGAGCGGATCGTACTCCGTCTCGATCCGCGCCTCGCGCCGGTCAAGGCCGCAGTCTACCCGCTGCTGCGCAAGGCCGGGCAGCCCGAGAAGGCCCAAGAGGTATTGCGGATGCTCAAGCGGAATTTCACCGCCGCCTACGATCAGGCCGGTTCGATCGGGCGGCGCTATCGCCGCCAGGACGAGGTGGGTACGCCGTTCGGCATCACGATCGATCATCAGACCATGGAAGACGACACGGTAACGCTGCGCGACCGCGATTCGACCGAGCAGGTACGATTCAAAATCGCCGCGCTGCCCGCGGAGTTGACCGAGCGTATCGGCTGGCACCGCTAGGCCGTCCGGGACGCCGGCGGTCCCGAGGCGGCGCGACTTTTACTTGACGATCCCCGCGCAAGCGGGGAGGGGAGAATAATTTCCGACGATGGCGCGTGTTCATCCTGAAATCTATTTCTTCGGCGCGGGCGTGGCCGAGGGCCGCGCCACCATGCGCGAGCTTCTGGGCGGCAAGGGCGCGGGCCTGCACGAGATGGCCTCGCTTAAGCTGCCGGTGCCGCCCGGCTTCACCATCACGACGCGTGTGTGCACCTACTTTTACACGCATGGCGGCAAGTATCCGGCCGGGCTCAAGGAGGGCGTCGCCAGGAGCGTCGCGCGAATCGAGAAGGCGATGGGCCGGCGGTTCGGCGATCCGGCGAGCCCGCTGCTGGTCTCAGTGCGCTCGGGCGCGCGCGTATCGATGCCCGGGATGATGGACACGGTGCTCAACCTGGGACTCACCGACGAGACCGTCAAGGGGCTCGAGGCGGCCAGTCGCAATGCGCGCTTCGCCTGGGACTCCTACCGGCGCTTCTGTCAGATGTACGGCGACGTCGTGCTGAAGCTGAAGCCCGAGAACAAAAACGATCCCGACCCGTTCGAGGATCTGATCGATCGCAAGAAGGCCCTGCGCGGCGTTATCCAGGATGTCGACCTGACCGCCGAAGATCTGAAAGAGCTGGTCGGCGAATTCCGCGATCTCATCCGCGCCCGCACTGGCCAGGACGTACCGCAGGATCCGTGGGCGCAGTTGTGGGCGGCGATCGGGGCGGTCTTCGAGTCGTGGAACAACGATCGCGCCGTCACCTATCGCAAGATCAATAACATTCCGGGCGACTGGGGTACCGCGGTTACCGTGCAATCGATGGTTTTCGGCAACCTGGGCGCCGACTGTGCCACCGGCGTCGCCTTCACGCGCAATCCTTCGACCGGCGAAAAGGGCATCTATGGCGAGTTTCTCCCCAACGCGCAGGGCGAAGACGTGGTCGCGGGAATCCGCACGCCGCGCCAGATAAGCCTCATCGCCGGGCGCGAGTGGGCCAAGCGCAACGCCGTCGGCGAAGACGAGCGCCGCGCCAAACACGGCACGCTGGAGGAGAGCTTTCCCCCGGCCTACCGCGAGTTGTTGAAAGTCGCGGCGCGGCTGGAGCGCCACTTCCGCGACATGCAGGACCTCGAATTCACCATCGAGGGCGGCAAGCTCTTCATGCTCCAGACCCGCAACGGCAAACGCACCGCAGAGGCCGCGGTCCGCGCGGCGGTCGAGATGGCGCAGGAGAAGCTCATCGATCGCGGCACGGCGCTACTGCGCGTCGAGCCGGTCCAACTCGAACAACTGCTCCATCCAAGCCTCGATCCGCGCGCGCCCAAAAAAGTGCTGGCGCGCGGACTCCCCGCTTCGCCGGGCGCCGTGGCGGGCGAGGCCGTGTTCAGCGCCGAGGAGGCGGTCGCGGTGACCAAGGCCGGGCGCAAGGTGATCCTGGTGCGCATCGAGACTTCGCCCGAGGACATCCAAGGGATGCAGGTGGCGGAGGGAATCCTGACCGCGCGCGGCGGGATGACCAGTCATGCCGCGGTGGTGGCGCGCGGGATGGGCAAGTGCTGCGTGGCGGGATGCTCGGAAATCGAGATCGACTACGCGGCCGGCACGCTCAGCTCCGATGGCAAGGTGATTCATCGCGGCGAGTACCTGACGCTCGACGGCACGGCCGGCGAGGTCATCGAGGGACGCGTGCCGACGGTGGAGCCGGTGATGTCGCCCTTCTTCAAGAAATTTCTCGGATGGGCCGATGCCGAGCGGCGCCTCGGCGTGCGCGCCAATGCCGACACGCCGCATGACGCCAAAACCGCGCGCGAGTTCGGCGCCGAAGGAATCGGATTGTGCCGCACGGAACATATGTTCTTCGCGCCTGAGCGAATCGAAGCGGTGCGCGAGATGATCCTGGCCGAGAACGGAGAGCAGCGTGCGCGCGCGCTGGCCAAGATTGTTCCGATGCAGCGCGAGGACTTCGTCGGCATCCTGCGCGAGATGAAAGGATTACCGGTGACGATCCGTCTGCTCGATCCGCCGCTGCATGAATTCCTGCCCCACGAGGACGCGGAGATTCGCGAGATCGCCGCCAAGATCGGCGTCACTCCCGATCATCTCAAGCAGGTGCGCGACAGCTTGTTCGAGTTCAACCCGATGCTGGGCCATCGCGGCTCGCGCCTGGGTATCAGCTACCCCGAGATATACAAGGCGCAGGTGCGGGCGATTCTTGAGGCCGCGGAGCAGTTGCGCGCCGAAGGGGTGCGCGTGATTCCCGAAATCATGCTTCCGCTAATCGGAGAGCGCCGCGAATACGATTTGCTCGCCTCGGAGATTCGCGAGGTCGCCAAGCAACTCGGAACGCGGGTCAAATATTCGATCGGCACCATGATCGAAGTGCCGCGCGCCTGCATCGAGGCCGGCGAGATCGGCGCGGTCGCCGAGTTCTTCTCCTTCGGCACCAACGACCTCACTCAGATGACCTACGGACTCTCGCGCGACGACTCGGGCAGGTTCCTGGGCGACTATATCGAGCGGGGCATTTACAAGACCGACCCGTTTGCGCAACTCGATCCCGACGGCGTTGGCGGCTTGATGCGAATCGCGATCGAGCGCGGACGCAAGGCCAACCCCAAGCTCAAGCTCGGCATCTGCGGCGAGCATGGCGGCGATCCCGAGAGCGTTAAGCTCTGCCATCGCCTCGGGCTCGACTACGTTTCGTGCTCGCCGTTTCGGATTCCGATAGCGCGGCTGGCCGCCGCACAGGCTGCGATCGAGGAGCGCCGCACCAAGCGCGCCTTCAAGGACGTGTAGCGAAGGCACCGTGCGCACGCGGCAGTCGGCGCCGCCCGGATGCCGCGCGTGCAGGATATTCCACGCGTGGCTCGCGACTGTCGCTAGCCGAGGTAGTCTTCGACGCGAATCGCGGTGACGGGTATCTGGCGTACCCGGTTGTCGCGCAGAATCTTCAGCTTGACGATCTCCCCCGCGTGATGGTTGTTGATCGTCTCATATAACGTGCGCCGGTCGTGGATCTCATGCTCGTCGGCGGCCAGCACCACGTCGCCCTGCTTGAGTCCGGCCTTCTCGCCCGGGCTTCCGGGCATTACCCCCGCGATCACCACGTGCTCACGCAGCGTGTACGACAGCACGCCCAGCCACAGCCGCGACGGCACGCTGACGCGCCGGCCGTGGCGCACCAACTCGTCGCGGCTCAGGATGAAGCATTCGCCGGGGATGCCCAGGATCGCGCGGCTCAGGTCGGCGAAGTTGAGGTACGAGATTCCGATGACCTGGCCGCGCGAGTTGCAGATCGGTCCGCCGTTGAGTCCGATGTTGAGCGCCGAGGCGGTCACGCAGATGCATCGCTCGAGTACGAACTCCCACGCCGCGTCGAACGGGCCGAGATAAGTGATGTGCCCGACGTCGGCGCAGCGCTTTTCCCCGCCGAGGCTCGACACCATGAGGACTTCCTGGCCAGGCGAACAGGTCAACGACGAGATCGCCTGCAGGAAGGGTAGACCGCGGCCGTCGATCTTCAGCAGCGCGATGTTGGTCGTGAAATCCTGCGCCACGATCACCGCGGGCATCTCCTGGCCGCCGTTAAGCGTGACGGACACGCTCTGCGCGCCCATCAGCATGTAGTTGACCGTGATGATCAGGCCGTCGGCGCTGACCAGCGTGCCGGTGCCGTTGCGGTCGGTGCCGAGGCCGATGCTGGCCGATGGATGCGAAGCCGGCACCACCGAATGGATGCCGACGGTCGCGTGCGCGACCTTTTCGAGCAGATACAACGTGGCGTTCAAAGTTGCGCTCCGTAAACACTCGCGGCCGTGCCGCCCGTCCCTGCCCAAGGCCGCATCTGGAAAGATTTGAGCACAGTGGCGCGCCGTTTCAAGCTCTGCGAAACATTCGGATTAACATATTGTGGACGGCCGAGCCTGCGAACCGCGGCGGATTCGCTTGATTTTGACCGGCTTGACTTTTATCGCCTGCCGGGCCTACGCACAGTTCTGTAGCGCATGGCCGGCGATTGAAGGTTTCGTCGGCTGGATGAAAGCTTGCCAATGGGCATTGAGCGAAGCGCAATCGAGCGATTTCTCTACCACGAGGCGCGCCTGATGGATAACCATCGGTACGACGAATGGTTTGCGCTATGGGCCGAAGACGGCCAACTGACGTACTGGGTGCCGTGCAACGGCGACGACCTCGATCCCAAGGTCAACGTCTCGATCATCTACGACACCCGCACTCAGTTACGTAACCGGATAACCCGTCTGCGCGAGACGCCGTGGCTGCGCGAACAGACACCGCGCCTGCTCCGGGTGGTCTCGAACGTCGAAGTCGGGGATGAGACCGGCGCCGAAGTGACTGCCACCTCCAACTTTATCCTTGCCCAGCTGCATCGCCACAACCAGTGTCTGTGGGCAGGAACCTCGATTCACAAGCTGGTGCCGGCCGGTGAGAGCTTCAGAATTCGCTCCAAGAAGGTCGTGCTGATCAACAACGACGAAGCGATGCCCAACCTGATGTTTCTGATTTAGTCGTTAGGGGAGGGTGGCCGCCAATGACAACGATGCTTTCCACGCAGGCCGACTATGGTCAGCTGGTTCAGGACGACCGCGTGAGCGGCCGGGTCTATTACGATCCCGCGGTCTTCGAGGAGGAACTGGAGAAGATCTGGTATCGCGACTGGATATACGTCGCTCATGCAAGTGAGATTCCCGAGCCGGGCGACTATGTGACGCGCCGGATCGGGCTGCAGCCGGTTATCGTTTCGCGCGACGAGGACCGCGGAATCCACCTGCTGCTCAACCGCTGCATGCATCGCGGCAATACCGTATGCCAGAGCGAGCGCGGCAACACGCACGCATTTCGCTGCGCCTATCACGGATGGACTTACGACAATCGGGGCGCGCTGATAGGAGTGCCATATGCGGCCGCTTACGACGGTTCGTTCTCCCGCGAGGAATACCCTCTGGCGCGAGTGGCGCGGATGGCGACTTACCGCGGGCTTATCTTCGGCAGCATGAGTGCGGCCGGGCCGCGCCTGGAGGAGCGGCTTGGCAAAGCCGCGGGCCTAATCGACCAGTTCGTCGATCTGTCGCCCGTGGGCGAGGTGGTGCTGCGCGCGGGAGTGCTCAGGCACTCGTTCAAGGGCAACTGGAAGATGGCACTGGAGAATTCGGTCGACGGTTATCATCCGAACATCCTGCATCGCGCGGCCATGATGCTCATCGCCAAGGGGCGCAAGGTCGACATGGAATCGGTCTTCGGCGAGCACACTGACGCGCTCGCGCGCGACCTGGGCAACGGCAGCGCGCAACTCGACCTGACCTCGGTCAATCGCGAGCGCGGCGGGCGGGTGGTGCCGCACGGATGGAGCGCCGAAGCGTGGGAGCAATACCTGGACGCGATGCAACGGCGCTACGGAGCGGATCGCGCGCGGGAGATAATAGAAATCGGCGGGCCGCATTTCTGCATATTCCCCAATCTCATTTTCATACTTAACCAGTTTCGCGTCATCCAGCCGGTGAGCGTCGACGAGACGGTCGTCCACTACTATCCGACGATGCTCGAAGGGGCGCCCGAGGAAATGAACCGGCGCCGCCTCGCCGAGACCTATTTGATTCATGGGCCGGCCGGACGGGTGGCGCCCGACGATTTCGAGGCCTACGAGCGCAACCAGGAGGGCTTTCGCGCGCGAACCAACGAATGGCTGGTGTTGCGCCGCGGGCTCCATCGCGAACGGCGGGAGAGCGCCGGCACGATTGCCGGCCATGAGACCGACGAGACCACGCAGCGCGGAATCTGGCGCCACTACCGCCAGGTGATGCAATCGGAGTAGCGGTCAGCGCGGCTCGCGATGCAGGACGCCCGCGCGCTCAAGCTCGCCAACCCGCTCGCGCGAATAGCCGAGATAGCCGGTAAGGACCTCCTCGTTGTGCTGGCCGAGCATCGGCGCGCCGTCGCCGGCCGGCTCGGGGAAGCTCGAGAAGTGGAGCGGAAAGCCGGGCAGGTCAAAGCTGCCCAGGATCGGATCGTTGACCGTGGCGACCGTGCCGCGCTGGCGAAGATGCGGAAGCTTGAGCGCCTCGTCGGGCGAGAGCACGGGGGCGGCGGGCACGCGATACTCGGCCAGTCGCTCGATCGCGGCATCGTCGCCCGGCATCGCGGCGAGCCATCCCTCGATGATGCGAACAAGCTCGGGAAGGTTCTCGAGCCGGCGCTGATTGGTGCTGAAGCGATCGTCGCCGGCCAGCTCGGGCTGCCCCATCGCGTCGCACAACTGCACGAACTGATGATCGACGCCGGCGACGATGACGATGTAGCGCTGATGCCCTTTGAATATTCCGCACGGCGCCGTGTAGGAGATATGATGGCCGGTGCGTCCGGGCTTAATCGCGCCCGCGCTCAAGCTGTACATCTGGATCGCCGTATGATGGCAGTGAAAGTAGGCGTCGAGCAACGCGACGTCGAGGTACTGGCCCTCGCCGGTGCGTTCGCGATGCAGCAGCGCCGCCACCACCGCCAGCGCCGCATGCACGCCGGTACTCACGTCGCCGAGCGCCGCGGCCGGAAAGTAGGGCGGGCCGTCCGCTTCGCCGATCATGTAGGTAATTCCGGAATACGCCTGCGCGATGAAGTCGTAGCCCGGTAGATGCGCGAGCGGGCCCTGCTGGCCGAAAGTGGACACTGAGCACATCACGATACGCGGGTTGAGCGAGCGCACGGTCTCGTAATCCAGGCCCATCCGCGCGATCGCGCCGGGCGCGAAATTCTCCACCACCACGTCGACCTTGGCCACCAGCGCTTTGAGAATCGCCAGCCCGGCCGGATTTTTGACGTCGAGGCAGAGACTGCGCTTGCCGAGGTTTTGCTGGACGAAGTAGCCGCTGCGATGGTCGCGGACGAGAGGCAGTACGCGGGTGCGGTCGCCGTCGGGCGCGATCTCTACCTTGATAACCTCGGCGCCCATCTGCGCCATCATCCTGGTGACGGTGGGGCCCGCGATGAACTGGGTGAAGTCGAGGACTTTGTAGCCGTCGAGAACGTGGGCCGGAGGTTTTGAGCTCATGCAGTCGTCCGGTAGCGAAGTCGGGCGCGCCACGCGATGACGCGCGCGGCACACAACACTTTACAGTTAGCACTAAGACAAGCACGATTTGAGTTGTCAAGTTTGACCGCTTTGAGGCAGTCTCGGCTTCGTTGATTAGATGGCGGCGAATCGCCGCGCGGATCGCCAGTTTCGCCCCAGTTTCGAACGAAGGAGAGAGCGCCATGGCTGGAAGTTTCCTGCTTGAGAAAGACGGCCGGGTCGCAACCCTGACTTTCAACCGGCCCGAGAAGCGCAATCCGCTCAACGAGGAGGTTGTGCTGGAGTTCGAAGGGGTGCTGCATAAGGTGCGCGACGACCGCGACATCCGCGTGCTGATCGTCACCGGCAGCGGCAACGCGTTCTCGGCTGGCGCCGACCTTTCGACGCTGAAGGAAGTGATCGACCCGCAGGAGCGCCAGCGCCTGTTCGCGCCGCTCTCCAAGCGGCGCGCGCGCCTGATCGGCCGCGCACTCGGCGTGCTCGCCAACCTCGAAGTGCTGACTATCGCCGCGATCAACGGCTACGCGATCGGCGGCGGATGGGGAATCGCGCTCGGCTGCGACATCCGAATCGCGGTCGCCGGCGCGCAGTTCTGGTTTCCCGAAGTCGATCTCGGCGTGCCGCTCAGCCCCGAGGCGACCGCGCTGCTGACCGCGCAGAGCGGTCCCGCGATCGCCAAGGAGGTCATCATCACCTGTCGGCGCTACACCGCCGAAGAACTGTTGCCGATGGGGCTGGTGAACCGGGTGGTGAGCAGGGAGGAGCTTTACCCGGCGGTGCGCGAGATGGCGCGCGCAATCGCGGCGAAGAATCCCGTCGCCGTGATGGGCGCCAAGGCGACGGTCAACGCGGTGGGCGGCGGCGGCCGCGCACTCAGGCTGGATCTCCTGCTCGACCGCGGCTGATCCGCGTCTCAGTAGAGCGGTCGGTTGCCGATAATCTTGTCCGCTTCCAGCCGCGCTATCTCGGCGTCGCCGAGTCCGAGGATTTTCGACAGCACGTAGTAATTGTCATGGCCGAGCATCGGGCCGACCTTTTTGATCGGTGGATGCTCGCCGTCGATCTGCGCCGGAAAAGAGGGATACGGATGGCGGCCGGCGACGGGATGATCGACGTGCTGAAAAAAACCGGCGGCCTCGAGGCCGGGATCCTTGAGCAGATCCGAGGGCGCGAGCACGGGCGCCGCCGGGACGCCGCGCGCTTGCAGGTCGCGCGCGAGTTCGTGGCGGTCCAAGCGCGCGGTCCACTGAGCGACGTGTTCGTTGAGCGCCGCGCGATTGCGCCGGCGGGAGAGTGGCGTCGCGAAGCGCGCGTCGGAAGCCCATTGGGGATCGTCCATCGCCGCGAGCAGCGCGCGCCACTGCTGTTCGGTTGCGACGCTTAGCGCCACCCACGCATCCTCGCCGCGTGTGGGAAACGCGCCGTGCGGCGCCATAGCCGAGTCGTCGACGGTGGCGCGCTCGCGCCGATGCCCGGTGAACTCGAACTCGATCAGCGCGTCGGCGATGTACTGCATGCTCGCCTCGAGCTGCGAGACGTCGACGTGCTGTCCCTCGCCCGTGGCGCGCGCGTGATGCACGGCGGCGAGCATGCCGAACGCGGCGAGATAGCCGGCGAACGGATCGGAGACGCCCACGCCATGAATCGGCGCGCCCTTGCCGGTGTAACCGCTCAGCCCCGAGATTCCCGAGAGCGCCTCGCCGATGGCGGCGAATGACACGTAGTCGCGCCACGGCCCGTCCTGTCCGAAGCCCGACACCGAGGCCATCACGATCGCGGGATTGACCTCGCGCAGGCTCTCGTAGGAAAGCCCGAGCTGCGGCATCACGCGCGGCGAGTAATTTTGCACCACCGCGTCGCTGCGCTTGACCAGTTCCTTGAACAGCCGCACGCCGTCGGGCCGCGCGAGGTCGAGCGTCAGCCCCAGCTTGTTGCGGTTGGTGGCGTTGAAGGGCGGCGACAGTTCGTAGACTTCGGCCGGGTC
>Ga0307373_10009313_pt1 | contig 14724 bp, 15 predicted proteins | sample OX2MG_FD_202534 | JGI IMG/M metagenome (GOLD analysis project Ga0307373, IMG submission 202534) | Soil microbial communities from Risofladan, Vaasa, Finland - OX-2 | ecosystem: Environmental > Terrestrial > Soil > Coastal area > Acid sulfate soil | place: Finland: Risofladan, Vaasa | collected... | reverse complement strand
GGGGGAAGCTAGGACGGAGCCCAAATGGGGCCTCAAGCCGGGCGCGGGCGGTCGGTGGCCGCGGCCAGCCGGAGGAGCACCCCATCGCGCAGGCCGCGCTCGGTGACCACCAACTCATCTACCTGAAGGCGCTCGAGCAGCCCGAGCAGAATCAGGACGCCGCCGGCCATCAGGCGGGCCCGAGCTTGGCTCAGCCCGGTGCGCCGGGCGATCTCGCGGCTCGAGCTGGTGGCGGTGAGCTTGACCACCTGGTCGACCTGGTCTCTGGTCAGGGTAAGCCACGGCTCTCGCTTACCCTCGTCCCGGAGCGAATCCTTGGAGTCGGGGAAGGGACGCCACTTCCCGAGGATCACGGGCAGGTTGGAGGCGGTGCCCCCGGTCGCGATCAAGACTCCCTTCTCTGCCGCCTCGGGGACCCGCTCCAGGAGCATCGAGATCCGGAGCTCCGCATCCACCCGCTGCCGCGCCGTGGGTGGATCGTCGGCCCGGACCGCCAGCAGAATCCGATCCGACCCCAACTTCAGGCTAATCCCGTTCACCGGTCGACTGCCCCGACCGTGGACCACCTCCGTGCTTCCTCCCCCCAGGTCGACCACGGTAGCGGGCCGGCCTGGGGGCACCCAAAACGCGGTTCCCCCGAGATAGCTGAGCCGGGCCTCTGCCTCACCGGTCAAGATCCGGAGCTGCTGTTTGGTCTCGCGCCGAATCCGGTCTCGCAGAGCTGCGCCGTCGCTAGCGTTGCGGAGCGCCTCGGTCCCCACCACTCCGAACCGCTCGGCCCCATCCTGGCGAGCCTGTTCGACCAGCCGGCCGACCAGATCGGCGGTCCTTTGGAGCAGTTCCGGCCCCAGCTCCCCGGTGGTGGCTACCGGGCGACCGAGCCCAAGGAGGTGGACGGCGTGGCGGCGCCGGCTAGTTCCCTTCTCACCGACGGTGGCCACCAGCAGGTGAGCGGTGTTGGAACCGAGGTCGACCGCGGCCAGACGTCCCTTCAGAGGTCCTCATCCTCATCCTCGGTCGGCTCCATACGCACCAGCACGTTGCCACTGCTGTCGAGCCGCACATCGAAGTGCTTGACGAAGATGGCGTCCGAGATGGGGGAAATGCCCGACCGAACGTCATAGGTCTCACCGTCCAACGGGCAGGTGACCACATGGCCGCGCAGCTGACCCTCGCCGATCGATCCGCCGCTGGCGCAGCTGTTCTCCAGCGCGTGGAAGACCCCGTCGACGTGGAATATGGCCACTTCGATGCCGTCGGCATCGACCACCCGCCCAGTGCCCTGGGGGATGTCGACCGCCGCGCAGACCGGGGCGAAGCCAGCCACCGCGGCGATTATGCCGAATGGGAGAGCTGGCGCAATCCCCGAGGCGCCGATCCCAGCGCTGTCGAAGCCCCTCCCAGAGCCTGTTCGATCTCGCTGACCACCTCCGGGTCGCCCTCTCCGATCCGGGCGCCGAGCAGCGCCGAGGTGGCCGCTTCCTCGCCCAGTTGGCCCAGCGCCCAGGCGCTGGCTCCCCGTACCACCGGCGAGGGGTCGTTGGTCAACGCGTGCGCCAGGGCCGGCACCGCTCCCGGGTCTCCAGCATTTCCCAAAGCGATGGCTGCGTTTCGTGCCAGCCGCTCCCGGCCGCTGCGCCGCATGGTGGTGACCCCAAAGCGAGCCCGAAAGGTGGCCTCGGTGAGCCGGAGCAGCTCCACCAAGCCCGGGAAGGGCACCGGGCCAGCCTCGGTGGAGGCGGGGCCAGGTCGGACCGGGGGACCGCTGAGTCGCTGGTTGATCGGGCAGGCTTCCTGGCACAGATCGCAGCCAAACACCCAGGTGCCCATCAAGGGGCGCAGCGGCCCCGGGATCGGACCGGAGTGCTCGATGGTCAGGTAGCTGATGCATCGGGTCGCGTCGATCACCCCGGGTTGCCGTAGCGCACCGGTCGGGCAGCTGGGCAGACAGGCGGTGCATTTTCCGCAGCTCCGCCGGGAAGGGAGGTCCGGGTCCAATTCCAGGCTGAGGACCAGTGCCGCCAGCAACACATAGGACCCACCCCGGGCGGCGATCAGCTGGGTGTGCTTGCCACAAAAACCCAGCCCGGCACGCTCCGCGATCGCTCGATCAAAGGCTCGGCCATGGTCGACGAACCGGTGCCAGCGCAGGCCCGGCGAGCGCACCGAGAGCCGGTCGACCAGCCCCTGCAGCGCCCGTGCGAGGCGCCGGTGGTAGTCCTCTTCGAGGGCAAAGGCCGCGATCCGTCCCCGAGGCCGCCCGCTCTGGCTAGGGGGATCAGGGCGGGCGCCGAGTGGTCGAGCGGCCGGCCGGTAGGGATAGCTGAGCGCCACCAGGCTCCGACCCCAGGGATAGCGCTGCCCCAGATCGGTGGCCTGGCTGATCCGCTCCTCGGTGTACCAGGGCATCCCCTGCATCCGTCCCTCGCCGAGTGCGCACCGGGCCCGCTCCGCAGCTTCGCCAAACGGCGCCAGGTCGGTCACCCGAACGGCGGTGAATCCCTGGCGGCGAGCTTCGATCTCGAGCAGTCGACGGGCGGAGAGGCGGCCGCGGAGAGCTGTAGCCAGGCGCTCGCCTGAGGGCATGGCGACATTGTCCAACTTGGCTTTGCCATGATTCTCTGGTGACCGACCAAGAATTGACCGCTCGGGTGAAGGGAGTCATCCGCTCCGGACCCGCCAGCGACAGCTTGATGGTCACTCAGCCCCGGCTAGGGGAGGTGGTCGTCCAGGCCCACCCGAGCTCAAACTACGTGGTGGTGCTGACTCCCGAGGTGCGCCGGACACTCGAGGCGGCGCTGCACGAATGGATTCCTGACCTGCAGCAGGTGCGCTTCGACCCCCACCACTGAGCTGCGACGCGGACCTCCCGAGGAGGTACTCACCCCGTAGACATAACCCTGGCCCGAGCTTGGGTCAGTTAGAGGAGGAAACGAGATTGCGAGCTCAGGCGATTGAAATTGGCCCCGGCGAGGTCGAGGTCGACGTCCTGGTGGTGCCCTATTTCCAGGGAGAGCCGCTCGGACCTCTGGCCGCCGCCCTCGACCACGCCCTGGACGGACTCCTCAGTCGCATGCGCGACGACCGGGAGGCGACCGGTGCTTTTCCCAAGCGCACCGCGATTGCGACCTTGGGCAAGATCGCTGCTCCCCGGCTGGTGTTTCTCGGCCTGGGCAGCCCTCCGGAGCTGGACGGTTACCGGCTTCGCAACGCGCTCCAATTCGCGGTCAAAGAGACCCGCCGATTCTGCCGCCGGATGGCGGTGGTGGTTGACGAGGGTCTGGTCAGCGCCCTGGCCGCCGGCGACCCAGTTCAGGGCGACCGGGCCGCGGTCGCCCGAGCGATCGCCGAAGGGGTCGCTCTGGGCAATTACCACCTGGGACAGCTGAAGACGGGGGCACACCCGGGGGCGATTGAGGAGCTGGAGTTGCTGGGGTTGGGGACCGGCGCCGAAGTGGTCAACGCCCTGGTCGAGGGCACCACCCTGGCGGAGGCGACCAACCGAACCCGGGAGCTGCAGTGGCGGCCGAGCAATCGGCTGACCCCGACCGAGCTGGCTGCCGAGGCCGCCCGAGTGGCCGAGGAAGGTGGGCTGGAACTCGAGGTTCTGGAGCGCGCGGATATGGAGCGGCTCGGCATGGGTGCCCTGCTGGCGGTGGCCCGAGGCTCTGACGAGCCGCCCAAGCTGGTCTCCTTGCGCTACCGCCCCCGGGTCCCGGCCAACTCGGACAAGTTGTTGGCCCTCGTCGGCAAGGGGATCACCTTCGACAGCGGGGGCATCTCCCTCAAGGTTCCCCTGGGGATGTCCGACATGAAGGCGGACATGAGTGGCGCGGCCGCGGTGATCGAGGCGATGGCGCTGATCGCCCAGATGCAGGCCCCGATTCAGGTGATCGCCGTGGCAGCGATCACCGAGAACATGCCCGGAGGCGGTGCCGTCAAGCCCGGGGACGTGGTCAGCGCGATGAACGGCAAGACCATCGAAATCACCAACACCGACGCCGAGGGGCGGCTGGTGCTCGCCGACGCTCTGGGATTCGCCGCCGACCGGGGGGCTACCCATCTGGTGGACGTCGCCACCCTGACCGGTGGGGCGGTGATTGCCATGGGGTACGCCACGACCATCGCCATGGGCACCAGCCCCGAGTTGCTCGCCCAGCTGCGTCGGGCGGGCTCCCTCGCCGGTGAGCGCATCTGGGAGCTACCGATGTATCCGGATTACCAGGTGGTGCTGGACTCCGAGATCGCCGACATGCGGAACTCCGCCGAGAAGCCAGGAGCGAGCTCCATCAACGGGGGCATCTTCCTGCGCCAGTTCACCGGTGACCTGCCCTGGGTCCACCTCGACATCGCCGGGTCCGCCTACCATGGCGAGGCGCTGTGGAAGCCGGTGGTTCCCCTCGGGCCGTCGGGGGTCATGACCAGAACCCTGGCGCACCTGCCCTTCCAGATGGGATGACCGGGGCCGCGGTGCCGAGCGGGTCAACTGCCTACCGGTCGGTTCCGGCCACCCGCTCGAACAGTCTTGGTCGACCGCCCGCTACCTGGCGAACCCGGCCCTCTTGCTCGAGCTTCAGGAGATGGGCCAGTACGGTGCCCGCCGCCACCTCCTGGAGCTCTGGGGAGTACGACGCGTAGAGCCGCCGCACCAGCTCTTCCGGGATTGCGGCACCGAGTTCAAGTTGGCCGAGGATCTGCTGCTCGCGTTGGCGACGGTGGGCGATCAGTTCGCCGATCGCCGCCTCCGCCGCCTCGATCGGTTCGCCATGCCCGGGAAGCAGCCGGCTGGGGCGCAGCTGCCGCACCCGCTCCAGCGAGTCGAGGTAGGCGGTCATGTCTCCGTCAGGAGGAGCCACCACGCTGGTGGTCCCCTGGAGCACATGGTCGCCGGTGAAGATGACCCCGCTCGACTCATCGAGGAAGCAGAGGTGGTCTGAGGCGTGCCCCGGGGTGTGCACTGCCACCAGCTCCCCCAGCCCCGCCAGCAGGTGGTCGCCATCGTGGACCGGCAGGGTGCCGGGGGCGGTCGCCCGGCGAAAGTAGACGGCCAGCGGAGCCTGGGCCAGCTCGCAGAATCGAGCCGCCCCCTCCAGGTGGTCGAGGTGGTGGTGGGTGCAGGCAACCATCACCACCCGCCCTTGCTGATTGGCGGTTGCCAGGACTCTCTGGAGGTGGAGCTCGTCGGCGGGGCCGGGGTCGATGACCACCGTTTCCCCCCGGCCAAAGATCCAGGTGTTGGTCCCGGCTCCGGTGAGAAGGCCCGGGTTGGTGGCCCGCACCAGCTGAATCTCGGGCGAGTCGTTCACCCTTCTCCCGGGGCTCGCGGACCGAGCACCGCCTGGACGTCCAGGCCGGGGTAGCGGGCAGAGGTGATCTCTGACAACTTCGGCTGAATCCGCACCTTCCTGGCGGTGCGGGCGAACCGCAGCGCGGAGCTGACGGTCGGCCGACTAGCGAGTTGCTCCAAAACCGCGCGGGTGGGGGGGAGCAGGACGACCCTGCCCTGGAGGGCCTCGTCGAGTGCCGCTTGGGGACGGACCCAGCGGGTCCCCGTCAGCTCTCCGGCTGGTTCGCGACCGGGCATCTGGCCGCTGGGCAAAGCGGCCAGGAAGAATCGCGTATCGAAGATTCGGGGGAGCCCCTCGGGGGTTACCCAGTGGGCGCAGAAGGCGAGGTCCTCCCAGCCGGGCCGGAGCCCCGCCTCCTTGAGCCCGGGCAGAAATCGCTCGGGGTGCCCGGCCTGGACCAGGCGCCTCAGCTCTTCGAGCTCCGCCACCAACTCCGGCCGGCAGGGGCGCCCCAGGGCGTCACGGGCCAGCAGGACGCCGCACTCCTCGAATGTCTCGCGCACCGCGGTGGTCAGGAGATGGCGCTCTACCTCCGCGGAGAAGGCCAGTCTCGAAGCGAGTTCGGACCACTCAGGGTCCAGGTCGGTCGGGTCCACCGCACCGCCCGGGAACACCTCGGCCCGCGGGGCAAAGGCACTGCTTGCGGGTCGGGTCACCAAGAGCACTTCGAGACCCTGACCAAGCTCCGCCGACCTGGGCTGGTCGCGCAGCAGCGCCACCGTGGCGGCATCGCGCCGGATCGAGGCGGCGGGATCAGAGTTCAGCGGCGTTCGGGGCCCCCGAGGTGGTCAGGAAGCCGCTTCCCCACGCTCGGAGAAACTGAGGATCTGGCGGGGATGGATGAGGGCGAACGAGCGCTGTATCGTGACCCGCTCGTGGGTCAGCGCGGGCAGCCAGACCGCGTTCAGATTGCGCACCGGCAGGAAGTCGTCGACGCTCCGCTCCAGCGTCTCTCGCAAGCTGAGTCTCGGTTCCAGGAAGACCTCGCAGACCAGGGAGAAGGTGTCGATGGTGAGGGCCACCTGCCGCGCCACCTTGGCCTCCAGCAGGGCTCGTCGTCCGCCGTGGTCGGCGGCTGAGTCTCCTATCGGGACCACCATCAGCAGGGCTCGCTTGGCGACCATCGCCGAGTCCTCGACCGTGCTGATGACCGGGTAGGTGCTGGCCAGCGGCTCCAGCGTCAAGTGGTCAATCTCCAGGAACTCCGTCATCCGATTGACCACATCCGTGAGCCGCAGGGGCGGCACCACCTCGATGTCGCCGCTGAGCTTTAAGAAGGAGCTGAACATCTCAACTCTTTCCCAATTCTCCACGACGCGGCAGTATACGTGAGTGCTTCCCATCTCAGACGGACCGTCACCGAAGTGACGCAAAGTCTCGACGTGGAGCAACTCCAGAGGGCGCTTGCCAACGCGCCGATCCGCTTCCAAATCCGGGGCTACGCGCAAGTTGCGAGCACCCAGGACCTGGTCGCGCTGGCCGCCGCCGCCGGGGAGCCGGAGGGGCGAGTCGTCTGGGCCGACCAGCAGACCGCAGGTCGGGGAGGGTTGGGTCGAAGCTGGACCGCCCCCGCCGGGAGCTCCCTGATGTTCTCCGTGCTCTTGCGGCCAGCCGCCGGCAGTGCGTGCTGGACTACCCTCACCCTGGTCGCCGGCTTGGCAGTGGTCGAGGGACTGGCGCTGGCGGGGGGGCCCTCGGCGCAGCTGAAGTGGCCCAACGATTGCATCTGCCGGGAGCGCAAACTGGCCGGCATTCTGGCTGAGTCCTTGGCGCCAACGGCGGCGGACCGAGTCGTCATTCTGGGGATCGGTTGCAACGTTGCCTGGGCCGGACGAGATCTGCCCGCGGGGCTACGGCGCACCGCCACCGCCTGCGACCTGGAGGGGCACCCCCTAGATCGCACGGTCCTGGCGGAAGCGATTCTGGGTCGGCTGGCGATTCGATACCGAGAGTGGACCGACGGCGGCTTTGGGGCTCTTCGCCAGCAATGGCTCAGCCACGCCGCCTGGATGGGGCAGCGGGTCACCGCCCGGCACCCGTCGGGGCCGGTGTCCGGCCGGGCACTTGGAATCTCGAAATGCGGCGAGCTGATCGTGGAGACGGCCGAAGGCCCCCTGGCGCTCACCGCCGGCGATATGGAGCGGGCCCTTGGCCCCCGGCTCCGCCTCGCCGATGGGGTTGCGGACTAGGCCGGACAACGCCCGGGGGCAAGCCTCCGAGGGGAGTTCTCCAATTCCAGCGCCCCTCTCCCGGCACCTTGACGCTTCTCAGAGTGCCATCTAGGATTGAGTTGCAGCTTCCCCCCGGGGGAGCTGGTCGAGCTTCGCCGAACGCGCTGAATCAAGGGATAGAACTTGCCCACCATCTCTGAAACCTCCCACGAAATCTCCAAGCTCTACGAGTCCGACCACATCGAGCGTCGCGAACGCAACGCCCGCCGCAACAAGATCCTCTTTATCGATCGCCTCCTCAATGAACTGGAGCAACTGAACATCGCCGAGGAGGTGGTCGTGCCCCTCGCGCTGCGCAATCAGTGCCGGCGCCTGCTTGCCAAGGAAGGTCATCCCCTGGGGCGGCGGCGGGCCGATGAGGTGCTTATCGCCGAGTGGATGGACGCCCTGTATGACGTCCAGGATGGGCTCATGTTCACGATCGGCGACGAGGACGAGTAGGCTAGGTTCCTGCTGAGCGACCCTTCTTGTGGCGGGGTGCCGCTCTAGCAGCCCCGAGCCCCCATAGCTCAGCGGATAGAGCGCCGGCCTCCGGAGCCGGGTGCGCAGGTTCGAGTCCTGCTGGGGGTACCAACTCGACCGTGTCGAACACAATCCGAACCGCTCCCGGTCTAACCTCCGGCGATGAGCGGCCTGGAGCGGGGGGTTGGATAACCCGGGTAGGTGTGGGCTCAGGATCGGACGGGCGCGTCTCCGGTCGGCAGCATCAGGCAATCGGTGCCCGCCTCCTCACCGGCAGGACGTTCGTCGCCGATGCTGTATCCGATCGCTGCGTAGCCTTGGAGACGCTTCTCGAACATCCGCGCAAGAACAGGCACTAACGCGTCAACGTAGTCAAAGATCTTGACCACTCGCTTGTTGGCATGGACGCGGTGAAGGCGCCCCGCGTACTGCTGGATCGTACCCTTCCAGGCGACGGGCATAGCCAGGAACAGTGTGTCGAGCCGTGGATCGTCAAACCCTTCTCCGATGTAGCGTCCCGTAGCGACCACAACGCGGGGCTCGCCGTCGGAAATCGAAGCGAGGCGGTCTTTGGCGGCCCGTCGCTGTTTCACTCCCATGCCGCCTTTGAGCACCACGACGTTCTCCGTCGCGCGGCCGAGCGCATCGGCGATGGCTGCCATGTGATCAGTGCGTTCCGTGAGCACGAGCGGGGACCTGCCCGTCCCAAGTGCCGTCAGGACATCCGCCACGACGGCCGCCGTTCGCTCATCGTCCGCAACAAGCGCAGCGTAGAGAGCTTGGATGCCCCGACCATCGATCTCGGGTGGCGCGAGAAACGCTGTCCGTCGTTCAATAACAACGTGACGAAACGCCCGTTTGGCCGCCTGGATTCGGGCATCGACCTTGTGCCGAATCGGTCCGCACTGCATGAACACGATGGGATGGTGCCCATCCTTACGGATGGGCGTGGCAGAAAGGCCCAGCACGTATCGCGCCCGGACCTCCGCGAGTACTCGCTCGAAGCTGAACGCTGGGATGTGATGGCACTCATCGACGATCACGTGCCCGTAGTCGGCGACCACGTCGTCAACTTCGCCACCGCGGACAAGGCTTGCCAGAACGGCAACGACCGGCGCCGATCTGGCCAATCGCCGCGATCGGAAGTTCCAGAAAGGCAGACAGTCGCTCTCGCCACTGGTCGAGCAGATGTCGGCGGTGGACCAACACCAATGCGTTGATGCGCCGTTGAGCGATGAGCCAAGCACCTATGACCGTCTTGCCGAACGCCGTCGGCGCGCTCAGCACCCCGACGTCGTGCTTGAGGAGAGCCCCAGCTGCCATTGCCTGATCGCTGGTCAACTCACCGTGGAAGGCGGCATGTAACGGTCGGCCGCGTTGGCGCTCGTCGGCGACGGTGACCCTGCAGCCATGTCGGGTGAGGAATTCGCGCACCGTGTCGCCATATCCGCGGGGCAGCGCGAGATGATGGGGAAAATCCTCGCCGCACGAGATGACGCGCGGCTTCCCGAACGTTGGCAGGCGCATCCGCTGCGCGGCATAGAATTCAGGATTCTGGAACGCAGCCATGCGCCGCAGATGCACGACAAGGGGCGCCGACATCCCCTCCGTGGGGATGAACACCCGATGCGAAATGACGAGGCCAACCGAAGCCGGAATATGGTCTGCCATCCTCTCCTCTGCGCGGCGGCGGGAGGGTCGGAGTTCCCAAGGACGGCCGTCCTCCCTTTCCTCGTGGAGCCAGTCAGCTCCGACGCCAATCACACGCCCCTGTTTGGCGGCGCCGCGCACAATGTACTCGACATCGTGCTGTCCGACGCGCGGCACCGAAGCTAGAAACGCCCACTGATCGCGGTACGGTTGGTCCAACGGCGGCGTGAGAAACACCGTATTCTTGTGAAGCCGTCGCGATAGACCCTGGAGGGGCAGGGCGATCAGATTGCCGAATCCTCCCTTGGGGAGGGTGTCCTGACTCGGGAAGAGGCGATCGTACGACGCAAAGGGGATCTGCGATCGGCGATCGATGGCAGCCGTCAGGATGACGCACCCAAGGTTGCGTGCTAGTGGAGCCGGAATCAAGCGATCGAAGAATACCCACAGGTGTGCGCCGTTCCCCGAGCGTGAGCGCTCCACTGCGTGGGGAACTCCGAGGGCCTCGCACGTCGCACTGAGAGCGCGAACGTCGTCCCGCCAGGCTGCCTTGTCAAGGTCGATCGCGAGGAATGCCGTCGTCTCATCGAGTTGCAGGGGGTATACTCCCAGAACACTCGCGCCTTCCAAGTGGCCCCGGATCGCTTCGTCAGTCAGCGGGAGGCATTGTGCGGGCTCGATCAGCTGACCACGCACGCGCCGTACCCCACCCCGCAGCACCGGAGAATATCCGTGGCGACCGTCGGGCGCCTCCCAGCGCTGGGCGTACACGTCATCGCGACCCCGAAACAAGGCGCGGAACAGAGCAATTTTCGCTTGCGGTGAGGCGGGGGACGGCCCTGCATGGATCTCCTCGCGTGCCGACGGGGCTGGCGCGTCTCGTGCCACAAGCTGCTCGCGCAGGGACTGGTTTTCGATCTCCATGCGTCGGAGCACTTCCCGGGTGCGCTCAAGCTCGGCACGGAGTTCAGCATCGAATTCGAGTTGGCCGTGGTCAGCCACGGCTGTACGAGCTGAGACGGGCGGCGCCCGAATCAGCGCTTCTTCGTACGCTCATCCCGACGGGCGCGCACGAGATTGAACATGACCGCGGCGAGGCTCGATACAGCCGGTTGATCCTTGCCATGTTCAGCCACTCGGAGGGCCGCCTGCTCGTAACACTCGGCATCGGCTCGGTCACCGATCACCCATACCCGCGCCACGGTGTGGTCGGCGTTCACGGTGAAGACGATTCGCCAATCACGATCGCCGACGACGATCTTGCGCCACCCCGTGAGCCCCCCTCCAAGGGGAACACCAGCGTCCTCGCCGATCTCCTCAAGGCGCACGAGCTTCGCAAGGAAGCGGGGAAGGTTACCGCTCGTGGCATATCGCCGGAGATCGTCGACCGCCTCGGGGATCAACTCGACGCGGATCGGCATCAGTCGCCGTCGCGGACCTGGTCTCTCGTGTACCCGAACTCCGCGAGGAGATCGTCGAGGGTGACTGCGGCGCCCGTGGTGGTGAGCATCCTGGCTGCGAGCATCGTCACATCGGTCAGGTCGTCTCGGAGCCTCTGCTCGTCGTCCAAGCGACGCATGCTGACGACAGCAGCGACCGGTTTGTTGTTCCTGAGGACGATTTGGTCATGGCCGTGCTCGGCAGCACGGACCAGAGCTGAAACACCTCTCTGGCTGGCCTCGGAAATAGAGAGGAGGGACTGAGTGTCGATCATCGTCATGAGTAAACTCCTGCCCAGAATTCTAGACAGATACGGGGGTGGCTGTCAAGGAACTGAGCCCACCCCACATGTGTCGGGCTCAGCGGCCGGGCGCCTGGCTCGTCCAGTCGAGAGCGATGGGGGCTCCGGCGACCTGAAAAGAACGGTTCGGATTGTGTGGGTCAGGGAGTACCAGGCGGCTGGCGGGTCTCAGGCGCCGAATTGGCCCCAGAGCGAACCGCCCCGGCTTCGCAGGGATCTGGTCGAATGAGTCCGCGGTCGTCGACCGCGCGCTTCCCGGCGACGTCGGGTCGGTGCCAGCCGGGCAGTACCATGTCCCGGCCGCGCTCCCGTGCGACCGGGCTGGTCGTGGGTCCGGAGGCGGTGCACGACGCCGCTGCGGGCAGAGGAGGAAGGTCGGATGGAGATGGCTGCGCGCGGGCTCTCGCAGGAACAGCTGCTGATGCGGGACACCTGTCGGTCCTTTGTCGACGGCTGCGTGGCCCCGTTCATTAGCACCAACTGGCAGCGCGAGTGGCTGATGACCCCGGAGGACCGCCTGCCGGCGTACATCCTCGAGGAGGCGGACAAGATCGGCCTGCGGACGCTGGGGGTTCCCGCTGAATTCGGCGGCACCCCGATCGACCCGGGCGAGGAGGTGCAGACCTTCGCCATCATCGCCGAGGAAATTGCCCGGGGAGACTCGGGTCTGGCGGACAAGCTGGCCCAGATCTGGAAGGTGTCAGTTCTGCTCCGCCAGCACGCTCCCCGTCACCTGCAGGAGCGGTGGTTCACCCGGCTGGTCGCAGATCCGAGCTTTTTGCTGGCCCACTGTCTGACCGAGCCCCGAGGCGCCTCCGACCGCTGGTTGCCCTACAACGCTCCCGAGGCGGCGATGGATACCAAGGCGGTGCGCCAGGGCGACCGCTGGGTGATCAACGGGCGCAAGCAGTTCATCAGCAATGGCTACGATGCCGACCTTTACGTCGTCTATGCCAACACCCAGCCCGGCGTGGGAATGCTCCAAGGCACCTCGAGCTTTCTGGTGCCGCGCGACACGGCCGGACTGCGGGTGGAGCGGTGCAACGAGACGATCGGCGGCCGGTTCATGAACAACGGCGAGATTTCCTTCGAAAACTGCTCAGTGCCGCTTGATCACCTGCTGATCGAGAACGTGGCCATCGGGGGCGCCGCGATTTACTTCCGCCCGGGCAAGATCATCCAAGCTGCCAAGAACCTCGGGGTGGGCATGGCCGCCTTCGAGCGGACCGCTGCCTACGTCCAAAGCTACGTTCAGGGTGGGCGGATTTTGATCAAGCACCAGGCGGTTGCTCTGCGCCTGGCGGATATGGCGACTCGGTTGTGCGCCTGCCGGGGGCTGCTTCGCGAAGCCTCTCGCGCCGTCGACCAGGGCACCGCCGACGCCGACCAGTTGAGCAATATGGCCAAGGTGTTCACCTCGCAGGAGGTGCTCAGCGTCTGCCAGAACGCGATGGAGCTTCACGGCGGTGCCGGCTCGATGCTGGATGTGGGTATCGAGAAACTGTTTCGCGACGCGGCGATCTTCCTGCACATGGACGCGACCGTGGACATCTCGCGACTGAAGATCGTCAAGGCCATGTTCCCTGAGACCGCCGGCGCTTACGCTGGCCCGGAGTCTTGAGCCGAAGTCCGCTCCTGCGCCTCTGACCGCGGTTGACACTCGGCTGGGGAGCCGACGCCGGCTCCCCAGCTCCCCCCAAGGTCACCGGAAGGGGTAACTGCCTTGAGCCGGCGAGGGGTGCCGAGGAACCTCCTCTCCTCGTGCGGATACGATCTAGCCGATGGGAGTGTCGATGGCGGCCTTGCTGGAGCTGGCGCTGTGGCGGGCCTTCGACATCGATGATGCCGGGCGGATCCTGGCCGGCCATGACGGGCCGGGCTCGTTTCAGTTGGCGGAGCTGGCGCAGGACGGAACCCCGACCCAGCTCACGGCGCTGCCCAGTGCCTGCACCGGACGCTATCTCCCGGGCACCAGAGCGGTGCTGGTCCAGCACGACCAGGACGGCGACGAGCGGACGCAGCTGTCTTGGCTATCCCTGGATCCGCTGCCGGCTGAACCAGTCGGGCTCGATGGTCTGACGCCCTTGGTGCGGGACCCGCGATATTTACACAATCTGGTCGACGTGGCCTCTGGGCGGATCGTCTACACCACTAATCGTCGCAATTCGGTCGACTTCGACGTAATTCTGCGGGATGTCGATACCGGGGTGGAGACCGTCGTCTACGACCAGGGTGGCGCGATTGCTGAGGTGTGTGTGGCGCCCGCCGGCGGGCGCGCGATTTTGGTCCGTTTTACTGACCAGCCGATGTCGGACCAATTGCTCGACGTGGAGGTAAGCGGGGGGCGGCTACACCCCTTGACCGAAAACACCGAGCCGGCGCAGCACTTTTGGCCCTTCTGGTTTTCCGGTGTCGACTCCCTGATCGTGTCCACCGACCGGCAGCGGGACCACACCGTCATCGCTCGGATCGACCTCGCCACCCACGAATGGGTCGAGCTGGTGGCGACCGAGGGGCAGGACGCCTCCGGCTGGGTCTCTCCAGACCGGCGCCTGATCCTGGTGCGCAGCAACGATGACGGGGCCGCGCGACTCGCCCTGCATGAGGCGGCGACCGGGGATTTTGTCCGTTCGGTGGAACTGCCCGGTGACGGCTGGATCGGCGAGCCGGGGCTGCCCAACCCGGTGTGGTCTCCCAACTCGCGGTTCATCGCGATCTCCTACGCCAGCGCGACCCACCCGGGCAGCGTCCTGCGGATCGACGCCGCCACCGGCGCCGCCACAACGGTCAAGGAGAGCACCGGACTTGCCGCAGGTGTGCGTCTGGCCGAGCCGGTCGCCCATCGGGTTCCCACTCCGGACGGTGAAGCGATCCCCTGCTTCGTCTACCGCAGTCCGGAGCCGATTGACTCCAGGCTGGCGAGCTCGGCCGTGCTCCACATCCACGGTGGTCCTGAGTCCCAGGCCGTCCGCAGCTTCAACCCGGTGATCCAGGGCTTGGCTGCGGCCGGATACACCGTCCTGGTGCCCAACGTGCGGGGCTCAACTGGATACGGCAAGAGCTGGTACTCAGCCGACGATGGGCGGCGCCGACTCGCCTCGGTGGGGGATCTCGCCGCTCTGCACTCCTGGCTGCCCACCCTGGGCGTCGACCCGGCCCGGGCGGCGCTGTGGGGAGGCTCCTATGGGGGGTACATGGTGCTGGCGGGCTTGGCCTTTCAGCCGGCGCTCTGGGCGGCCGGAGTCGACGTCGTGGGGATCTCCTCGCTGGTGACCTTCCTGGAGAACACCTC
>Ga0307373_10009308_pt1 | contig 14728 bp, 18 predicted proteins | sample OX2MG_FD_202534 | JGI IMG/M metagenome (GOLD analysis project Ga0307373, IMG submission 202534) | Soil microbial communities from Risofladan, Vaasa, Finland - OX-2 | ecosystem: Environmental > Terrestrial > Soil > Coastal area > Acid sulfate soil | place: Finland: Risofladan, Vaasa | collected... | reverse complement strand
GGCCCGGCGAGTCTTGCCACCGGACTTGATGGTGCCCGCTGACGCGTCCGCGCCACGCATGAACGACACCGGACCCGAGGCGGTTCCGCCGCCCTCGAGGCCCTCGGCGCTCGAGCGAATCTTCGAAAGGTTCACGCCCGCTCCCGAACCGCCCTTGAAGATGATCCCCTCTTCGGTGTACCAGTTGAGGATCGAGCGCATCGAGTCTTCGACGGCCAAAATGAAACAGGCGCTGCCCTGCTGAGGCACACCCTTGACGCCGATATTGAACCAGACCGGCGAATTAAAGGCCGCCTTTTGCGTGATGAGCAGGTGCTTGAGTTCCGCGCGAAAGGTCTCGGCCTCTTCGTCGTCGACGAAATAGTCGCCGTCGACACCCCACGTGGTGATCGTGTCGACGATGCGGTCGACGACCTGCTTGAGACTCGTTTCGCGCTCAGACGTGTTGAGCGTGCCGCGGAAGTACTTCTGGGCGAGGATGTTGGTCGCGTTAAAGGACCACGAGGCCGGTACCTCGACGTTCAACTGTTCAAAGGCCACCGAACCATCGCGAAAGTTCGAAATGCGCGCGTCGCGACGATCCCACACCACCTCGTCGTAGGGATGACGGTCCTCGCTCGTGAAGAATCGACGGATTCCAATTCCGAGTCGCTGCGGTGCGATAGCCATTTCACTCACTCATTTCTCTTGATAACCGACACTGCAAACTCACCTTGGGCGATGCCGAGGCCGAAAGGCTGAGCTAACGGGCTCTCGCTCTCAACCACAACATGTAGTGGTTAGCCCACCACCCATTGCTAGATGCTGTGCCATTACACCACTGTAATTCCAGAATGTCAACTACCAGACGTTCGAAAATCAAAGAAAGTTCTTACCGGAGAGCACAACGGTTGCCCGACCAGGTTCTTACTAGTGTGACCGGCGTGGAGCTCACGATCGCCCTCGACGCGGGCACGACCGGCGTGCGGGCCCTCGCCTACGACGCGCTGGCCCAGCCCCTCTACGAAGCCTACCGCGAGCTCACCCAGCACTTCCCCCGACCCGGGGAGGTCGAGCACGACGCCCTCGAAATAGCCCGTTTGGCCGTCGCGGTCCTCGACGAGGTGGCCCAGTGGTCGCTCGCGTCGGGCCACGAGGTAACGGCCATCGGGATCACCAATCAGCGCGAGACCGTGGTGTGCTTTGACCGCGAGCACGGGCGAGTCTCTGGTCGAGCGCTCGTTTGGCAGGACCGACGCGGTGCGGCGCTTTGTGAGTCGCTGCGCGAGGCCGGCCACGAAGAGCGCGTGCGCGAGGTGACCGGCCTCGTCCTCGACGCCTACTTCTCGGCCTCGAAGATGCATTGGCTGCTCGACCACGGCGCCGCCGACGCCCTGGACGCTCCCTCGCTCGCCACGATCGACGCGTGGTTGGTCTGGTGGCTCACGGGCGGGGTCAATGGCGGGGTCTTCGCGACCGAGGCCTCGAACGCCTCACGCACCTTGCTCTTTGACCTTGACGCGATGACGTGGTCGCGTCCGATGCGCGACCTCTTCGGCGTCGACCTCTCGATGCTGCCCGAGGTGCGGCCATCGGGCGGGAACTTTGGCAGCGTCAGCGCGGCGGTCGTACCGGCCCTCGCGGGAGTGGCGATCACCGCCGTACTTGGTGACCAACAGGCCGCCCTCTTCGGTCAGGCCTGCTTCGCCCCGGGCGCCGTGAAGGCGACGTACGGAACGGGGGCCTTCGTGCTCGCCAATACGGGCGAACGTCGCTCGAGCCCCGTGCGCGGGCTACTCACGACGGTCGCTTGGGACCTCGGCGCACTCGGTCCGGTTGCCTACGCCTTGGAGGGTTCGGCCTTCGTCGCCGGTGCGGCCGTGCAGTGGCTGCGCGACGAGTTAGGGTTCGTCGCGCACTCGAGCGAACTCGAAGCGCTCGCCCTTTCGGTGCCCGACAGCGCGGGCGTGCAGTTCGTACCCGCCTTTACCGGACTCGGATCGCCCTTTTGGGACCCCGACGCGCGTGGGGCGATCGTGGGCCTGACGCGTTCGTCGGGTCGCGCCCACATCGCGCGGGCCCTCGTCGAAGCCCTCGCCTACCAAGTGCGCGCGATCACCGACGCCTTTGAGGAAGGGGGCGTGACCTTGCGCGAACTGCGCGCCGACGGCGGTGCCTCGATGATGAACCACTTGATGCAGCTTCAAGCCAGCGCTTCACGTCTAACGGTGCGCCGTAGCGCGTCGCTCGAAGCGACCGCTCGTGGCGCGGCGACCCTGGCGGGACTCGCGAGCGGTCGCTGGGGATCGCTCGAGGAGCTCGAATCGCTCTGGACGCTCGACGAAAGCTTCGCTCCCGAGGACCCGCTTTTCGTCGACCTCGGCTACCAGGCGTGGCTCCGCGCGACGACCGTCGCCTAGGGCTACATTCGTAGCAACGAAGGGGGATCAGGGTGGAGAACTTCGACGCGCGCGTGCTCACCGAGGGACTGGCCTTTGGCGAAGGGCCTCGCTGGCACGAGGGACGACTGTGGTTTTCGGACTTCTACCGCCACCGCGTCTCCTCGATCAAGGCCGACGGCAGCGACGAGCGCGTCGAGCTCGCACTCGACACCCAACCTTCGGGCTTGGGCTGGCTGCCCGACGGAGACCTCGTGGTCGCTTCGCAGCTCGACCGCTCGCTGGTACGGGTTCGAAACGGCGTTGCTTCAACCCTTTGTGACCTTTCACCCCACTTTGGCTTTTGGGCGAATGACCTGGTGACCTCGGCGCAGGGCGTCAGCTACGTCGGCAACTTCGGCTTCGACCTCGATCTCGTCCTGCGTGACGAGGGTGTCGAGGGCCTCAGCGTGGAGCGAGCGCTCACGAACGTCGTCGTGGTCGGGGCCAACGGTGAAATCCTTCAGGTGGTGCCGGACTTCGTCTTTCCCAACGGCTCGGTAATCACCCCCGACGAAAAGACCATCATCATCGCCGAAACCCTCGCCTTTCGCCTGAGCGCTTTTGACATCGCGCCCGACGGCACACTGTCGAACCGTCGCGTGTGGGCCCAGCTCGACTTCGTCGCGATCGACGGCATCTGCCTCGACGCCGAGGGCCAGATCTGGGTGGCCAACGCGCTCGGCACACAGTGCCTTCGCGTGAAGGAAGGTGGCGAGATCACCGCCAGCGCCAGCGCGAGCCAAACCACCTTCGCGTGCATGCTCGGTGGCGACGCGCGCGACCAGCTCTTTATCATGAGCGCACCCACCAGCAGCCGCTTCGACGTCGCCGACGCGCGCTTGGGGAAAATCGAGGTGGCCCAAGTGGCCGTGCCCGGAGCGGGTCGACCCTAGCTACGCGAGCTTCGTGAGGGCGCGACGCATATTGCGTATCGCTTGGGCGGTGCGCAGTTCGTTCTCGATTAAGGCGAAACGCACGTGCCCGTCGCCCCCTTCGCCAAAACCCACCCCGGGGCTGGTCGCGACGTCGGCCTCTTCGATGAGGAATTTCGAGAAGTCCAGGGAACTCATCTCTCGATAGGGCTCGGGGATGGGGGCCCAAATGAACATCGAGCCTCGGGGCGGCGTGACCTCCCAGCCAATGCGCTTGAGCCCATCGATCAACGTGTCGCGCCTCGACTGGTAGATCGCTCGGAGCTGACCGGGATAGTCAGTCGCTTCGTTCATCGCGACGATGGCGGCAATCTGCACCGGTTGGAAGGTGCCGTAATCGAGGTAGCTCTTGAGCTTGGTCAGGGCCGCGACGATCTCGGCGTTACCGACGAGGAAGCCCACCCGCCAACCGGCCATGGAAAAAGACTTGGTGAGCGTGTAGAGCTCGACGCAGCACTCCTTCGCCCGCGGGACCTGGAGTATCGAGGGTGGGTGGTAGCCGTCGAAACCGAGGTCGGCGTAAGCGAAGTCGTGACAGATGATGACCCCGTGCTCGAGGGCGAAGTTGACCAGGCGCTCCATGAACGCCAAGTCAACGCACGCGCTCGTCGGGTTGTGCGGAAAAGAACAGATGATCACGCGCGGCTTCACGCTCGCTTTGTTCCACGCTTCAAGTAACCCGTCAAAGAAGTCGTCGCCCGGGTCATTGTTGCTCGCGCCAGGATCGTGCATGGGCACCGTGATGACGGTCGCTCCCGCGAATCCCGGACCAGCTAAGTGGATGGGGTAGCTCGGACTAGGCACGAGGGCGCTGTCGCCGGGTCCGAGCAACACCCACATCAAGTGGGTCAGACCCTCCTTGGCGCCGATGGTGGTGACGACCTCGGTGTCGGGGTCGAGTTCGACGTTAAATAAGGTGCGATAGCGCGTGGCCATCGCCAGACGCAGGTTCGGTATCCCCCGGCTTGCGCTGTAGCGATGATTCTTCGGGTTGTTCGCGGCCTCGGCCAACTTCGCCACCGCGACGTCGGGACTGGGCAGGTCGGGATTGCCGAAGCCAAAGTCGATCACGTCGCGTCCGCCCGCGCGCGCCTCGGCCTTCAACGCGTTGATCTGGGCGAAAACGTACGGGGGCAGACCCGTGATGCGGCGAAACTCCATCAGATAACGCTACTGACTCCGCGGTGCCTTTGCCATTCATAGAGCGCCTCGCGCGCCACGTTGGTCGAAGCCACGGCCCACGCGGCACCGGCCTCGGCGAGGGCATCGAGTTGTTCGCCCACGTCGCCGCTGAGGTCCCCCGCCCACGTGACGCGCGAGTGGCGCGACTCCTCTCGCACCCGTTCGACGCTCGCGTTCCAGAGATTGAGCGTCACGTCGAACGCTCGGGCAATTTCGTTGGTCGCGGGTGCGCCTGCTCCCACCCACACTTCCACCTCGCCACGCAGCGCACCAACGAGGTCTCGAAGCTCGCCGCGACGCTGCTCGGGCGACCCGTAGGCAATCCCGTAGGCCTCGTTCTCCTCGCGCGAGAGCCGGTCACCCGTGCCCAGGGCGGCGACGACGCGACCCGGCGCGAGCGCTTGAAGTGTCGCGAACTCCTGGCGCAAACGCTCAGGACCGCCGAGTCCCACTCGAGCCACGAGCGGCCCGAGGACGAGGCGGGGCTCGCGCTTCGCGAGCGCGGCCAGGAGCGGAAACGGGGCCAAAGCGGGACGCGTCGGTGAACCCATGGGCCATAAGTGGTCGTAGCAAAAGACGCCGTCGACGCCGGCCGCGGACGCTTCGTGAGCAATCGCGAGGACCTCATGGGCGTCGTCGCGAAACGTCGGCAGCAAGAGACCGATCTTCACGCGAGGCGCTCGAAGGCGACCAGAGTGGCGCCCATCGCGCCCGAGCGAGGGCCAAAGAGTGACGTCGCGACGGTGATCGTCGGGCGCGCGCGGTAACCCTCAACCAGTTGAGCGAGCGCCTCGCGCGTCCTCGGGAGAAAGAGGTCAGCGGCGCTCGAGAGTCCCCCGCCGATCACGAAGTGCCCGCAGTCGAGAATGGCCGAAAGATTCGAAAGGCCGAGCGCCAACCACCAGCCCATTTCACCAAGCAACGCCTGGGCACCGCTCGAACCGCACCGTGCGCTCTCGGTCAGATCTTCGGGGCGCAGATTCTCAGCGCCGCCCCTCGCGCGAACCAACTCCTCAAGGCGTCCCTCGCGAGCGGCCTGCAACATAAGGCGTTGAAGCCCTCCACCCGAGGCGTAACGCTCCCAGCAGCCACGCCCCCCGCACGGACACGCAGCACCATCAGCCACGACGACCATGTGGCCAATCTCGCCGGCGAAGCCGCTCTGGCCCCGAACGAGACGATCGTCGATGAACACACCTCCGCCGATACCTGTGCCGAGGGTCACCATCACGAAGTCGCGCACGCCCCTGGCCGCGCCCCACTCGTGCTCGGCCAGGGCCGCGCAGTTCGCGTCGTTGTCCACGACGACGAGGGAACTGCCGAGCAGCGACGCGAGTTGCACCCCCAGTTCGGCCCCCGACGCACTTTGCAGATTGGGGGCGAAGGCCAAATGCCCGTCGCGACGCATCATGCCCGGCAGTCCGAGTCCAATGGGGATGCTCGCCGGATCGAGATGCAGCGACTGACACAGCGTCTGGACCTGATTCGCCAGCACGCGCGTCGTGGCTTCGCCCGCGGCGAGTTGGTCATCGTGAGGGGTGGGAGCGTTGACCTCGCCGAGAACCCTTCCGTCGCGCGCGACCAAGAGCGCCAGCGCCTTGGTACCTCCGACGTCGATGCCAATGGCGACGTCGCTCATCGTGGCGATTCGGCGCGCGCCCTCAAATCGCCTAACGCCTGTGTCTGAATACGACTGGCGGCGCGGGCCTTCACGAAGCTGGGAATGGGGACCAACAGTTCGACTTCGAGGTCGTAGGTGACCTTGGTCGCTTCGCCGGCCGCGTCAAAGCGGTACTGGCCGTGGAGCTCGGCGGTGAGGTCCCCGCGGGTCTGCCACCAGCGCAGCACCTCGGGGGCATCGCTGTAGTCGTAGCGAAGTGCGTACGTCGTCGAGCGACCAAAGGCGGCCGCGCGGTACTCGACCTCGAGAGCGCGCCCATCCGCGTCGCGCTCGAGCACCTCGATGCGCTTTAGGTCACTGACCCAGTCGAGATAGTGCTCGAAGTCCACCACGACGCGATAGACCTCTTCAGGCGACGCGTTGACCACCATCGTCTCTGTCGCGCGCTGCGCCACCGGACCTCCTTCGCACTCCCACCTTATGCCACGCTCGTCGCCGAATCGAAGTGGTCAAAGGGCGCTAACTCGAGTGAAAGTCGTGCCGCGATAGCGTCCCACGTGAAGTGTTCCGAGACGAAAGCACTGGCGCGCGTGGCGAAACGCGTGCGCGTTTCGGGGTCGTCCATCAATGAAGCGATTGAATCGGCCAACGCACTTACCGAGTGAGGATTGTCGAGGACGAGACCCGTTTCGCCGTGCTCGACGGCCTCATTACTGCCCCCCGAACGCCCCGCGATCGTCGCGAGGCCGGCCGCTTCGGCCTCGAGAAACACAATGCCAAAGCCCTCGGCCTCGAGTCCCAACCACCGGCTGCGACAGTCCATGGCGAAAAGGTCGCCGGCCCCGAGCCACGCGGGAAGGGACTCATCGTCGACGCGGCCGAGGAATTGAACGGGCGCTCCCAAGCGCACCGCGAGCGCCTCGAGGCGTCGTCGGTCCCGACCCCCGCCACCGACGTAGACGCGCAGGCGCGGGTAACGCGGCGCCAGGCGCGCGCTGGCGCGAATCAAGGTGTCAAAGCCCTTGCGTGGCACGAGGCGCGAGTACGTGACGAGGGCGAACTCCTCATCACCAATGCCCAACTCATCTCGCACCCGCACTCTCGTCGCGGCGTCGAGGGGTTGAAATCGCTCGACGTCGACCCCAGGCGGAGCCTGGATGACGTGGGGAAGCCGGTCGGCGGCGATCCTTCGCGACTGGTCCTCGGGGTAGTGACCAGCGGCGACGACCACGCACGCGCGCGCGAGCACCGCGCGCATGCTGGCCGCCGCGACGGGTAGGTGACCAGGAATCGTGACCTCCGCGCCGTGGACGATCACGCCATAGGGCACCGAAAGAAACGGGCCGAGCAGACCGAGCGGCCAGGCCGGGTCGAAAAGCACCAGGTCTGGTTGGTGGCGCTCGATCGCGGACCTCACCGCGCGTAGCGCGCGCGGCGTTGGCAAAAAGAGGGTCGACGACTCCACACGCTCGATCGTGAGTTCGCTGTCTCGGTCAAAGGCGGCAGCTTCGTCGTGTGAGGTGGCCGTAAGAATGACCGCCCGCCCTGGTTCGAGCCGGCGCCACAACTCGTAGAGATAACTCTGAATGCCGCCGACCTTGGGGGGAAAGTCGTTCGTGACCAAGAGGTGGCGGGCCATTGCTCCACGCTAGCGAGGCTTAACTGATCTCGCGGGCGCGGTAGCGCAAACTCGGCACGAGCCCTTCGGTGGAGAAGAGTTCGAGAACCTGCGCTTCGTCGTGCGTCAAGGTCAACTGATCGGGTGTCTCGCCGAGAACGAAACTCACCAAACAGTCCGCGCAGTCCGGAGTGGAACGCCGCACACACTCATGACAGCTAATTGAAATCTCGATCGCGTCCGACACGATTGCTCCCTTCGACCCGATCACTTTGGCCTAGGGCTGTGACATCACGTCAACAGGTGCCGCGCGATCTCGGTGCGAACTTGATCCGCGTCAAAGACCGCGCCCTCGGCGACGACCTCACCCAGCGCCGGATCGACCACGACGTAGACCGGGGGCCAGCGAACCTCGAGGGCGTCGAGGGCCGACGAGGAGCGAACGACGTCACGGCCAAAGGTCTCAAACTTCACGGCGTCACTCGCCGCCAGATAGTGCACGTCAAAGCCATCAAAGGCGCCAGGGCCAATAGTGAGCAGGGCGTCACAGGCCTGGCAACCGGCCTTCACGACCAGCAGCAGCGACAGCTTCGTCAATCGCCTTTCGCACTCGACGCCATCGTACGTGTGGCCTCGAAGTGTCAGCGGGGCCGGGCGTCGTCGCAGGGGATCTATGGAACGCAAGCGCTACGCCTCGTCGGTCAGGACCTCGACCTCGCGTCCGTGTCCGCACCAGCGACAGGTCACCGACTCGATGGTCTGGGCAATGACCTCGGGCTCTTCGACGGTGAGTTGCCCACCCACCGTGAAGTGGTGGAAAGAGCGCACCGAGGTCGTTTCGACCACGTCGAAACGCGTCAAGTTGCCGCAGGCGTTGCAGCGATATCGATTCATCACCCCTTCACCGTACTGGCATTCTCAATTCGTTCACTCGTCTTCGTTTCGCCGAGGGGGTTGGAGCCGAACACGGTGATTCTTGCGATCGGGCTCTTCGAAAGTGAATACGGTGTCCAGCGGTATCGACTCATACTCGTGGCTTCTCTCCGCGTCGATCATTCGACACAGTGCTCCCGGGTGACGAACACGACCTAGGGATACCGGCCCCAATCGCGTTTCGAGCACGACCATCCCCCGTCGCGCGAGTCGCTCACTCACCCGCTGATCAACGCGCGTCGCGAGCACGTCACGCAGCTCGATGGACGAGCGCCAGTGGCGCAGCACTCCACCCTCGAGTAACACACGCTGAGAGGTGACGTGCACTTTGTGAGATCGCCAACGCCATGTGCGCGTCAACGCCACGACGGCGACGGGCGCGACGACGACCAGCGCGAGCCATCCTTCGATTACCCGCAGAAAGTGAACGTGCGCGGCACCCTCAAGGACAAGGACGAGCGCCGCGACGAGTGTGAGCAGCGGAACGACGACGCCTTCGGCAAGAGGCGTCACCGAGATGACCGTCACCTCCTCGTCTCGCCACTTGGTTGCCATACCTTCCAGCGTAAAGAAAAGACGAGCGGTCGGTGGCGAACTCACGTGTCGATTTCGTGTCGACTTCTAGGCTGGCGAAGTGCGAATCGCCCGACGCGACTGGTTGTGGCCCTACCTAGGCATCGGACTTGCTTGGGGTTGCTCGTTTCTCTTCATTAAGGAATCGCTGGCGTTCCTGACACCCTTTGGCGTGGCCTTTCTTCGCTGCGCCCTCGGAGGCGCCACGTTGGTGACGATCGCGCGGGCCCGAGGGCTGCGCCTCCCTCGCGAACGAGTGGTGTGGGCCCACCTGCTCGTCATCGCGCTGTGCATCAATGTGCTGCCGGGCATACTTTTCGCCGTCGCCGAAACACGAACTACGTCGATCCTGGCCGGCATTGTCAACGCCATGACGCCGATCACCTCGCTCTTCTTCATCGCCGTCGTTTTTCGCGATGAGCGCATTAGTCGTGATCAATTGATGGGTCTGGTCATCGGGGCGTTGGGCGTCGCGGTCGTGCTCGGCCTGTGGCACGGACTCGGCACGAATCCGTGGTGGGCGGTGGCGGCGCTCCTGCTCTCGGTGACCCTCTACGGGGTCAGCTTTCCCTACACGCGCCGTTTCATCTCACCGCGCGGCATCACTCCCGTCTCGCTGGCGAGCGCCCAACTCTTGACCGCTTCCGTCGTGCTCGCACCGAGCTTCTTGCTCGACGGGCTGAACGGAGTGCGACCGGGCCTAAGTGCCGTGGCGAGCATCCTCGGACTGGGTGTCTTCGGCAGCGGACTCGCCTTCATGTGGAACTTTCGCGTTATTGCCGAGGCCGGCAGCCAAGTCGCCTCCACCGTCACGTACATGACACCCGTCGTCGCGGTGGTCGGGGGTGTCGCGCTACTGCACGAGTCACTGCATTGGTACGAGCCGGTCGGGGGCCTCGTCGTGCTCGTGGGCGCCGCGCTCGGGCAGGGGCGCTTTCGCCGTCACTAGACGTTGCGCAGTTGATTCGCGGCCATCGTGAAATAACTCAGCAGTTCCTCGTACTGGGCTTCGCTGAGCTCCTCTTTCAACGCGTCGAGTGCGCCGGTCATCGCGACGAGCCACGCGTCGCGCGCACTCTTGGTGACTCGAAACGGAGCGTGGCGCATTCGCAGGCGAGGGTGTCCGCGCTCTCGTTCGTAGTTCCTCGGTCCTCCCCAGTACTGGACCAGGAACAACGTCAAGTGGTGCCGCGATTCGGTGAGATCCTCGGGATACATCACTCGAAGCGTCTCGTCACCAGCCACCTGCTCGTAGAAGCGATCCACGAGGCGGGTAAAGAACTCTTCGCCCCCAACCTGGTCATACAGCGATTCATCCACTCCACCACGCTAACGGAGTCGCGTAGAATGGGCACTCGCGTCATCGCGGGTGTAGCTCAATGGCTAGAGCTCCAGCCTTCCAAGCTGGCTATGCGGGTTCGATCCCCGTCACCCGCTCCAACGATTTTCGTTGAAAGTGCAATGTCTTCAAGCACTTTCAATTGACCATCAGTAACCGCGAGTGACCACTGTTGACCCCTGTTACATGCCCAAACTATGCCCGATGATGCCCAAACTATGCCCAGGGCCTCCCCTACTCCTGAGGTGAGATGAAGGTCGTCAAAAATCGCACTCGTCTGAGTGCGACTTAGCCAAGCAGGAGCACGCTCAGCCGTATGACCCTCCACCACGGGAGTCCGTTCAACCAGCTCGGTGCCTACGCTGGCAGACACGTTCGTCTTTCCTAACGGAGTTGAGCAGGGGGGGTTCGAGATCACCAACTCAGCCGAACCGGCGCGCCGTCCTTGGCCCATGTACCTCGGGTGGCTCGTCATAGGAGCCCTGTGGATGGCGGTCTTCGCAGGTATGGCAAGTATCGGAATCTTCCTTCTCCCAGTGGCCGGCGCCACCACTTGGCTTCTGGCGCGACGGCCCGGTTCACGGCGAGGTATGGCCGCCCTCATTTCACTGGGGGGACTACCGTTCTTCATTCGTGCGCGTATGAACGGACCGGCCCAGGGAACTGTCCTTCGTTCCAACGGCGCCGGTGGCGTCACCGGGGGCAGCTATTCGAACCCCTGGCCGTGGGTGGCGGTTGGTGCGCTGTTCGTCGTCGCCAGCCTTGTTGTGTTTCTCGTGACGACGCGCCGTCACCTCTAACGACGAAGTGACGATGTACCGTTCCAGTCCGCTGCTCCTCCCTACTCGCTCTCTCACCTCAGGAGAGGGAGGGTCCACGGTCTCATCGGCAACTGCTTCTCCATGACTCATGAAAGTAGAGGCGGGTGCAGAGGGCCCTGTTCGCAGTGCGATGACTATTCAGATTCGGATGAATCGAACTCGATCGCACTCGAGTCAAGCGGTAAGAGCAACTACTGCAGTCAACACTCAAATCTTCACGCAGTCGCATCGTTAGGCGCTCAGCGGCAATCGCACGATGAACTCAGCCCCGGGGTTTACGTCTTCAACTTCAATCGACCCGTGATGTGCGGCAACGATCGCGGTCACGATGGCGAGGCCGAGTCCACTCCCTCCATCGACTCTGGATCGAACACTGTCAGACCTCACGAATCGCTCGAAGATACGGTTCCGGTCCTCGAGTTTGACTCCAGGTCCGTCGTCAGCGACCCGCAAAACTGCGTGGCCGTCCAGTGACGTCAGGGACACCGAGACCCGCTGTCGGGCGTGGCGCTGTGCGTTGTCGAGCAGATTCCATACGGCCCGACCAAGCTGTTCTTCGTCCCCCGATACCCGGGCGCCGGAAACCTGAGCGGTATCGACGGCGATAGGGAACATCTTTCGCAACCGCGAACACTGACCCATGACTATTTCTTCCAGGTCAACCGGGAGCGCCGCCGCCGGCATCTCATCCTCGTCGTACTTGGCAAGTAGGGAGAGATCGTCGACGATCCTGCGAACTCGTTCTAATTCACCGAGGGCGGCGCGGGCCGACTCGGGCCAGTCGGTTGACTCAACGTGGGTAAGGCTAACCTCGAGTTCGGTCTGCGCCGCAGCGAGCGGACTTCGTAGTTCGTGCGACGCGTCAGCGACGAAAGACTTCTGACGCCAACTCGCCTTCTCGAGTCGTTCGAGCATGTGGTTCATCGTGGTCGCCAGTCTCCCTATCTCATCGTGAACAACCGGTTCGGCGACGCGTCGACCAAGTTCGCTCCCCGAGATCACCTCCACCTCGGAACGTATCGCCTCCACCGGCATCAGCGCTCTTCGCACGAGCCACCACACCATCAGCCCGACGATCACGAGCAGGATGGGACTGGCGAGCAGCAAGGCCAGCACCACATCGTGTATGGACCGGTCGACGACGACGAGCGACTCTCCCACGTACACGGTCATCTTCCCCGCGGGAGTCGAAATGGTCTCGGCAGACACCCTGAAGCGCTCACCCGAGCCAATGGGCAATTGGTCTCGGGTAAAGAACACTGTGGCGTTCCCCGGATTCACTGCCGATATTCGACTTTCCCCCACCAGACCGGCACTGCTCGCAATCACGCGACCGTGCGCGTCGACCACCTGGATGAACGAGGTCTCCTGGGAGGTGATCTGCAATGGCTGCGGCAGCGTTCCGTTCCTTGCGATGGTCGACACTGACGCCAATTCCAGTCGCAGCGCCTGGTCGATGCCACCCACTTGCGCGTGGCTGAGTTCGACCACCAACAAGAAACTGGCAAGGCTCAAAGCAACCCCCAGGACAATCACGGCAGACAAGACCGTCTGTGCCTTCACTGAGAACGCCCATCGAAGCTGAACTCGAGGTCGCCGCGGGGCTAGTTCGTCTCCTGGTTTAGGCGTCATGGTCTTGGAGTCGGTAGCCGCTGCCGGGGACAGTCACAATCGTTTCGACACTAAATGGCCGGTCAATTTTTCGCCGTAGGTACCCCACGTAGACCTCGACGATGTTCGAGTTGCCGTCGTATTCTGGATCCCAAACGTGATTGAGTATCTCCGACTTGGTCACGACCTGATCGTGATAGCGCATCAGGTACTCGAGCAGGTCGAACTCCCTCGGCGTGAGTTCGATTGGGGTCGAACCCCGCCAACACGAACGCGACGCGGGATCTAATCGCAGACCACCCGCCTCCAAAACCGTCGGGCGCTCGCGTACGCCGCGTCGTAGCAGGGAGCGGATTCGAGCGAGGAGCACCGGGTAAGAAAAGGGCTTGACCAGAAAGTCATCGGCACCGACGTCAAGTGACTCAATCTCGTCGAACTCCCCGGTCTTCGCCGTCAGCACGAGTATCGGTGTCCAGATACGCTGCTCGCGCAACGTGCGGCACACGCTGAAGCCGCTCATCCCCGGCAGCATCAAGTCCAACACGATGATGTCGAACTCCATGTTCTGGGCCAGCCATAAACCCCTCTTACCGTCCTCGGCCATCTCCACGGCGAAACCGTCCGCGTTCAGTCCCCGCCTCAGGCTCGCCGCCAGCGTGACTTCGTCTTCTACGAGTAACAACCTCATTGGGATCCCACACCTCTCGACCGAGGTCAGTCTTGAACTCGTTCATTTGGACGGGTCAATGCATATCGTACGGGGCCTGCTCAGATACATGAGAATTCGCTGACCCTCTCTCATCGGTTTCTCATGCGCCGACTGGCACCGTGGTGATGGTGCCACTAACGAAGGTGGATCCCACCGCAAACACAGAGGAGTCACACCAAGATGAACATCAAGAAGAAATTCGGAGTTGGAGCAGCGGGCCTGATGGCACTGGGAGGGTCGATGTTCGGCCTCACCCTAATCACGGGAGCGGCGGGTGCCTCATCGACCCCGCCGACGTCAGCGCCGGTCTCGGCCAGCGCGGACCAGGGCCTCAACGTACAGGACGGCTCGCAGACAGGTGTTGACACCACGTCAACCGGAGCCAGTGAGGCAGTCTCCTCCGAGACTTCTTCGTCAGAGGTCGCAACGTCCTCAGAGACAGGCACGGCATCGGACGGCATCGGGGGCCACCAGGACCCCGCCGGCAACGTCGACAACCAGTCGACCACCGAGCAGTAGTTGCACAAGACCACCCGTCAACCAGGGAGACTCTCCTTGGTTGACGGGTGGTCTTGCCAGGTAGGCGTCCTTTCTAACTCTGAATCGTGCCGGGAAAGCTGGAGATCATTTGATTTTCGAGAAGGTATTACCGCTCGCCATTCTGGGATTTGGAAGACTGCGAAGTGTGAGGCCTGAAATGAGGCCTACCGCGCCGTGCAATATGGATCGCAAGCACCGAAAGATGGCCCTTCGTAATTGTGCCCTAATCCAATTACTTCGATTTCGTTCAGAATTACCGCGACCGTTGGGGTCTACGAGCGTGAACGTTCACCTACTTATAGTGGGCCGCCTGGGTCTCGATTCCGGCACCTTGGGATTAAAAGAAACTTTCCATCGGTTGTTCTGTGTCGGTCTGGTTGCGCATGTCGTTTATTTTCAAGAAATCGTGTTGTTTTGAGTCGGTTTCGT
>Ga0307373_10009306_pt1 | contig 14730 bp, 9 predicted proteins | sample OX2MG_FD_202534 | JGI IMG/M metagenome (GOLD analysis project Ga0307373, IMG submission 202534) | Soil microbial communities from Risofladan, Vaasa, Finland - OX-2 | ecosystem: Environmental > Terrestrial > Soil > Coastal area > Acid sulfate soil | place: Finland: Risofladan, Vaasa | collected... | reverse complement strand
CCGACTCCGAACGGACGCGACAGCAGCAGCACAATGCCGGCGAACACGTTGCCCAGGGACTGCTGGGCGGCGATGCCAATAAGGATCGTGGTGACCGCACCACCAAGGATCAGCTGCCCGACAGGAACCTTCAGCAGGGCCAGCGTCAGGATGAGCGTGGTGACGACCCCGATCAGCACGATGGCGTAACGCACCACCGAAGCGTGGGACAGCCCGGTCACCGGCCGAAGGGCGTCCCTGGCCTTCCCGGCCAGGCCCAGCACGGCGATCAGCGCGAACAGGCACCACATCACGGCGGTGAACGCGGCAATCGCCTTGCTCATCAGGTGCCCGGGTTCGTGCCAGTGGCCAAAATCGGTGCCCGCCGTCCAGGAAATGACCCCGGCCGCCACCGCCAGCACCAGCGCGATGATGGCACGCCAGGGCCGGGTCCGTGCCTTTACCCTGGCGACCTGCTTGGCGAGGTCGAGCTGGCGTTTTTCCTGCAGGTCCACATGCGTTCCTTCCTGGGTGCCCGCCCGGCGCGGCCGCGTCCTACGCTACCCAGGCACAAATGCGTGATCCCGGAGGCCACCGGGGCCCCCGGGATCACGCGGAACGAGCTGTCAGGCCGACTTGGCCCCGAACGGCTTGCCCACCGGCACCAGCGGGGTGCCGCGCATGCCGTTGATCACCCCGGCCGCCGATGCGTACCAGGCGGCCGCCGCGGTCAGCACGCCGAGGTAGCCGCCGATCTTGACGATGCTGGCGTTGCCAGCGAAGTTCCCGATGAACAGGACGATCTCGGTCGCCTCCAGGGTCAGGAAGACGGCGAAGACCGCCATGTTCACCTGCGTGCTCCACAGCAGCATGTAGGTGTTGAAGATGGCGAAGGCGAGCAGGATCCAGGCCACATCGTGACCGGCCGCGGATGCGGACGCCGCCTTGGGGGCCACCAGCAGTGCCCACAGGCCGAGCCCGATCCAGAAGCCGCCGTAGGTGGAGAACGCGGTGGCGCCGAACACGTTGCGGTTGCGGAACTCCCACATGCCCGCCAGCAGCTGGCACAGGCCGCCGTAGGCGAAGGCGTAGCCCAGCCAGGCGTCTCCGGTGGCGCTGCCCATCCAGTTGGCGTTGGCCGCCGACAGCAGGAACGTGGTGAGGGCGAAGGCGCCGAGCCCCAGTGGTGCGGGGTCCGCTGCCGGTGCCAGCATGATCGGTCGATCGTCGTTAACGCTCAATTGATTCCTCCTGGTGAGGGAGAGCGCCCGGCCGCGTGCCCGCGGCCTGGCTGACACTGGGACTGACCGAAGGACACAATGGCCACGACCGGACCGGTTGATCCACCTAACCCTGGTGCCGGGCCGGGCAGCCCCTGAACGGGGGACGATGCGTGTTCACAGCGGGCCAAGGAGACCTTCTTCTTTCGTCTTCACAGATGGCTCAGGAGAACCAAGCGGAAGATCTGCCCTGAGCGTAACCCTGGACCCCCCTGTTCGGGGAGACCCAGGTTTCGACATGCCTGGATATATTACGTCATAATATGGGGCAAAAGGGACTTAATCCCGGAGCTGCTGGCTCCTGGCAAGGACACTGCCGAGACCCGCGCGGGTAGCAAGGACGTAGATCCGGTCCTGCGGCGCCAGCCGCCGCCGCAGCCCCGGCGACCAGTCCACCCGGTCAGCCCCCGGCCGCTGCAGCGCGATCACACGAACCAGGCCGGTCTGGTGGACATCTTCGACCGGGCGGCCGGCCAGATCCGACCCGGGGTTCACCCGGATGTCGGCGATCAGGAGCACATGCCGGCCAACCGGGATGGTGCGCAGTACCTGGTGTTCGAGCATCGCGGCGGCAAACGCGGGCGCGGCCAGATAGGCCACGCTGCGCGAGATGGTGTTGCCGACGCTGCGCTGCACCCGCTCGGCCAGATCGTCATCGCCGAGCCGCAGCACGATCCGCGGGTCGGCGGCCAGCGCCCGCGCGTGCAGTGCCGTCTCCAGGTTGACCGTGTCGCTGTTGGTCACCGAAACCATCGCCTGGCAGCTGCCGATCCCCGCGGCCCGCAGCGTCTCCTCCCGGTGGGTCTCGCCGATGACCACCCGCAGCCCCAGCCGGCGAGCCAGGCCGATCCCGGCCGCAGCCTCGCTCTTGTCCACGCAGACCACGCCGATCCCCAGGTCGTGCAGCTGCCCGACGATCCGGGTACCGACATTGCCCAGGCCCGCCACGATCACGTGCTGGCTGATCGGCCGGTCCTTGGCCCGCAGCGATCCGGTCAGCCGGGCACCGACCACGGCCGCGGTCACCACCGGGATGAATGCCATGCCATCGAATGTCAGCAGGAATTGCGCCACCTTCTCCGGGGTGCTCAGCCCCGGGTCACTGACCGCTGCCCCGGCCGCGTCCAGGAACGTCAGGTACACGGCATTGCCGAGCGAGAAACGGCCAAGGGTCGCGAGCAGCACGAACCCGGCGACGAGCACCGCGAACAATGCCACGAAGGCCAGGCCGAGCTTGTGCCAGAACAGCATCCGCGCCGCGTCGGCAAGTGCGCGCAACGGGTGCCGGCGCTGCCGGGCGAGCGGGTTGCGTGGCGCGCCGTCGGCGACCGCGAGCACCAGGTCCGCGCTGCCGGTGTCGGGGGGCAGCAGCCGGGGCGAAAGCGGGTCGCCGGTCATCGCCAGCCCGCAGACGACGTGCCGGGGGTGGACGTCCGCCTGCCTGGCCACGTACAGGGTGCGCCCGGCCACCCGGACATGGCTGGGCGCGGGCTCTCCTAAAGCGGCGGCGACGAAGGACGGCGCGGACATCGAGGAACCGGACAGCACCGCGCAGTCGCCGAAGAAGGTGTTCATGCGCTCACCCAGGCTGCTGTTGAAGATCGCCACCACCAGCCGCAGCTGCGGGTTGAGTTCCTGTGCCCGCAGGGCCGCATGAAAGTTGCCCAGGTCGTCCTGGCGGAGCAGGGCGAGCGCACGGGCCGACTGGACCTGCGCCGCGGTGAACGCGTCGCCGTTCAGCTCGGCCCGCTCGATGACCCGGACCCGGGGAAGGCGGGCGATCCGCGGGCCGTGGCCCTGCTCACGGGAGCGGAGCAGGACGGTCACGGACTCGCCATAGGTGGTGGTCAGTTCCTCGATGACCCGGCAGGCGAGTGCGTCCTCCCCGCACACGATCAGGTGGTCGCGGCGGGCCGCGGCGCGGGAAAGGGGAGGCACGGCGTGATCCTAACCGGGCCAGGCAGGCTGTCACCAGAACTGCCCATTTGTGCAGTTCGTGCCGGCTTGCCGCGCGGTGGGTGCTCGGTGGCAGGCGCCACCTACGGGAGTATTCTCCCGTTGTATCGGGCCACGTCACGGGGGAGGTCCGCCGATGTCCACTGACGATGCCGTCCGCGCGTCCGACGCCGACCGGGAGCACACGGTCACTGTCCTGCGTGATGGCTACGCCTGCGGGCGGATCACCCTGGCCGAGTTCGACGAGCGCACGACGGCGGCACTCGCCGGCCGGACCTGGGGCGAGCTGCGGGAACTAACCCGGGACCTGCCGGCCGCCAGGACGACGGCCTACCGGGCCGGCGGGCAGCAGCCAGCGGGCGCGCTGGCCGGAGGCGGGGCACGGCTGCTGCCGGTGCTGGCGATCGCCCTGATCTGGCTCACCGTGACCCTGACCGCCCACAGCCCCGACGTGCTCATTCCGGTCGTGTTCCTGCTGCTCATGGCCGTGCGCTTTGCCGCGCGGATCCGGTGCGGCTTCGGCGGCCCTGGCCGCCGCTGCCAGGAGCAGCCTGGCCGCTCCCGGCAGCCGGGCGGGCCGGGCAGGTCGGCCTGACCGTCCAGTCCCCGGGCCAACAGGACCGGATCCGGCCGGGCTGGCAGAGCCGGGCCGCCCGGTGGCAGCGGGCCGCACAGCTGACCGCGCGGCACCGGGTGTTCATCGCCGTCCTGGGCGCCGCCGCCGCGCTCCGGGCTGCGGTCATGCTCGGCTACCCGCCGGTGATGTGGTTCAACGACTCGTACTCCTACGTCTACGACGCCGTTCACCGGGTTGCGAGCTCCGAACGCCCGTCGGGTTACCCCTTCCTGCTCGCGGTGCTGATGCCGCTGCACAGCTTCACGGTGGTCGCCGCCGTCCAGCACCTGATGGGGCTGGGCCTCGGGGTGGCCATCTACGCGTTGCTGCGCCACCGGGGGCTGCCCGGCTGGGGCGGCACGCTGGTGGCTGTCCCGGTCCTGTTCGACGCCTACCAGGTGCAGGTGGAGCAGCAGGTGATGTCGGACACGCTGTTCATGGCGGCACTGCTGGCCGCGGTCGTGGTGGCCTGCTGGCGGGACCAGGTCAGCGTGCGGGCCGCGGCCGTGGCCGGCCTGCTCACCGGCTTGGCCACCCTGGTCCGGTCGGCTGGCCTGCCGCTGCTGCTGGTCATGCTGGCCTGCCTGGTCATCCGCCGGATCGGGTGGCGCCCGCTGGCAGCGCTGCTCGCGGCCGGGGCGCTGCCGGTCGGCACCTACCTGGTTGCCTTCCACGCCCAGCACGGCTCGTTCGGCATCACCAACTCGGGCGGCGTGTTCCTGTACGGCCGGGTCATGAGCTTCGCTGACTGCGCTGTCATCAAGCCGCCGCGCTCGCTGGCCGTGCTCTGCGACTCGCGCCCGCCGCGGCAGCGGCCGATCGCGGTGGAGTACATCTGGTCGCCGTCAGACCCGCTGCACCGGCTGGGACCGGGCAGCGTGTTCACCCCGCGGGTGGACGGGCCCGCCGGGCAGTTCGCCCGCCGCGCCATCGTCGCCCAGCCGCTGGCTTACCTGCGCGCGGTCGCCGCTGACACGCTGCGCTCCTTCGGCTGGCAGCGTGACCCGGGCTATGACCGGGTGACCACGGTGCTGTACCAGTTCAGTGACCCGCCGCCGCGCATCCCGCCGTGGGGGCACTGGGCAGCGCTGCGCACCTACCAGCCCCGGCTCACCCAGCCGCAGGCCGTCCAGCCCTACGCCGGCCTCCTGCGTGCCTACCAGCGGCAGGTCTACCTGCGCGGCACGCTGCTCGGCCTGATTCTGCTGGCCGGGCTGGCCGGGATCGTGACCCGCTGGCGCGACCGCGGCGGCGCCGGGCTGCTGCCCTGGGCGGTGGCCGTGGTGCTGCTCGTCGGCCCGGCAGCTACATCCGGCTTCAGCTACCGCTACCTGCTGTCGGTGACGCCGTTCGCCTGCCTGGCCGCCGGGCTGGCCTGCGTTCCCCGGCGGCCCGCCCGGCCCGCGCCGCTGGCCGGGCCCGGCCCGTTAGCCCGCCGGGCGGGACAGCTGCGGCGGGAGGCGGCTGGCGGCCGGGCGGTCGAGCAGGAACAGGGTCCGCTGCCGGCCACGGGCGCCCGCGGCCGGCACCTGGACCGGGCCCACACCGGACAGGGCGAGCCGGACCGCGCTCGCTTTCTCCGCGCCCGCGGCCAGGACCCACACCTCCCGCGCGCACTGGATGGCCGGCAGGGTCAGCGTCAGCCGGGTAGGGGGCGGCTTGGGCGCGCCCCGGACGGCCACCACCGGCCGCTCGTCGTAGAGCGCGGGCAGGCCGGGGAACAGCGACGCGACGTGGGCGTCCGGGCCGATGCCGAGCAGCAGGACGTCGAAGGAGGGGACCGGGCCATGATCTTCCGGGCGGGCCGCCGCCGCCAGCGCGTCAGCGTACCGCGCGGCGGCCGCCTCGGGATCGTCGCCGTCGGGCCCGTCGGTGCCGGGCATGGCGTGCACCCGGGCCGGATCGGCGTCGAGGTGGCACAGCAGCGCCTGCCGGGCACCGGTCTCGTTCCGCTCCGGGTGGCCGGCGGGCAGGAAGCGCTCGTCCCCCCACCAGATGTCCAGCCGCCGCCAGTCCACCGCGTCGCGGGCGGGCGCGACCGCGAGCTGGGAGAGCACGGCGGTACCGATCCCGCCCCCGGTCAGCACCAGCGACGCCGTTCCCGCGGCTGCCTGGACATCGACCAGCCGGGTGACCAGCCGCGCGGCTACCGCCTTGGCGAGCAGGTCCGCATCCAGGTGGGCCAGCACCTCCGGTGTGGTCACGCCGGCCCGAGCCGGATCAGGGAATCCGCGTACACCTCGTCCGGGTCCAGCCGGCGCAGCTCCTCGGCGAGAAGTTCCGGCGTCTCCCGGCGGTGCAGGGCGGCCCGCCGCTCGGGCTGGCCGGGCCGGCGCAGGTGCGCGACCCGGCCGTCATGACGGCTCACCCCGACCTCGCCGTCGCTGGTGGCGAAGCTGACGTCGGTGACGCCGGGACCGGCCGAGACCTCGCTGGCGACCGGGATATGCAGCCGTACCGACAGCCAGGCCGCCATCAGGTCCGCGCTGGGGTTGCCCTGCTCGGCGCTGACGGCTGCGCTGTGGATGGTGCCGTGCGGCTGGTCCAGTGTGGCCGCGAGCAGCGAGCGCCACGGCGTCGCCCTGGTCCAGCTCAGGTCGGTGTCCCCGGGCCGGTATCCGGCCGCGAGGGTGGCCAGGCACTCACGGGGGGTGCTGGCCGCGGCGGCGTCGGTGATCCGGCGCTGGGCCAGCATCCCGATCGGATCGCTGGCGGGGACCGCTGGCGGGGTGCCCGGCCACCAGGTGACGACCGGCGTGTCCGGCATCAGCAGGGGCGCGACGACGGAGTCGGCGTGCTGGCCGAGCGGCCCGTACATCCGCAGCAGCAGGGTGTCGCCCGGGCTGTTGTCGCCGACCCTGATCTCGGCGTCCAGCCGCGACCGGGCGTCCGGCCGCCGGGTGATCACCACCAGCACCCGGCATGGGTGCTCCCTGGCGGCCTCGCTGGCCGCCCGCACCGCGTCGTACTGCGCCGCCTCGTCGGTCACGATGACCAGCGTGAGGACCATCCCGCTGGCAGGCCCGCCGAGCCGCCTGCGGGCCTGCTGCAGCGCGTCGTGGATGGCGCCGGTGCTGGTATCGGTCAGATCGATGGTCATCGTGCCTTTCCTCCGCGCACCAGGGGCCTGTTCACAGCCGCCGCCACGACCGCCCGTCCCTGGCCATCAGCGCGTCCGCGGAGGCCGGCCCGGCCGAGCCTGCCAGGTACTGCTCGGGCTTGGTGTGCTCGGCCCAGAACTGCTCCACCGGGTCCAGCACCTGCCAGGACAGCTCCACCTCCTGGTGGCGGGGGAACAGTGGCGGGTCACCGACGAGGACGTCGAGCAGCAGCCGCTCGTAGGCCTCAGGGCTGCTCACCGTGAACGACTCGCCGTAGGCGAAGTCCATGTTCACGTCCCTGACCTCCATCGCCGAGCCGGGGACCTTGGAGCCGAACCTGACCGTTACCCCTTCGTCCGGCTGCACCCGGATCACCAGCGCGTTCTGCCCCAGCTCCTGGGTGTCGGTGGCGCTGAAGGGCAGATGCGGCGCCCGCTGGAAGATCAGCGCGATCTCGGTCATCCGGCGTGGCAGCCGCTTGCCGGTCCGCAGGTAGAACGGGACGCCCGCCCACCGCCGGGTATCGACCCCGAGCCGGACCGCCGCGTATGTCTCGGTCCGCGAGTCCGGCGGGATGCCGTCTTCCTCGAGGTAGCCGGGGACCTCCACGCCGCCTTGCCAGCCAGCCGCGTACTGCCCGCGGGCGGTCCCGGCGGCCAGGTCCTCGGGCAGCCGCACCGCCGAGAGCACCTTCTCCTTCTCGGCCCGCAGCGAGTCAGCGTCGAAGGACACCGGCTCCTCCATCGCGGTCAGCGCGAGCAGCTGCATGAGGTGGTTCTGGATGACATCGCGGGCCGCGCCGATCCCGTCGTAGTAACCGGCCCGCCCGCCGATGCCGATGTCTTCCGCCATCGTGATCTGGACGTGGTCCACATAGCCGCGGTTCCAGATCGGCTCGAACAGGGTGTTGGCGAACCGCAGCGCCAGGATGTTCTGGACGGTTTCCTTGCCCAGGTAATGGTCGATCCGGAACACCGAGTGGTGGCCGAACACCGAGTTCAGGATCTGGTTCAGCGCCTGCGCGCTGGCCAGGTCGTGGCCGAACGGCTTCTCCACCACCACCCGCCGCCAGGGGCGCGGCCCGTGCGTCCGCTCGCCGGGGGTGGACAGTCCCGAGCGCTTGAGCTGGTTGACGACGTCCGGGAAGAACTTGGGCGGCACCGACAGGTAGAAGGCGTAGTTGCCGCCGGTACCGCGCTCGGCGTCCAGGTCGGCCACGGTCTTGGCCAGCCGGTCGAACGCCTCGTTGTCGGCGAACTCGCCGGGCACGAACCTGACCCCCTCCGACAGCTGCTGCCAGACGGTGTCGTTGAACGGCGTACGGGCGTGCTCCTTCACCGCCTCGTAGGTGACCTGCGCGAAGTCCTCGTGCTCCCAGTCCCGGCGGGCGAACCCGACCAGGGAGAAACCCGGCGGCAGCAGCCCCCGGTTGGCCAGGTCGTAGACGGCCGGCATCAGCTTCTTGCGGGCGAGGTCACCGGTGACGCCGAACATGACGAGCACGCACGGCCCGGCGACCTGGGGGAGGCGCCGGTCCCGGGGGTCGCGCAGCGGGTTCCCCCGCACCAGTTCGCTCACCGCGCCACTCCGCTCGCGCCAACGGCGGCGAGCAGCCGGCCCAGGCCCGCGGACCGCTCCCGCAGGTGCAGCCGGACCGTTGGCCGGCCGCGCTGCCGCAGCGCCCGCAGGTCGCCGAGGGCCTGGGCGAGCTGGAGCCGGCCCAGGCTGAACGGCTGCCCGGGCACCGCCAGGTCACGCTGCACCGCGCCGGTGATCTGCAGGAAGACCCCGTTGGGCGGCCCGCCCTTGTGATACTGGCCGGTCGAGTGCAGGAACCGCGGGCCCCAGCCGAAGGTGACCGGGCGGGTGGTCCGGGCGGCAAGCGCGTCCCGGAGCCGGCCCGCCGGGCTGTCCCCGGCCCGGTCCAGGTAGGCCATGATCGCCAGGTAGCCCTCGGCCGGCAGCGACCACAGCACGGCGTCCAGCACCCCGGCAAGGTCGCTGACGCTGGGCAGGACCCCCGGATCCGCGTGCACCTCGACTGGGCCGTCGGTGAACGCCGGCTCCCCGGTCGGCAGCGGGCCGTCGCCCGCCTCAGCCAGCAGATTGAGCGTGTTCTGCTTGGATTCGGCCACGTTGGGCTGGTCGAACGGGTTGATGCCGCACAGCCGCCCGGCCACCGCGACGGCGTACTCCCAGATCATGAACTGCGCCCCCAGTGGCCCGGTCACCGTGGTGTCGACCGGGCTGGCGGGGCGGCCCAGGCCGATCAGGTGCAGGTCCGGGCCGGGGGAGAAACCGGGTGCGTGCTCGCCGCTCACCACCACCGGCAAGATGCCACGTCCCTGCTTGCCGGTGGACTCCGCGACCAGCTGCTCGGCCCAGTCGCCGAAACCGGCGATGCCCGACCCGCAGTCGGCGATCACGGCCTTGTCGTGGCCTTCCCTGGCGAAGCCGCCCAGCACCGCGCCGAGCGCCAGCCCCGGGTTATGGCCGGGGCCGGCCAGGTCGGGCAGGGCCTGGGCCGCGTCGTCCAGCAGCGCGCCCACATCCACCCCGGCCAGGCCGCTGGGAACAAGGCCGAACGCGGTCAGCGCGCTGTAGCGGCCGCCGACATTCGGGTCGGCGAGAACCACGTGGTAGCCCGCTGCCCCGGCCGTCTCGGCCAGCGGCGACCCAGGGTCGGTGACGACCACGATCCGGCGCGACACCTCGGTGGCGTCCATGCCCATGCTCGCGAACGCGTACTCGTAGATACGCCGGTGACTGTCGGTCTCGACCGTGGAGCCGCTCTTGCTCGACACCACCAGCAGGGTCCGTTCCAGCCGGTCGGCCAGCACGTGGCCGACCTGATGCGGGTCGGTGGTGTCCAGCACCGTCAGCGGCGCCCCAGCGGTGCGGGTGATCACCTCGGGGGCGAGCGACGATCCGCCCATCCCGGCCAGCACCACGTGGTCCAGGCCACTGGCCTGCGCCCGCGCGGCCAGCTCGGCTATCTCGGCGACCAGCGCGCGGGAGACCTGCGGTGCCTCCAGCCAGCCGAGCCTGATCGATGCCTCCCGCTCGGCGTCGGGCCCCCAGAGCCGGGGATCGCCCTGCGCCAGCGCGGCCGGGACACCGTCGGCGGTCAGCTCGTCCAGTGCCCGCTGCTGCGCCTCCATGACGGCAGGCCCCTGGGTTGCCACGGTGGCACTCACCCCCGTCGCCAGGCCCGCGTAGGCAGGCCGGTCGGTGCTCACCTGTGCCCTGCCGAGGCCATCTGGCTGGCGAGCGTCTCCCTCATCGCCCGCCAGGAGGCGTCGAACTTCTCCACGCCTTCCTCCTCCAGCACCGCGACGACCTCGTCGTAGCTGATGCCCAGGCTGGCCAGATCGGTGAAGACCTGCCGGGACTGCTCGTATGTGCCGCGGATCGTATCGCCGCGCAGCTGGCCGTGGTCCGCCGTCGCGTGCAGGGTGGCTTCGGGCATGGTGTTGACCGTGTCGGGCGCGACCAGCTCGACCACGTACATGGTGTCCTCGTAGGCCGCGTCCTTCGTGCTGGTCGAGGCCCATAGCGGCCGCTGTGGGCGGGCTCCGGCCTGGTGCAGCGCCTGCCACCGGGGGGTGGCGATCTGCTCCTCGTACAGCTCGTAGGCGAGCCGGGCATTGGCGATCGCCGCCTTGCCGCGCAATGCCGCCGCCTCGGGGGTGCCCAGCTTGTCCAGCCTGCGGTCCACCTCGGTGTCCACCCGGCTGACGAAGAAGGACGCCACGGAGGTGATGCCGGACAGGTCATGGCCGGCCCGCGCCGCCTGCTCCAGGCCGGTCATGAACGCGTCGATGACCTGGAGGTACCGCGTCAGCGAGAAGATCAGCGTCACGTTGATGCTGATCCCTTCGGACAGGCACTGGGAGATAGCGGGCAGGCCCGCCGCGGTGGCCGGGATCTTGATGTAGGCGTTCGGCCGGCCCACCAGCCACCACAGCGCCCTGGCCTCGGCGATGCTTCGCTGGGCGTCGGCGGCCAGGCTTGGGTCGACCTCGATCGAGACCCGGCCGTCCACCCGCCCCGTGGCGTCGTAGACCGGCCGGAGCACGTCGCAGGCCCACCGGATGTCGTAGGCGGTGATCGCCCGCAGGGCCTCCTCGGTGCTCACGCCGCGCAGTGCCAGGTCGGCTACCTGGTCGTCGTAGGCGGTCCCGTTGCTCAGCGCGTGGGCGAAGATCGTCGGGTTGGAGGTCACTCCGGTGACGTGCCGGTCCCGGACCAGCGTGGCCAGGTTGCCGGTGATCAGCCGCTCCCGGCTGATGTCGTCCAGCCACACCGACACGCCGGCGGCGGACAGCTGCTCAAGGATGTCGTCTGGCTGTGGGGTCATCGCCTGCTGCTCCCTGCTGCTTCTAGTCCCTGTCGCTTCTGGCCAGGCTCGTGCGGGCGGCAGCCGCCACCCGCTCCGCCGTGAACCCGAACTTCTCCTGCAGCACCTGGTAGTCGGCGGAGGCTCCGAAGTGCTCCAGGCTGACGCACTCCCCGGCGTCGCCGGCGAAAGCCCGCCAGCCCAGCGCGATGCCCGCCTCGACGCAGACCCGGGCCCGGACCCGCGCCGGAAGCACCTGCTCCTGGTAGGAAGAATCCTGCGCGGTAAACCATTCCACACACGGCATCGAAACAACCCGGGCGGGTACCGACTCCCGGGCGAGCTGCTCCCGGGCGGCGAGTGCGACCTGCACCTCGCTGCCGGTCGCGATGATGATCACCGCCGGCTCACCGCCGGCCGCCTCGGCCAGGATGTACCCGCCGCGGGCGGTGCCCTCGGCGCTGGCCAGCGCGCCGCGGTCAAGGACCGGCAGGTTCTGCCGGCTCAGGCACAGGCCGGCCGGGCGGTCGCTGCGGTCCAGGATGGTCCGCCAGGCGACCACGGTCTCGTTCGCGTCCGCCGGGCGCACCACGTCAAGGCCGGGAACGGCGCGCAGCGCCCACAGGTGCTCCACCGGCTGGTGGGTGGGCCCGTCCTCGCCCAGGCCGATCGAGTCGTGGGTCCACACGAACGTCACCGGCAGCCCCATCATCGCCGCCAGCCGGACCGCCGGCCGCATGTAGTCGCTGAAGACGAGGAACGTGCCGCCGTAGGGCCGGGTCAGCCCGTGCAGCGCGATCCCGTTGCAGATCGCGCCCATCGCGTGCTCGCGGATCCCGAAGTGCAGGGTCCGCCCGTACGGGTTGCCGGGGAACATGCGGGTCTGGTGCTCAGCCGGGATGAACGACGGCTCGCCCTTCATCGTGGTGTTGTTGCTCCCGGCCAGGTCGGCCGAGCCGCCCCACAGCTCGGGGAGCACCCCGGCCAGGGCGTTCAGCACTTCCCCGGAGGCCTTCCTGGTCGCCATCCCCTTGGGGTCGGCGGGGAACTCCGGCAGTGCCGCCGCCCAGCCGTCCGGCAGCCGCCGGGCCGACAGCCGGGACAGCAGGCCGGCCCGCTCCGGGCTGGCGGCCGACCAGGCGGCGAAGGACTCCTCCCAGTCCGCGCGGGCCCGCTTGGCGCGGTCGGCGACCAGCCGCGCGTGGGCGACCGTCTCGTCCTCGGGGGGAAAGGACACGTCCGGGTCGAAGCCGAGGATGCGCTTGGTCGCGGCCACCTCGTCGGCGCCCAGTGCCGCCCCGTGCGCCTCACCGGTGTTCTGCTTGTTCGGCGCGGGCCAGGCGATGATCGTCCGCAGCGCGATGAACGAAGGCTGGCTGGCGTGATCCCGGGCGGCGAGCAGCGCCGCCTGCAGCGCCGCGACGTCCTCGACGTAGCCATCGGGCCGCCGCCACCCCACCCGCTGCACGTGCCAGCCGTAGGCCTCATAGCGTGCGCAGACGTCCTCGGACTTGGCGATCGCGGTGTCGTCCTCGATCGAGATCGTGTTGTCGTCGTAGAGCACGACCAGGTTGCCGAGCTGCTGGTGGCCGGCGAGCGCCGACGCCTCGTGGCTGATGCCCTCCTCCATGTCGCCGTCGGAGACGAAGGCATACACATGGTGGTCGAACGGGCTCGCGCCAGCCGGGGCGGCCGGGTCGAGCAGGCCGCGCTCGCGGCGGGCGGCCATCGCCATCCCGACCGCGTTGGCCAGGCCCTGCCCGAGTGGGCCGGTGGTGGTCTCCACGCCCGGTGTGTGCCGGTACTCCGGGTGACCGGGGGTGAGACTGCCCCAGGTCCGCAGGTGCCTGATGTCGTCCAGGGTCAGGCCGTACCCGGACAGGTAGAGCTGCAGGTACAGGGTCAGGCTGGAGTGGCCGCAGGACAGCACGAACCTGTCCCGGCCCGGCCAGGCAGGGTCGGCCGGATCATGCCGGAGAATCCGCTGGAAGAGCAGGTAGGCGGCGGGTGCCAGGCTCATCGCCGTGCCTGGATGCCCCGACCCCGCCTGCTGGACCGCGTCCATCGCCAGTACCCGGATGAGGTCGACAGCCCGCTGGTCAGCGGCTGACCACACCAGATCCGCGCCAGATGCGTCCGCCATCGCCAGATCAGCGCTCCTTCCACCGGGTGGCCGGGCTGCCGGGGGTAGCTGCCAGGATCCATTGCTGTTACGACCCTATCGGCAGCCACAATCGGCCACCTCCCCCGTAGGTGCGATCCGCCGGGGGCCAGTACGCTGCCAGCCATGGTGACCCCGCGGCGGCCGCGGTGACCCCCCGGCCAGGCCTGGACCCGCGGGCGGTGATCGAGGGGCGCCCGCCCGGCCGCCGCCGCGCCGGGCTGATCGTCGGCGTCTTCGCCGCGCTCGGGTGCGCCATCGCCCTGCTGGGCATCGACCTGCTGGAGAGCGTGCAAAGTGCACAGCACAGCGTGGTCCCGTTCCTCATCGCGCTGCCCCTCGCCCTGCTCCCGGTGCCGCTGCTGATCGCCCTGGTGCTGCTGCTGGACCGGCTGGAACCAGAGCCGCGCGGCAACCTGGTCTTCTGCTTCGCCTGGGGGGCCGGCATCGCCGCGCTGCTGGCGGGGATCATCAACACCGCCGGCCTGCTGTTCATCACCCAGCCCGACCTTGGCAAGAGCAACGGCCAGTTCATCTCGGCCACGTTCGGCGCGCCGGTGGTGGAAGAGAGCCTCAAAGGGCTGGTCCTGATCTGGCTGCTGTGGCGGCGCAGGCAGGAGTTCGACGGGCCGACCGACGGCATCATGTACGCCGCCATGGTCGGCCTGGGCTTCGCCATGATGGAGAACATCGGCTACTACATCGACGCGCTGGTGCGGCCGGCGGTCGGCGGGGCTCAGCTGCTCGGTTACACGTTCGTCTTCCGGGGGCTGCTGTCCCCGTTCGCTCATCCCGCGTTCACCGCCATGACCGGGATCGGCGTCGCCTACGCGGCCACGCACCGGCGATCCGGGTGGGCGGTGGTGCTGGGCCTGCTCGGGGCAATGACCCTGCACGGGCTCTGGAACGGCCTGGCCAGCCTCGGGGCGGCCGGGATCGGCACCGCGTATCTGCTGGTGCTGTGCGTGCTCATCGTCTTGATGACGGTGCTGGTGGCCGACCGGCGCCGCGTCGTCCGGCTGATCTGGCGGTTCCTGCCCGCCTACCAGGCGGCCGGCGGCGTCGTCACCGAGACCGACCTGCGGATGCTCAGCACGCTGCGCGGCCGCCGGGCGGCCCGGCGGCGGGCGCGCAGGACCGGCGGCCGGGCCGCCGCCCGGGCGATGACCGACTACCAGCTGGCCGCCACCGAACTGGCGCTGGTCCACCAGCGGGCCGACCGGGGCATGATCGACGCTGCCTCGTTCGCCGACCGGTGCCGCGCGCTGCTGGCGCTGATGGCCGCGGCCAGGCAGAGG
>Ga0307373_10009305_pt1 | contig 14734 bp, 14 predicted proteins | sample OX2MG_FD_202534 | JGI IMG/M metagenome (GOLD analysis project Ga0307373, IMG submission 202534) | Soil microbial communities from Risofladan, Vaasa, Finland - OX-2 | ecosystem: Environmental > Terrestrial > Soil > Coastal area > Acid sulfate soil | place: Finland: Risofladan, Vaasa | collected... | reverse complement strand
AACTTCTCAACAGCGACGCGAGCCGCTACCGCGACGTCCTTGGGGAAAACCTTCGCCAGTCGCTTCCCCACACATCCCCAATGCTCCCGGAAGATCTGTTGTAACACCCCTTGTTCTGCCATCACAACGTTATGACGAACACACCGCCGCTGCCGTTACACGCTCAAAATCGCCTATATTTTCCTAGAATTGTACTAATGCTCCTCAGCCCAGGCGGGGAGAAGTCTGGCGTGTGGATTTCGATCCAACCGTTGGTACGGAGTTGCGAAAGACCCGTCCGGCAATCGTGCTCAGTTCCGACTCAGTCGGCAAGCTGCCCATCAAGCTGGTTGTCCCGGTTACGAACTGGAAAGAGGCGTTTGCCGAAAACCTCTGGCACGTCCGCATCGATCCCGACTGTGACAACGGTCTCACGAAGCCATCGGCAGCAGACACTCTCCAGATCCGGGGCGTGGACACGAAGCGGTTTGTTGCTCCTCTGGGACATGTAACCCCGGCCATCCTGGACGAGATCGGAGCTGCAATCGTAGCTATAATCGAGTTCGAAAGTGAGAAGCTTCCCCCGCTCCAGGAGGAGAATGGCGGGAGTGACACCTCGTCATAGCCTCACGAGTACCACCACTCAAGTTCTGCCACTCGATAGAGACTCACCGATGACGGGCAGTCACAGTAGCAGGCCTCTTCCCACAGCCGTCAGGGCTGAGCGAGCACACGATTGTAATCCCCATGCAAGAACGCGTCTTGCAGCTCCTTTCGCTGCGGATCGCTGCGAGGGAGGGCCTCCCACCTCTCGTGCGCGCGGATGATGAGCGAGACGGTGGCCGGATCGTACCCGGGTACCACGCCGGAAAGATACCGCGCGAGATCAGCCGGGGCGTGCATCTGCAGATAGGCCGCGACGTAGTTCGTTCGCAGCGCCGAGGGATTCGCTCCCAACAGGTCCCACTGAACGCCATCGTTAATCGCCTGCACGAATGCCTTCCGGAACAGACTCCATCCGAACTCATCCTTGAGTCGAACGAACATCCTGGTCAGAGGAGTGTCCAACTGGCGCGCATGGTATATAGCCACCTCCGGCTTGAGGGCGAATTCCACCTGGACCGCGGTCATCAGGGGAAATGGGCTGACGTGATCGGCCCACCAGTCCACCGGCCATCCGCCTGAGACAATCTGGCCCGTGAGAAGATTCACCATTTCGTGCGTCGTGAGCACGTAGCCCCAGTATCCCTTGATACCGTTCGCCACGTTGAAGAAGGCGTCGTACGCCACTCCGATTCCGGGCGCGTCCTTACCGGTCACCGCGTGTATCTGCTGGATGTCCCCGGCGGCAAACCCTCCCCCGGTTTGAGGATTTACAAACAAGAAGTACTGCTTCCGCGGCGGAACCAGGCCCCACGCGCCGGTCAGGTAGCTGAACGCGTTGTCGGCATAGCTGTAATAGGACTCGATATCCTTCTCGTGCTGCTGGAACAGGTCTTTTGGAGCGTACCAGATCCAGTGCTTCCCGGTGTGTATCTCCACGACCGGATCGGCGGCCCTTGCTCCCGCCATAGACATCAGCGAAAACGCGAGCAGCAAGCATATCATCTTCATGAGCAGTCTCCCGTATCTCAAGAATTCGGCCTTACTTCCGGATGCGCTGAAATGGCATTCACGACACTCCGGGGCGCCACGGTTGACCGATCCGCTCATCCCTTTCGCCGCGGGCACAGGTCTTCCTCCAGGACGAGATCCATTCCAGGGAACGAGGAAGGAATCAGTGCAGCAGCTCCCGGATTCGCCAACTCCAGAGCGCATAGCCTGCCGGATTCATGTGAAGGCCGTCTTTCTGGAACAGGGCCGGAAGCGGTTTCCCCTCATAATCCAGCAGCAGATCGCCAACCTCCACGTAGAGCAGACGCGGGTCTGTCTTGCAGTACGCCTCTATCAGCCGGTTGGCCTCGACCTGGGTTGCGCGCTCTCTCCATCGGGAGATGCTGGGCTTGATGCTCAGGAAGATGATCTTCGTGTCCGGCAGGGAGGCATGTACTATCTGGTGAAACGCCTTGAAATCGGTCAGAACGCCCTGCGCCGACTCCCCCGCGTCGATATCGTTATCCCCGGCATAGAAAACGATCAGCCGGGTCTTATAATTGGTTACGATCCGCGGGGCAAAATGGACGCAATCAATGATATGAGATCCGCCAAATCCCCGGTTGAACGCCACGACGTCCGGAAACCACTTCTTCAGGTTCCAGATCCGGATGCTGGAGCTGCCGACGAACTCAACCGCATGGGCGGGCGGCGGGTTCAAGGCGTCTGCTTTTTCAAACGCGGTGATCTCCTTCTCCCACCGAGCAAAACGGTCCGGTTTGGGCTGCGCGGGCGCCGCCGCAATCCCCGCTGCAGGCTGGAGACCGGGAGCTGCGTCTGCAAAGAGGGGCGCGACGGGCGCGACCATCATCGCGACAAAGCAGAAAATCAAAGAGTGTTTCAACATGACGGCGTTCCTTCGTTCGATCGGAGAGAAGGGAGCGCCCCGGCTTGCGGAGCGGCGGAGCTTCACCTGCTGGAATCAAGTATAGCGGCTGACGCTGCAAGGTGGAGGGATAAGCTGTTCTTTACGAGGGCGAAAGCATCATGCGAGGCAGTGACATAACGGCCACTCCAAGCGTTGACCTTATGGTGCTTTTCCCCTGGTTCTTCACAACCCGGGGTGGTCGTGCTATCCTGAGATTCGGAGTTTGGGAACCATTACAACGCCGCCGGGACTGGGTCGAGGGGAGTCACTCAACAAATGATTGCGGAAGAATAGGAGAAATCAGATGAAAAACATTCCGATTGGAACCAGCGGATTGGAAGGGTCAGAGATCTCGTTGGGCTGCATGCGGATCGGCGGCAAGGAAGCCAGGGCGGTCGACACACTGATCGGCACGGCGCTGGATGCAGGAATTAACTTTTTTGACCATGCCGATATCTATGGCGGCGGGAAATGCGAGCAGGTCTTCGCTGAATCCGTCGCCAGGCTCCGTCTGGATCGGAGCAAGCTGATCCTTCAGAGTAAATGTGGCATCCGGAGCGGCTTCTTTGATTTTTCGAACGAGCACATTGTGAGCTCGGTGGACGGAATCCTCAAGCGGCTCCAGACCGATTATCTCGATGTCCTGCTCTTGCATCGCCCCGATGCGCTGGTCGAACCGGAAGAAGTCGCCGGGGCATTCACCAAATTGCAAGAAAGCGGCAAAGTGCGCCATTTCGGCGTCAGCAATCAAAATCCAGGACAGATTGAGCTGCTCCAGGCCAGTCTGCCAATGAAGATCCAGATCAATCAGCTCCAGTTCAGCGTCACCAACACGGGCATGATCGATCGCGGTTTGAACGTGAACATGCAGATCGACCGCTCGGTGGACCGGGACGGGGGCATCCTGGACTACTGCCGGCTTAAGAAGATCACGATCCAGACCTGGTCGCCTTTCCAGCATGGGTTCTTTCGAGGCGCCTTCCTCAACAACGCCGAGTTTCCAGAGCTAAATAAGGTCATCGACGCCATGGCCGAAACTCACGGCGTCTCCAACACGGCGATCGCGATCGCCTGGATCCTGCGTCACCCGGCCCGGATGCAGCCCATCGTAGGAACCACCAGTCCCGAGCGAATCAAACAGGTCGCGCAGGCCTCCGAAGTCGCCCTGACGCGGCCGCAGTGGTACGAAATCTACCGGGCGGCCGGGAACACGCTGCCGTGATCGCGGCGCCGGTCAGGAAGCCACCCCATCGTTTCCTGCCGAACCCAATTAGAACTGTGCGTTCCGGATCCAACCCCAACACCACCCCGGGCGGGCAGACGCACCAGAATGCGGAGCTGCGGAAGAGGTGGGGCGTGGCGGCGAGCGGGACGCTTCGGGGTGTATAATCTATCCGAGGTGCAGCGAGTGTACGGCCTTGCTCCGCGACCACACCAGTGTCACGATGGGGGATTTCTGTGGCAGAAAATAGCGCGATTGAAGATCAACTCCTAACAGAGGCAGTGAAGCTGGGTGGTCACCGCACCAGGAAGGAAGCTGTCATTCAGGCTCTGACAGATTACGTCCAGCGCGTCCAGCAGCAGAAGATCCTCGAATTGTTCGGAACAATCGAGTTTGATCCAGACTATGACTATAAGCGGTTGAGGGAGAGAGGGTGAGGGTTCTTGTAGATACGAGCGTCTGGTCCCTCGCGCTCCTCATGTGCGCGCTCGCGGTCCGTAAAGAGCTGTCCATATTTACGACCGATGGCGACTTCGATCTCTTCGCTGAACATCTGCCGGTTAGTCTGCACAAAAACCCAGTGGACTGAGCGGAACCCATGCCCTTCGACCCGGATCGACCTTACAATGACTTGCCCGACCTACCCCCAGTGGTGGAACTGGAGACCAGGGCAGTCACGCGCAGGACCACAGCTGCCGCTCGCGCCCTGGCAGAGCTCAAGGGTAGCGGGGCTGTAGTACCCGATCAGAGAGTTCTCATCAACAGCCTGGTTCTCCAGGAGGCGCGCGCATCCTCCGAAATAGAGAACATTGTCACGACCAGCGATGAGATCCACCGCGCGCTGGAACACGATCCGATGGCGAGCTCCGAAGCCAGAGAGGTGGTTCGCTATCGTGAGGCGCTGTGGACGGGATATGAGATGCTTCGGACTCGCCCACTCTCGACGAATATGTTTATTGAAATAGCCTCCATTATCCGTCAGGTCGACGCGCAAATCCGCAGGAATCCAGGGACCCGAATCCAGAGCTCAGCCGGAAACGTCATCTATACCCCGCCCGATGGAGAGAATCGACTGCGCGCCAAATTGGCAAACCTTGAGAACTTCATCCATGGGTCCAATGACCTTGATCCGCTCGTCAAGCTTGCAGTGCTGCACTACCAGTTCGAGGCTATCCATCCGTTTACCGACGGCAACGGGCGGACAGGACGCATTCTCTGTATCCTCTTCCTTATTCATGCTGGCCTCCTCGAGCTCCCGATACTCTACTTGAGTGGCTACATCATTCGAAACAAAAATGAGTACTATCAGGGACTCAGAAAGGTTACGGAACAAAATGCCTGGGAAAGCTGGCTGATATATATGCTCGATGCTGTCGAGTCCACCGCGCGAGATACACGGGAAAAGATCTCGGGAATCCAAAAACTCATCGATGCCGCGGTCGAGCGAGTCCGCGTGGAAGCGCCAGGCATCTACTCAAAAGAACTGATAGAAGAGATCTTCCGCAGACCGTACTGCAAAATTCGGTTTGTCCAGGACGCGTGCGGTGTGACCCGGCAGACAGCATCCACTTACCTCCGAAAGCTCGAAAGCCTGGGGTTGCTAGACATGGTTGCCGAAGGCAAAGAGAAGTACTACGTCAACCGAACCCTGTGGCAGCTTCTTTCTGGGCAGACGTCTCGCGCCCAACCTTGAGTGCTCCTGCATGGACTTGGAGCAGACTCCAGAGCGCTATAGCGGCAAGGTCACTAGAGTTCTGATTTACTCCCAATGTCGCAGAACGTGTTAAATAATTACATACTTTTTTAACGTATTCGAGGGATACGTTATCTGATTTAACATGACCTGTCATGAGAACGGACGTGCCGCCGCCCTCGCCGGCCCCTCGCCAGCGAAGCCCTCATTACGTTCGGTACGAGCAGGTTCCTGGTCCCCCGCGGCTCGCGACGCGTTCGTCATCTCCTGGTCCAGGAATTCCTTCCGGGGGTCCTCTTCGTCCTCCGGATGCAGGGGTGTATAATCTATCCGGATCTTCATTGCTCCGGCGGGGCTTCTTATGAAACCCGCCGTTCGCAACCAGCAGTCCGACGAGTCTGCCTCCAGGCAGGAGACTCATGTTCAAACCCGTGCACCTTCTCTCCATCCCTGCAGTCCTTTCTCTCCTGCTCGTCGGAGCGGCGTCCGTCGCGGCGCCGACCGCACTGCAGCCGCCGGACACCGTGGGAGGAGGTCCGCTCATCAATGGGGACTTCCAGGCGATTCCTCTGCTGTCGGGATGGGAAGTCCGGACGTATGGCGCGCCGGCGGAGATCCGGCTGGATGGCGCCGTTCTACACCTGGGCCGCCCATCCCTCCGGTTCCGAGCCGACGAGCCCTCGGATACGGCGCTGGGCCAGGAGGTGAGGCTCCGACCCGGAAAGTGGTACATGCTCACCGGTTGGGTGCGCACCCGCGGCCTGGATCCGCGCGGTTCTGGCGTCTATGGCACGCTGCAGGTCCAGCATCCTGGGGGCGCAGGGGTGATCACCACCGGGATCAGCCATGGCGGGGACACCGAGTGGACGCCGATCCAGGTTCCCTTCGCGGCTCCGTCCGATGGGCGGGCCCGAATCGCCGTTTTTTTCGTGGGCTTCGGTCGAGGGACCGGCACGGCCTGGTTCTCCGACCTGAACCTGAAGGAGGTGGACCCGGCCATGTATCCTGCTCGGATTACCCTGCGACCGCTGAAAAGCGGACGAATCAGCCCATTCCAGTACGGGCAGTTCATTGAGTACCTCTGCAACCTGGTGCCCGGGATGTGGGCGGAAAAGCTGTACGATGGCAGTTTTGAAGGGCTCTCGCCGTATGACGTGGTGTTCCGGAAGGAGACGGACTTCCAGGAGAATCCGTGGTATCCATCCGGCGAAGTGAATCGCGCCGAGTACAGCAAGGATGCGCAGGACCCGGTGAGCGGCGCTGTCTCCCAGAAGATCGCCGTGGAGGGAAGCGAACCGTGTACGGTCGGCATAGCGCAGGATGGCATTGCCGTGGACAGGACGGTCGCCTGTGACTTCTCCATTTACCTGCGGCAAGAAGGTGTCCGGGGACCGGTGCGCGTCCGCCTGAGCGATGGCCGGCGCATCCTCGCCCAGGATCTTCTGCATCCCGACACCGCATGGCGGAAGCTCCGGGCCAGGCTCCATGCCCGGGCGAGCAGCACACATGCGACGCTATGTATTGAATTCCAGGGACCGGGAACACTCTATCTGGATAACGCCTCGCTGATGCCGGAGAACGCCATCGGCGGGTGGCGGCCAGACGTGGTGCAGGCGCTGCGCGCGCTGAAGCCGGGCATCATCCGCTTTGGCGGGAGCGCCGTCGAGTACTTCAACTGGCGCGATACTATCGGCGACCCGGACCACCGCCGGCCGTTTCACGCCTGGGGCGGATTGCAGCCCACCGGGCCCGGCCTGGAGGAGATCGTGCAGTTGATCCGGAACATTGGCGCCGAGCCTCTGATTTGCGTCCGGTTCACGGGCCGCACTCCCGAGGATGCGGCTGCGGAGGTAGAGTACTTCAACGGCGCCGCCGGATCCCCATTGGGAAAGCTCAGAGCGGCCGGCGGTCACCCGGAACCGTACCATATCCGGTACTGGCAGGTCGGCAACGAGGTTCAGAGCGCAGATTATGATGTTCAGCTCGCGGCGTTCTGCCGCGCTATGAAAGCTGCGGATCCCTCCATCCAACTGCTCTCTTCTTTTCCCACGCCCGGGTCTCTCCGGAACGCCGGCAGCTTGCTGGACTACACCTGCCCGCATCAGTACGACGTCGCCGACCTGGCAGGGACACGCGCGCAGCTTGAGGCCGTGCGGGGGATGATCGCGGCGGAATCGCCGGCCCATCAGATCAAAATAGCCGTCACCGAGTGGAACACCACGGCAGGAGATTTCGGGCTGGGACGCGCCAAACTCTGGACCCTGGCGAACGCGCTGGCCTGCAGCCGGTACCAGAACCTCCTTCACCGGGAATGTGACCTGGTGGAGATCGCCAACCGCTCGAATCTCACCAACAGCTTCTGTTCCGGCATCCTGCAGACCGACAACCACCGACTGTATCTTACCCCAACCTATTATGCGCAGCAGGTTTACGCCTCGCTGGCCGGCGATCGTCCGCTCGTCATCGAGAGCGACCTGCCCCCGGACATGGCGCCGGACATGAGCGCCACTATCTCGCCGGACGGGAAGAGTGTGACCGTCTTTGCTGTGAACGACATGCTGGCGCCGATTACCCGGACGCTGGACATATCGGCATCCGGAGGCGGGAATCGGGACGTTGATGTCTGGACACTGGGTGACCGGCGCCACGCCGGCGAGCCGGACGCCACCAACAGCTTCGACGAACCAAACCGGATCTCCGTCGTCCGCTCCCGCCGACGCATCCGTTCGGGAACCATCCAGTACCGGTTTCCACCCTTAAGCCTGACCGTGCTCCGATGGTCGGTAGAACAGTGAATTCCTTGGGGGGATAAGTCATTTCGCCACTTCCGCCATCTGCGCCAGGCGCTCATCGCCTCTTCTATGCCGCGAGTTGGCCGCAGGCGCGCTCGACGCGTTCGCGGGAATCTGGTACAATAGCGGCGTCACAATTCCCTCCAACTGTCCTCGTATGTACCGGAGCTGCCCGTGTCCTTGGATGCCCACGAGTCTGAAGCATTCTTAGCCCTCGTCAGAAAATCCGTCGGGCCGGTCGCCGTGCTCCTGCTGCTGGGAGTGGTCTTTTATAGCGAAGCGATCACTTCTAACATGATGCCGCGACCCGACGCGCTCTCCAGAGTGGGGAGCGCCGTGGTTCCGTTTGGCGTACCGTCGGTCACCAGTGGAAAGGGGCGCATCCACGTCACCTACTGGGAAAAATGGACCGATTTTGAAGCCCAGGCGATGCAAGACGTGGTGGATCGATTCAACCGCTCCCAGAACAAGATATGGGTTGACTATCTGACGATGAGTCAAATCGATCAGAAGGTCCTGGTCGCCGCTTCCGGCGGCATCCCGCCCGACGTCGCCGGCCTGTACGGTCCCAACGTGCCTGTTTACGCCGACGATAACGCCGTTATACCGCTCGATTCGTACTGCAAGAAGTATGGCATCAATAAGTCGCAGTATATCCCGGCGTTCTGGAACATCGGCTTTTATAAAGGGCATGTGTACGCGCTGCCAAGCACTCCCGCTTCAGTCGCGCTCCATTGGAACAAAGCCATTTTCGCTCGTTACGCCGGCCGGCTGCGGGCCGCCGGTCTCGACCCCACCCGGCCCCCGCGAACACTGGAAGAGCTGACGAAGTACGCGGACGCGCTCACCATCCGGGAGAATGGCAAGATCGTGATCGCCGGCTTTCTGCCTGCAGAGCCAGGCTGGTGGAACTGGGCCTGGGGAGACTGGTTTGGCGGCCATCTCTGGAATGGACGCGACCGGTTGACGGCCAATTCGCCCGAGAATATTCGCGGATTCACGTGGGTGCAGGCGTTCTCGAAAAAATACGGTCCGCAGGCGGTGCAGACGTTCCGGAGCGGCTTTGGGAACTTCTCCTCTCCCCAGAACGCCTTCATGACGGGCAAAGTGGCCATGGAGCTGCAGGGTGTATGGATGTACAATTTCATTACGAAGTTCGCCCCGAATCTCAAGTGGGGCGTTGCGCCATTTCCCTATCCCGCCGATCGCCCCGACCTCAAGAATATGACGATCGCCGATGAGGACGTGCTCTGCATTCCCCGGGGCGCAAGGCATCCGGCCGCGGCTTTCCAGTTCATTCGATACGTGGAATCGCAGCAGGGAATGGAAATGCTCTGCATGGGCCAGCGCAAGTTCACACCGCTCATAAAGGTCAGCCCCTGGTTCTGGAAGCATCATCCCAATCCCTATATCCGACTGTTTCGAGACCTCACGCTTGGCAAAAACGTGGTGGCGACACCACAAACCGGAATCTGGTCCCAATACAACGACGAGCTGAACAACGCTTTCGAGAGTGTGTCGCTCGACATCAAGAGTCCCAAACAGGCTCTGGATGACGTACAGCAGCGGATGCAGCCAAAACTGGAGGAGTACCTGGATCTCGAGCGCCGCCGAAAGGGCCAAAAGTGAAGGGCCACTCACGCCGCGAGCTTCTGACCGGCCTGGCGTTCATTTCACCCTGGATCATCGGGTTTTCGGTTTTCATGGCGTACCCCATCGCCATGTCCGGCTACTACAGCTTTTGCGATTACAACGTGCTCACCCGGCCCGTTTGGATCGGCGCGCGCAACTACATTGACCTTGTCCGCCACGATCCGCTTTTCTGGACGTCGCTCGAGAATACGTTTTATTACGCGGCTCTCGCGCTTCCTTTCGGGATGATACTTGCGCTGGCGCTGGCGCTGCTGTTGAACGCCAAGGTGCGTGGGATGACTATCTACCGCACCATTTTCTTTGTTCCTTCACTGGTTCCGGCGGTGGCGCTGGGGATACTCTGGCTCTGGATCTTCAACGGTGATTACGGGCTGCTCAACGAGTTCCTGAAGTTCTGCCACGTCCCACAGCCGCAGTGGCTAAGCGACCCGACCTGGAGCAAGCCGGCGCTGGTGCTTACAGGTCTCTGGACCGTTGGCAACGCCATGGTGATCTATTTAGCGGGCCTCCAGGACGTGCCGCAAACGCTCTACGAAGCCGCAGAGTTGGATGGGGCCGGGTGGTGGGGAAAGACCTGGCACGTCACCCTGCCCATGCTCTCGCCGGTCATTCTGTTCAACCTTATCATGGGGATTATAGGGACGCTGCAGATATTCACTCTGCCCTATGTGATGTTCCCCGGGGGCAGCCCGGTCCATTCCACCTATTTCTATACGATGTATCTTTACGATAACGCCTTCGTTTACCTTAAGATGGGCTACGCCTGCGCCATGGGCTGGATCATGTTCTTCATGATTCTGGGACTGACGATGCTGGCCGTCCGGCTCTCTTCGCGGCGCGTCTACTACGGAGGATCCTGAATCATGACGCAGCGCCGCCGGCTGGGAACGACAATCATGATCCACGTCGTTCTCGTGCTGGGTTCCATCATCTTCCTGATGCCGCTCGTTTGGATGATCCTGACCTCGCTCAAACCGATTACCGAGACGATGCGGCTGCCGCCTGTCTGGATTCCATCAAAATGGGAGTGGCAGAATTATCCGGCCGCGATCATGTATGGGAGCAATAAGCTCGGCTACATCCCGTTTCTGGTTTACGGGCGAAACACCCTTATCCTGTGCGTGCTGACGGTTGCGGGAACGGTGGTGTCGAACGCGCTCATCGCCTACGGATTCTCGCGGGTAAACTGGCCGGGGCGCAACATCCTCTTTTACACCACGCTCGCGACGATGATGATCCCGTTCCCGGTCACGATGGTGCCTCTATATGCGCTATTCCGGACGCTAGGTTGGATCGGGACATTCCGGCCTCTCTGGGTCCCCGCATGGTTCGGAGGCGCCTTCAACATCTTTCTCCTCCGGCAGTTCTTCCTGACGATTCCATTTGAGCTCTCTGATGCGGCGCGGGTCGATGGCTGCAGCGAATGGCAGATCTTCAGGCAGATTATCCTGCCGTTGGCAAAGCCGGCGCTTGCCGTGGTGGCGCTCTTCCAGTTTATGTCGACGTGGAACGATTTTTTGGGGCCTCTGATTTACCTCATGGATCAGAAGACATTCACGCTCAGCCTCGGTTTGCAGTTTTACCAGAGCCAGCATGGCGGAACGGAATGGAATCTCTTAATGGCCGCCTCGGCCATTGTGGTGGCGCCTGTCATCATACTCTTCTTCTTTACACAGCGGCAATTCATCCAGGGAATCGCGTTGACCGGCATCAAAGGTTAGCGTCGCCGAACCGGACACAATCAAAAAGAAAACGAAGAAGGACTCCATTAATCCGCGCGTTGGGGCGATTATTGGAAGGGGAGGAGCGCGCAATCGCCGGGAGAGCGCCTGCCTGATGGGCGCCGGCGTCACAGAATTAATAGATTCCGTGCATTCCGTCGTGCTCCGATTAGTCAGCCCGGCAGCGTTACTGTGCGCCCCTCTCTGCTCATCGCACTGCTTATGATGTCGCCACTGCTGCGGATGTCGCCGCTGCTGCGGATGTCGCCGGCGAAATTCGCGGCCGACGCCCGAATGGGTTTTTTGACTGAAGTAATGATCGTGTACCCGCCGGCAGAAAACTGAAAACGTGTTGAGCGGACCTGACGGGTAGGCGAACGACGCCTTTTCTGAACCGAAGAAGTCATTCAACCATGCATTTCCTCTCACCGGGTGCGATTTGTTGATAGAATACGATTGCCAGGCTGGCTCCATGCCACCTGTGGGTGATATCTGGAGGAACGACCTTTAATGCCGACCGTTCTTGTTGTCGACGATGAGTGCGGACCTCGTGAAGCTCTGCGGATGATTCTGAAGGACGAATTCAGAGTCCTCACCGCGGAAACGGGTGATGCTGCTGCCGCTGTTGTTCGCGAGAGCCATCCGGACGCTGTCCTGCTCGACATCCGGCTGGGCCGAGCGGATGGAATTGAAGCGCTGCGAGCGATCCGCGCTATCGATCAGACCGCGCAGGTCGCCATGATCACCGCTTATGCGAGTCTTGAAACCGCGCGCCTGGCGATGCAGCTTGGCGCGGCCGACTATCTCACAAAGCCGTTCGACTGCAACAGCGTCCGTCACGTGGTGCGTGAACTGGTGGCTCGCACCGCAGCCCTGCACGACGACACCAAACGGGTACAATCGCTCCAAAAAGCGAACGAGGCGCTGACGAAGGCGGTCACGCAGTACCGCGCTCAGATGCAATCGAATCACTCGGGCACGGTGGTGGCTCTAATTCTAGCCATCGACGCCAAGGATATCTATACACGCGAGCATTCGATTCGTGTCTCCATGATGGGGCTGGCGCTGGGCGAGGAACTGGGGATGTCGGCCGATCAGCTCCGGACGGTACGACTTGCGGGGCTTATTCACGATATCGGCAAAATCGGCGTGCCTGAAACCGTGCTGCGCAAAGAGGGCAAGCTAACGCCCGAAGAGTGGTTGGAGATGAAGACCCATCCGCGGATTGGGGCCGATATTATCTCGGCGGTTCCCGTGCTCGTCCCGGCGGTGCCCGGTGTGCTGGAGCATCATGAGCGGCCGGATGGCAAAGGCTATCCCCAGGGATTGTCGGGCGGCGCCATCTCGCCCCTGGCTTCTGTTCTGGCGGTGGCCGACGCGATCGACGCGATGAGCTCCGATCGGGTTTATCGCGGCGCTCTCCATCCGGATCGGATTCTGGACGAGCTGGCGATAGGCGCCGGCACACAATGGGCAACGCCGGTGGTGGAAGCAGCGATTCGGCTTCGACTGCCGCGCCGGCACCAAGAATTCAAGGCGCCGCCGGGGCGATTCCCGGTCGATGAGTGCTGGTGATAGTACATTACTGCGGCGCCCTGGACGGTGAGTAGGATGCGAATCACGTTGAGCCGGTATGAAGGGAGCTCAGACTGATGAAGCGCCGTGCCGTTATCACGGGCATCGGAGCGGTAACTCCGATTGGACTTGGCAGAGAAGAATTCTGGAAGTCTCTCGTTTCGGGCCGCTCGGGAATCCGACCCATCACGCGCTTTGACGCAGGCCCTTTTCCCGTTAAAATGGCGGGAGAAGTACAGGATTTTGAGACTAAACGCTACATGGACGCGCGAGACGCGCGACGTCTTCCACTCTTCGCGCAATATGCCACGGCCGCGGCGAGAATGGCTGCGGAAGACGCCGGCCTTAACATCTCGTCCGGCCGCCGTATTGGCTCATGCTTTGCCTCGAGCATCGGCGGCGTCAACGAGCTGTTGACCAACGAGGTTCCGGCGTTTGAGAAGCACGGCCCCGCCGGCCTCGATCCGCGCACGCCTTCAACATTCGGAACGCATACGGCCACGTCGGCCGTATGCCAGGTTCTCGGCCTGGATGGGCCGAAGGCGAGCATCTCTTCAGGCTGCACCAGTGGCATGGACGTAGTGGCGTGGGGGAGGCAGCAAATCGAGCTTGGAACCGCCGACGCTGTCATCGTGGGATGCAGTGATACCTCATTGATTCCGTTTACCTTCGGCGTGCTGTGCGCCACCCACGGCATCTCCCCCGATATGCCGTCCCCGCGGCCGTTCGATTACCGGCACAACGGGAGCGCAATCAGTGAAGCCGCCGGCGCCGTCGTGATTGAAAGCATGGAAAGCGCCCGGCAGCGTTCGGCGCCAATCTACGCGGAGATCCTGGGATACGGGAGCGCCGGCGAACAGGGAGACTTTTTTAGGATGCCAGCCGGCGACGCCGGCGAAACCGCGATTCGCCGCGCGCTCCGTGACGCAGGGCTCGCAGCGGAGGACGTGGACGCAGTATTCCCGCTGGCGCCCGGGCTGCCGCCATTGGATGTTGCGGATGCAAAGGCGATTATCGCGGCGCTCGGGGAGCATGCATACCATATCCCCTGCCCCGCGATCCAATCGATGCTAGGCCACCCGCTATCGGCCGCGAGCATGATGCAGGTGCTGGCCGGTTCGCTGGCCCTGAAGTATCAGGAAGCGCCGCCGACAATTAACTATGAGCGGGCCGACCCCGAGTGCGCGCTTGACTGTGTTCCCGGCCGATCGCGGCCAAGCCGGCTGCGTCGACTCCTCGTCTTTTCACGATCCTTGAGTCGAACCTGCACGGTGTTGGCTCTCGGCGCGCCCATCCACGACACCGCCACGATGGCTCAGTTCACGGGCAGAGGGCGTTTGCCCGCTCAGAACCTGCGCGGTCAGAATGCATTGACGCTTCGGTGAACTTTACACACTCAGCTACGATTACCGCCGCCGTCCTGAACGCCGGTCTCGGACTGTTCGTGCTCGCGCGATCCCCACGCGGCGGGGTCCAGCGCGCCTTCGCCTTCGTGGCGCTGTCAACAAGTCTCTGGGTCGCCGCCATCGTAGCGGTGAATCTTTCAGGCACCGAAGCAGCCGCCGCAAACGCGGGTGA
>Ga0307373_10009304_pt1 | contig 14736 bp, 15 predicted proteins | sample OX2MG_FD_202534 | JGI IMG/M metagenome (GOLD analysis project Ga0307373, IMG submission 202534) | Soil microbial communities from Risofladan, Vaasa, Finland - OX-2 | ecosystem: Environmental > Terrestrial > Soil > Coastal area > Acid sulfate soil | place: Finland: Risofladan, Vaasa | collected... | reverse complement strand
GTTGCCGATTCCTGCCCCCTCGGCCTCATTCAGACCTGCCGGTAACACCGCTGCGTGGGCGCGGCACTGTGGGGCCAGTAACGGCGATTTCGAATACAAGAATTTGGTGGACCCAGCCATACACAACTCGAACACCTTTGAATTCGGTGGACGGCGCCTCCGGTTAGGTTTGAACGGCAGCCGAGCCTCGGACCGAGCGCTCGAGGCGGTCCGCCGTTTCGTGGCTGAGCGCGGCACCTTGCCTACCGCTACTTCGTGGGCCCTTGCATGCATGAGCCCGTCCGAGAAGACCATCCGACGTCGGTTCGGCAGCTTTAAGGCGGCTGTCCGACGCGCTGGCATCGCCTTTGGTGATCCGTCCTGACCGGCATGACCAGAGGCCAACACTGCCTAAGTTGCGCTATCCGGAACTGGATTACTGAAGACCTCCATTGGACTGGAGAAGCTGGCCGGTGATCCAGCCGCCTGTAGGATCCGAGTCCATGCCCGTAAAATGTGCAGCGCTCTCGAGAGCGGGTCAACTCCAGCTCCAAAAACTGACGACTCTAAGCTCGAACTTGGCTGCTCATAGACTATGCATGAGCACAGGCGGCGCCCCTGCCACACTCCCCAACCAGCGGCCAAGGCTGTTAGACGTCCTCACCCAGATGCCCGGCGCTCAGCCGGTCCGACTAGGACCTCCAGTGGCTGACGAATCGAATCGATGAACGTAAGGACCTTCTCATGACTGACCCCATCCGTCCGCCCATCCTGCACAAACCCTTGGAAGAAGACAGCCGGATATTGGTTCATGCCATCGTGCATCGCTCCCTGTTTCCAACCCGAGGCAACCACCCACTGATTTGGACTGCGAAATTGCGGGATCGGTTGAGCGGCAGTCGCGGGTCGAGGCTGAGTTAAGTAGAGCTTGCCCGTGCTGCCCTCAAACCCCTGGTACGACCATCCGTCAGGTACAGGAAGGACCATTCCCCCTCTCTGTAAGGGTCGCGTGCCCGCATATTCGGATGAGCTGACGAAAGCACGTGCAGTGGCGGGCGTGGTGGGGGCATGAGCGAAGACGAATCCTGCCTTGGCACCGCTTAGTAGGGTGACTCTGATAGTTGAAGGGAAGATGTCGTACAAGACTCGCCAAGCGGATGGCCGAGGTCCTGCTATCAGCCAATTGGACTCGATAGTAATTTTGACCGGTCCTGATTGGAGCAATTTGCTGGAGACGCGACCTTCGGTCGTTGATCGCGCTACTGTGCCGGCCTGGAAGATGGGATCCAAACGTTTCGAGGAGATCAGAGGGATTCCTCGCCGAGCTGACTGATCGCCTCGAATCCAATCAGTTTGAGATTCGCCGCCTACATTGGTGGGCGAAAACGCGCAGAAATTGCCGGCGCTTCGCTGAAAGACATATTCGCCATAGGGAGGGGCCGAGACCCTCCAATAGTCCGCGTCGGTTCCAGACATCGATACTCTCAGGCCATTTGGCGTAACAGGCCTTGGTGGACTCCCGGCGGTGTTGAAATACAGGAAGTAGTAGCAAGTGGCACTCGGCGAAACGGAATGCGGAAGCGTCCACACTACGGTCCCTTTGCTCGCCCGCCGACCGACCGGTGCAACGTCAAACTGGGACTCAACCACGCCCAAGTTCAGGCCCCCGTTGTCAACCCGTACCACTCGAATTGAGCGAGAATCGGCTTGGATTCCTTCATCAACCCCTTGGGGCAGGCTGCGCCGAATCTCTGCATCCAAGTCGAGATCAAGCTCAACGGGCCGATCGATCCGCGCAAACGCGCCTGCATGGACAATCACAGGAAGTCGGAACCTCCATTCCTCATCCCACCACAGGCGGCCTGGAGTCAAAGCCATGTCCGCGGGCGCGGGCGCACATAGCCGGTTCGGGATAATGGCGTTTTCAGACACCGTCAATTCGTCCGAATCTTCTTGAACCGGCTGACAGGATCCGTCACTCGGAGGCTCGTTCCCACAAGTGGACATAACCTTTCTCTGTCCATCCCTGACTGAAGATGACGGCATGACCAGGCTGGAGTTCTGCGACAGTCGCGCCGACATGGTGCTCGAACTGGCTGTCGACTAGGTATCGCCGCCACGACCTTGCGAGGACGTCAGCCTTCTTGTAGACGACCAACTGGCAGCGGCTGCGGAAGGGGGCGAACGGGTCGTGCTCGGCGACAACGACTTCCAACTCCCCATCGCCGTCGAGATCGGCTACCGACAGCGAGTGAGGACACCGTACGCGATCAATCACATGCATCGCCCAGGGAGCTCGTGGGTCCTCTGGCTGTTCAAACCACGCCAGCCGAGCAAGAGGGGTCACGTTGTGATCGAAATCAAGCAACTCCTCCCCAAGAATGACATCCATACGACCGTCGCCGTTGAGGTCTGCTACTCCGATGCGGGCGGCTCGAAAGAAACCGGGTGCAATTCGATGGCACTTGAAGCTACCATCGCCTAGATTCTCAAGCCAGACTTCGCCCGCTAATACGTCCGTAAAACCTTTCCCTGTGAGGTCAATGGCGACCAACTGCTCTCCATAGGCGAGGCGGGCGAGCGGCCTACTCGGCCACGGGTGGGACCTCGGGTCTGATGGAATCTCAAATAGTTCTGGATCCACCATCTCGCGCCTCCCGTTGTGCCAGCCAACGAGAAGGGCCCGCCCCCCGCCCGGGAGAACGGGCGCAACTATGGTGCTGTGCGGCCAGTCTCCCGTTCCGATACCAATCGGATTGATCTCCCATACCCCCTCGATCGGGTCAATCGGTTTGCACCAACACAACTCGGCATTGAGACCGGTTCCCATCGTCGCAATGAGCTCGCTCTTGCCATCAGAATCGATGTCGGCAATGCTCGTAACTTGCGCGATTCCCGGAATCTCATATCGCGGCCACTCAGTCGCTTCCGTATGCAGGTTCCGGTACCACCAGCGTCCGCAGATCAAGTCGAGGCTCCCATCTCCATCAAGGTCGACTGACATGAGGTCGGTTGCTTTGTCGGGTTTGTCACGATCGATGAATCGATGGCGAAACTGGGCCAGTACTGGAGCTGTTGTCTGTTTCTTCCAGATCTGTATCTGCGGAGAGTTCCAGTTCTTACCCACGATCTCGGCCACCCCATCATGGTCAATGTCATGCAACACCGCCTGGTGCGTACCTACTCCGACTGACAGCACAAGGCGCTCCCATGTGGCTCCATGATCGTTTGTTGTGTACAGGAGCAGCCTGGCCGCCCTATTCACAGGTGCACCGAATCCTCCCTGATCCATCTCACCAACAAGAAGGCGCACGGCACCGTCGCTTGAGGGAAAGACCTGAAGGGAGTGCGCGAACCAAAGACCGTCGTCGATGACATGCTCACGCCAAGGTCGAAGGTGATTCGCATTGAAGCGGTTCTCCATCCATACAAGCCGCCCATCGAGATACTCCGACTCGACCAGGATGACCTCTGGTCGCCCCGTTCCTGAGATATCGACTGTGGCGAGCCGGCATAGTTCGCGCATTCCTGGATTGGCCGCGTGGCGTTGCCAGAAGCCGTCGTAAGGGCCCGCAAGAGGCATTGAGTACCACGCGGGGCCCGAAAGCAACTCCAATCGCCCATCGCCGTCAACGTCGGCCGCTGCGAGACCTTCCTCGTGGTGGGCGGTCTGAATGGCGTGCTTCCGCCATGGCGTGTGGACGTCGCTATACGGTTTGTACACAAAGAGTCCGGGGCTGGACGTATAGCAGGCATTGACCACCATCTCCCTTCGCCCATCTCCGTCTAGATCGGCAAACAGGATGTCGTGAGCTGTCCCCTCAAATGAAGGATCGATCACGTGGCGCTGCCATGGGTCGTTTAGGTCATCCTGGGGCTTTAGCCACTCGAGGGTCTTCTGTCCAGTGTCACGGTTCGCGTCACCTAGAACTGCCTCCAGTCGCCCATCGCCATCAACGTCCTCGAGCGCTAAGCCCACCCGAAATTGGCCCGTTGCCGCTGTTCCAGTCTCCCAGCTGCCGGGTCGATACCAATACAGACCGCCTACCCCGCCCGTGACAATTTCGGCGTCACCGTCGCCATCGATATCGCCTACCGCGAGACTCGTCAGCGTTAGCGACGCGTCGGGCCCATCGAGAACTGTCAGTTCGTAGTACGGATCGGCGATCGTCATTTTGGTCATTTGGCCCTCAGCTGGCCAGCTGCTTGACATAAGAGTCGTCTGTATAGGAATTCACGCTGGGAGCTGCGCCCTGGAAAGCTCCGATGCTCGTGAGGAAATCTGTGTAGTTCTTCTGATCTGCAATGTATCCAGAATCGAGGGCGGGGCTGAACACGTAGAGAGGCCACGCATCCTTGACGGCGGCGATGGGCTGGCTGCTGAAGTTTGCATAGATCTGCTGCACTTCATCCGTGTTAGCGGGGTCCGCAACATATTTCTGGGCCTGGAACAGGGCACGCATCATGGCTTTGACCGTGTTGGGCGCCTCCGATTGGAGCTTACTTGGAATGACAAAGAGGTTACGGGTGTGGCTGAAGTCGACCTGTGCGCCCTTATCTGATGCGAATCCACTCGTGCGGCCAGCGAGGAGGACCGCGCCCAGGTCGGTGGCCGCTTGGAAGTTCAGCGGCGGAAAGAACACTGCCGCATCAACCGATCCGTTGCGGAGGGCTACGAGGGCCTCTGGAGGCGTCAAGTTGACGATCTTCATCTTGGACATGTCAAGTTGATAATGGGTCGCCAGATTCCACATGAACGCAGCCTGCGTGCTGCCCTGCAGAACAGCAATCTTCTTTCCATAGAGATCTTTGGGGTCGTTGATGCCTGAATTCTTCTTCGCCATCAAGAATTCGACATGCGCAATGGCATCGGTACCAATTACCTTGATCGGACTTCCAGAAGCCGCAAGCGTAATCGGCGGCAGGTTGCCTGGATTCCACAGATCGATGTTGCCAGCAATCAGTGCCTGGCCAGCCTCAACACCAGACGAAAATGTCTTTGTCTGTACATTGGTGATGCCGTTGTCCTTGAAGTAGCCCTTCGCAATAGCCACTGCATGGACTGCGAACGCCGGGTCGGGCCCAATCGCGATCGTTATCGACGTTCGCTCGAGCGCACCGGAATTGTTGCCCTGATTTGCGGTCGTGCCGCCACAACTCGAGGCGACCACGACGGCCGCTACCGCGAACAACAGACAGGCGAATCTTCGTGTCATCTTTAGCCTCCTTAACTTAAGTAGAATCGGCGATTGGTCGGCTGCTTAACTCGCTTCGGCGTGTTCATGGCGCGATCCATCGCAGGTACCTTCCGAGCGCGATTGCACGAAATAGCTGGTCGCTCAGGAGCGCGAGCATGGCGATCACAAGGACGGATGCGACGATGAGCGAGAAGTCACCATTGATTCGCCCCTGATTGATCAGGAACCCAAGACCTGACTGTGCCGCCAGCAGTTCTGACGCGACCAAGGCTGCGAAAGACCAGCTCCAAGCCACCTTGATGCCAGTGGCGAGTTCGGGAGCGGCTGCAGGCAACACAACCTCATAGACCAGTCTCCATCGAGTTCGGCCAAGCGTGGTCGCAGCTCGAATAAGCACCGGATCGATGGTGCGCACTCCGCGCTCGGCACTGGTGAATACCGGAAAGAAGGCCGCCATTGCGATGACAAAGACCTTCGAGCCGTCGTCAATACCGAACCAGATGATGGCCAGGGTTATCCATGCGAGCGGTGGAATGGGCCGAATCAGTTCCAGCGGCGTCCGAATTGCTGACGCGACGGTGCGATTCCAGCCAGCAGCCATACCGAGCAAGAGGCCCGCGCTGCCACCAATGGCGAAACCGGCATATGCCCGCTGCATGCTGGCCCAGATCTGAGGCAGCAGATCACCTCGTGTCGTCTCTTGGATGATTCGCTCGAACACCGTAAGAGCCGACGGCAGCACCATACGGTCGACAAGACCAAACCACGCCTCCGCTTGCCACAGTCCAACTAAGACGAAGACGGCAATCACCTGCACTGTCGTCTTCCGAGTACGAGTCATTGACCTTGCCTCAGGTTGTCGGCCCACGGAACTAGTCGCGCCTCGATTAGATCAAGTGCACGAGCCAAGACGAAGCCGACCAGCCCAATGAACACCATTCCGGCGACGACCATGTCGGTGCGGAACAGGCGTTGTGCTTCCGCGATCAAGGCGCCCAGCCCTACTTGCGCGCCGAGCAGTTCCACGGCAACGATCACAGTGAAGCTGAGGCCTACCGCCGTCTTCAAACCCGGGAAGATCCTGGGCAGAGCCGCCGGCAAAGCGACATGGCGAAAGAGAGCAACTCCACGCGCGCCTTGTGCCCGACCTGCCCGGATCATCAGAGGGTCGATCTCGCGAACAGCCGCGATCGTGCTCGTCACGGCGACCCAAAAGACGGCGTACGCAATGAGCGCCGTTCGAGACAGCTCACCTGCGCCAAGAAGTGCGACGCTCAGTGGCAGAAGACTGATCACCGCCACAGAGCGTGCCAGCGTCACGATTGGCTCGACGGCCAAACTCAAGACGCCGCTTCGGCCGATAAGTACACCAACAACGATGGCCGCGCTACTGCCAACGAGGTAACCACGAACGACTCTCAGTACCGTTGCGACAAGGTGCTCATTGATGGTAACCCCGAGAGGGAATCCTCTGGTGAACAGAGTGCCGATGCTGCGTGCAACCACAGTCGGCGCAGGAAAGAGAAACGGGCTGATCAACCCAGTCGATGAGGCGTACTGCCAGCCGATGCCAATCGCGGCGACGATGACGGGCCCTAGAGCCGCCGCCTGATGCCTCCGGACGAACGAAACCAAGACCCGTTCGGAGCTCCTGGGACGGTCGACCGCAACGAGTTGCCTGGGATCGGAGGTTGATTCGGTGAAAGGTTCCCTCAATGCTCTACGACTCGATGGCTCGATGGATTGGACCGTAGTAGCTGATGAATTCAGCGGCCGACCGATCTCGCGGGCGTGGAAGGTCGATTCGGAATTCGGCAGCAATTCGCCCGGGTCTTTGAGACATGACGATGACGCGGTCAGCCAAGGTGACCGCTTCGAGAATGCTGTGAGTGACAAACAGGACAGTCTTAGGCGTGTTAATCCAGAGGCTGAGCAAGAGATCTTGCATCTCAGTACGCGTCAATTCGTCCAAGGAGCCGAAAGGTTCATCCATCAGCAAGACGCTGGGGTCGGTGGCCAACGCCCGCGCGATCGCGACCCTCTGTTGCATTCCACCCGAAAGCTGTCGTGGGTAGCGGTCATGTGCTTCCTCAAGTCCGACGCGCGCCAGAAGATCCATGGCTAAACGCGTGCGCTCCCGCTTGCGCATTCCTCGCATCCGCGAACCGAAGGCGACGTTATCGCGGGCAGTCAGCCATGGGAAGAGAGCCGACTGCTGGAAGACGACACCGCGGTCGAGGCCTGGCGCTTTTACTTGCGAACCGTTTATCAACACCTCACCCCGGCTGGGCCTGAAAAAGCCAGCCAGCAGGTTGACAAGTGTCGTCTTGCCACACCCGCTCCGGCCCACTACGCAGACAAACTCCCCAGTGTCGATCTCTAAGGACACCCTCTCGATGGCGCTGACGTTCCCCTGCCTTCCAGGGAATTCGTGGCTGACACCGCGCAGCTGAATGAGGCCGGAAGATCCGGCAGGGACCAGCGTGACCTGTTCCGGTTCAACCAACAGGAGCCCCAAGCTCAGGCAGGGGTGACACGAGCGACTGCGCCTCAGCCTCACAGGGCATGATAAGGCTATACCATATCATACCTGTATAGGCGAGTTGCCCGGTGGCGCTATCACTTACGGCGTACCAGTACGGCCATAACAGCCCCGAGGGGGTGGGTCAAGCCAGACTTTGGATCGCTCGCTTCACAGATGGATCTCATAGCGATATGCGACCAAGCCGACGATGCGCCGAAACGCGACGTCCGCCACAAATCCCATAGCCCCAAGGAACAGGATTCCGACGAAGACCAGGTCGGTTCGCCCGAGAAGCCGCGAGCTGAAGATGAGGAAACCGATGCCTGTTTGCGCTGCGACGAGTTCGGCTGCCACGACCGCGGAAAACGAGTTGCTCATCGCAACCCGGAGACCGACTGCTATAGACGGAAGTGTGGCTGGCAGAATGACAAACAGGAAGGTGCGAACACGAGAGGCGCCCATCGATTCCGCGGCACGCAGCTTCTCGACGTTGACCGAGGTGGAGCCGGCGGTAGTGTTCAAGAACACCAGGAACATCGATGCGTAGAAGATGAGCATGATTTTCGAAGACTCGCCGATGCCGAACCAGATGATTGCGAGACTGATCAGGGCGATCGGAGGCACGAATCGGAAGAAATTTACGAAGGGGGCCACAGCTGCGCTGACGAGCCGTGCCCTTCCTGCCAGGAGCCCGAGCGGGATTCCAACCAGTCCGCCGAGGGCCCAGCCGATCAAGACCCTTTCGTAAGACGAAAGAACGTCAGCTTGGAGGAGGCCCTCCTGCGCTATCTGCACCGTTCCAGTCCACACATCGGCGGGACTGGGTAGGAACAAGGGCAGTGTGCGCGTGGCCGCCCAACTCCACGCCGCGACTGCGACCCCGACGGCCGCAAGACCAACCGCGGTGTACCGATTCGCTACGCGGCTCCATCCGAACCTAGGGCCGACAGCCGGAGTCGCAGTTGCCCAGCCGGTGACGATTTCGGGCCGCTGCCGTCTCGACTTGATCAATTATGTGTCCTCCGCCTCAGCGACGTGGGCAAATCGGCGCTGCACGTCACGTAGGTAGCTCACAAACTCAGGGGACAGGTGATCTCTGGGACGCTCGAGTCTGTTGTCGAGGACATCGACGAGGACGGCGCCTGGGCCCTGATTCATGATGCCGATTCGATCTCCGAGCTTTACCGCCTCTTCGATGTCATGCGTTATGAAGAAGACCGTTCGTCGCTCCTCGCGCCAGATTCGCTCTAGTTCAGTTTGCATCCTACGGCGCGACGGCGCGTCCAGAGCCCCGAACGGCTCATCCATCAGAAGTACCCGCGGTTGTATCGCGAGGACCCGCGCTATCTGTATTCGCTGCCGCATGCCCCCTGACAGCTCACGCGGATACTTCCTCCGATGGTCGTACAGACCGACCAAGCGCAGATAGTGCTCGACACGTTTCGAACGGTCCTCGGCGGCGATCCCGATGGCTTTGAGTCCGAACTGGACGTTCTCCTCGGCGGTCAACCAAGGGAACAGTGCGGCGTCGCCTTGAAAGATCACCCCCCTGGAGGCGTCCGGCCGGGTAACGACGGCTCCGGCCACCTCGATCTGACCCGCTGTAGGTCGCTCGAAGCCCGCAAGCATGTTGAGAAGGGTTGTCTTGCCGCAGCCGCTGGGGCCAAGCAGGCAGAAGAACTCACCATCCTCGACTTCAAGGTTGATTTCCCGTACGGCCAAGTACTGCCCGCTCGCACGTGTACGTGAAAAGTGCTTACTGACGTCCCGCAGCCGAACTAGCGGAGTCCCACTCGTGGCGGGCGATGGCGAATCGCTGCTGCCACCGATACCCTCAGAAGCTCGCTCCGCTGCCAGCCCCACCCTACAGGCTAGGAAACCGATACCAGGCTGGGGTCGACAGCTTTCAATAGCGACGGGTCAAAGAGGCTCTTAGCGTCCACCGCACTCTTGAGTAGTCCGTTGGCCAGCATGAACTGAGCGGTCGTGACAGCCTCGTCCACGGCATCCTGCTGGAGCGTGACGTCAAAAGTCCAGCCGACCATCTGGTTGTGTACCTGCGTCGGCGTCAAACTCAGGTTCTTGGCAACGATCGCCTCGGCGTCGGCTTGATTGGTCTTCAAGTAGTTGCTCGCCTGAACCAGGGCTTTGAGCATGCCAATGACTGCGTTCCGATGTGTCTTCACCCAGTCACGATTCATCTGTAGGTACACGCGGTCCTTGAAATCGATCCCGGGCGACAGGATATGAGCGTCGGAGCCCATGGCGCTCAGTATCTGGGATGCGGTCGGGTCGACGTTGACCGCGGCATCGATGTCCCCCCGCTTCATGGCAGCCGCCTGGTCGGGCGCGTCCACCGAAATAATCTTGACCGAACTTGGGTCGACCCCTTGGTTCTTCAGGTACTGCACAAACGAGAATTCAAAGATCGACCCCGTGGTGATGGCAACCTTCTTGCCTACCAGGTCGGCCGGCGAGTTGATCCCCTTACGGACGATGATCTTCTGAATGTTGACGACCGCGTATACGGCCGGCACCACCTGGTTACCCCCCTGCGACAGAATGTTGAGCATTGGGTATACGGAGCACCCTCCTGCTTGGGATTGATTCGCGACCACAGTCTGCACACCGTGAAAGCCGATATCAACGGGAGTGATGGTTGCATCGATCCCGTTGCCCTTGAAGAAGCCCTTGTCCGCGGCGATGTAGAAGTTGACCGCGTTGAGATTGGGCTGGAGAGTGAACAGCATCGGCGTAAGCGTGCCGCCCGAGTTGTTGGAAGAACTCCCACAGGCGGCGAGAACCAATGCAACCGCGATCGTGACCGCACCCGTGGATAGCTTGGCTGGTACCCGGTTCATCGACTCCCTCCCGACCTGACTTAGTGGACTATACCGGTGTATCCTAGGCTGGACAGGCGAGCGAGTCAAGAGAGGACGCTTGTCAGGTCCCTGACGCCAGGCGAACTCGACGGTAGCTCCGAAAGAAAGGTCTGATCGTGGCCGGGTACGATCAGCCCTCGTTCGCGGGCTGCTGCCTTCACGGCGGAGAACGTGGCAAGGGTTTCAACCACGTTGAGCGTGTTGCTGTTGGGGACCATTCTGACCAGATTCTCCCGACTGAACACCGCGTCGGAGGTCAGAACGATCGGGTGGTCGCCAAGCTCGACCTTCACGTACTGGAGTCCCGCGGTGTGGCCGGGTCCCGGGTGCACAGTGACCCCAGGTGCGATCTCGGCCACTCCCGATACGACGTCGACGTTTGGACTATTACGCAGCAACGCGATTTGAGACGGATCTATGCGTTGCTCGTATGCCCAGGAATAGGTGGCAGGATCCGCAAGCATGTATGACCATCCGTCTAGTTCTGCCTGCTGCACTACGATCCTTGCCCCGTGGAATCGTTCTGCGTTGCCTGCGTGATCCCAGTGCAGGTGGGTCAAGATCAGGATGTCGACGTCCGTAACGCTCACGCCGATCCTTGCCAACATCGTCTCCATCGGCTGGTACTCGATGACGGATTTCTTCATCGCCCATTCCGGGTTGGCTCCACAGTCGACCAGAATCGCGGACGAGCCGACGCGTACGACCCAAAAGCTCAGTGGCAGCAACGTGCCCGGCGGCGCCGGCTCACCGAGTAGCACGCTTGGGGTCGCCTGAGCCCCATACGTGAGGCTCCAGACGCGCGTGTCGCGTCTCATCCGCGCATGTGGCGCCGAACTTGAACCAATTCTCCCGACATCGCGGACGAGTACACCGCGAGCAACGTGCCAAGTGTGTAGCGATAGTCTCGAACATCGGTCGCCGGAGGTGAATGTTCGGAAATCGCGCGAACGAATTCAGCGATTTCGCCCTCGAACCCGCGATCGGCGGGCTCGCGCCGATAGCGCACAAGCTCGCCGGCACTGGTGATCTCGCTCCATCCACCCCAGACATCAAACTCGGCAACGCCGCGGGAGCCAATCAACCGGAACCACAAACGCCGCTCGCCCAGATGAAGGGATTGTCCCGCGCAGACGATCGAGACAAGTGCCCCGGCCTGGCTACGGCCGGACAGTGCCATTTCGCGGTCGCCCTTCAAGGGGGTCAGCTGCGCGCGATCGGTAGAAAATGCGCAGAGTTCCTCCAGATCGCCGACCAACTTGCGAGCCACATGCAGGGTATGCGCGCCGGCGGCTGTCATGTAACCCAGGTTGTCAGCGTCGGCTGAGGGTTGCCCGGATCGATCTATCCAAAACGGACTCTCGTGAACAGCCTCTAGCACCCGCACTGTACCGATCCGTCCGGATTGAACCGCTTGAATCGTTGTATGGACCGCATATGAGTACATCCAGTTCTCAGCGACCATTGCCGTCAGCCCGGTTTCGGCTGCCGCCCGCACCACGTCGTCGAGCTCCTTCATGGTGAGCGCGACCGGCTTCTCGATCAGCACGTGCTTACCCGCACGCATGCAGGCGATCGCTATTGCGGCATGAGTCGACGCTGGACTGCAAATGTCGACGGCGTCGATTTGGTCGTCACCGATCACGCTGCTGAGATCGCCCTCCCAGAGACCGATGCCGTACTTGGTGGCGGAGGCTCTCGCGGCGTCGCGGTTGGAGTCGATAATCGCACGGATGACGGCGTCGGGACGTGCCGACCAAGCAGGGAGATGAGCCTCCTGAGCGATGCGTCCGGCTCCCACCAGCGCGACCCGCAGCGTCAACTTTGTCTCTCGAGGCTCTCTGACTGCGTCGTACTCGTGGATCGGTGGTAGCGCTCGTCGAGAGCGTCGATCTTGGCCACCTTGGGCACCGATCTCCCACCGGCGAACTCGGAACTGAGCCAGTGGTCAACCAGAACGTCTGCCAAGCTGGGGCCTACGACCTCGGCGCCCATGGCCATGATCTGGGCGTTGTTGCTCTTGCGGGCGCGCTCGGCCGAGTACGGATCATGACAGCACGCGGCGCGCACTCCCGGAATCTTGTTTGCGACCATTGCCATGCCGATGCCCGTCCCGCAGATTAGAATGCCGCGCTCAAACTCCTTCCGTGCGATGGCTTCCGCCACGGCCACTCCTACATCCGGGTAATCGACCGCGGGCTCAGATGCGGCCGTGCCGAAGTCGACCGTTTCATGCCCGAGCTCGGCCAGCCGACGCTTCACATGCTCCTTTAGGTCGAAACCGTTGTGGTCGCTACCGATTGCAATCCTCATGAAAACCTCCGATTCACCGAATTGGCATCGCAAAGGCCATGGGCCAGCACGCAATCGACCGTTCTTTGGGTCCGTCCATCTCGATGAGAAGAAGCTGTTGCCAACGCCCAAGTTGGAGACGACCGCCGAGAACCGGAACCAAAACTGACGACCCCAGCATCGAGCTCGAAATGTGGGCCTCAGCGTTCGGATTCGCGTTGCGGGAATGCGTAAACGGACGCGAGGTCGCCAACCAGACCTTCAGGAAACGCGCCAGGTCGGCCCTAAGGTCGTCATCATCCTCGCTGACTATTAACGCGGCCGTCGTGTGAGGAATCTGCAGCAACGCGATCGAGTCTGCCCAGGACCCAATTCGGTCTTGGACCTCAGAGGTCACGTTGACCACCTGGGTCTTGGACTTGGTTGAGATGGAAAGAACCTCACTCATCACCCACCGACCTCCTCCAGGCGCCTTCGCAAGGCCGCGAGGAACCGAGCGGCATCCACACCGTCCAGGACCCTGTGGTCGGCCGATAGGGTCAAAGTGCATCTAGGTCGAACTTCGACATTGAGCCCGATTGGCACCGCCGCATCGGCGACCCTACCGACTGCCAGGATCATGCTCTCGGACTGATCGACAATCGCAGAGAATCCGTCCACCCCGTACATCCCGAGGTTTGACACGCTCATCGCACGGGAACCGACCTCATAGTCTCTGAGTCTTCCGTTGCGCGATCGCTGGACGAGGTCCTGGACCGCCGCAGACGTTTGCTCCGGTGTCAGCCTTTCGGCCGAACGCAGCACTGGCACAATCATTCCTTCGTCGAGCGCCACCACAATCCCGATGTCCACACTGTGCCGGGCAGTAACCCGCTGGCCGGAGTACTGGACGTTGAGGCGCGGCTCGTCAACCAGTACGCGGGCACAGGAATAGACGATCAGGTCAGTGAACGTCGGCCGCGGATCGGTGGCAGATCGGAACTTGATTGCACTTGACATATCGATATCAACGTAGCTGTAGAAATGCGGAATCGTCTGCTTGTTTGCCGTCGTCCGCTGGGCGATCGCCTCGCGACGACGTTGGGCACGATCCGGGAGATCAGGACGCGCGGCTGCCTGCTCTATCTCGCGGGCGTTGAGCTGTCGCCCCGGCGCCGACGCGCCGATCGATTCGATGTCGACGCCCAACTCCTCCGCACGGCGTCGAGCTCTCGGCGTCGCCCTGCGCGCGCCAACTGTTCGTGCCGCGTCGAGTGGACCGACCTCGGCTGGCTCATTGTGCGGAGCCGCCGCCAGAGCCTGAGCAGTCGCCATCGGCAAAGGCGCATCGACAGCAAGAAGACCCACGATCTGCTTTGGCACAACCTCAGACCCTGCTCCCGCCCGCACCTCGATGAGGCGCCCAGACACGAACGCCTCAACCTGGAGTATTGCCTTGTCAGTGTCGAGCTCGAAGAGAGGCTCGCCCTTCTCCACCGGATCGCCAACGGACTTGAACCACTCAACGATCCTCACCTCAGAGACAGCCTCGCCGACTTGGGGAACGACGATCTCAACAATGGATACCTCGTCGCTCATTGGAGGAGGGCCAGTACCTCAGCTCGGATCCGTGCTTCTGACGGGATCACCGATGCTTCGAGCGGTGGCGAGAACGGGATGGGCGAGTCCGGTCCGGCGAGCCTTCGAATCGGCGCGTCAAGGGAGCCAAAACCGTGGTCCGCAACTTCAGCCGCGAGGAATCCACCCCAGCCTCCCCGCCGCTGCCCCTCTTCGACGATCAAAAGGCGCCCGGTCTTGTCGACCGATTTGAGCACACAATCAACGTCGAACGGGACAAGGGTGCGCGGATCGATGACCTCGA
>Ga0307373_10009303_pt1 | contig 14736 bp, 13 predicted proteins | sample OX2MG_FD_202534 | JGI IMG/M metagenome (GOLD analysis project Ga0307373, IMG submission 202534) | Soil microbial communities from Risofladan, Vaasa, Finland - OX-2 | ecosystem: Environmental > Terrestrial > Soil > Coastal area > Acid sulfate soil | place: Finland: Risofladan, Vaasa | collected... | reverse complement strand
TCGCTACCAGCCGCGTGGGCGATACGCTCAGCGTCGCGCTCGCCGGGCCGGGCGCGGCACGGTGGGAGCCGCGAAAAGACAGCCTCGTCATCGAATGCGCCGGGTGCTCGGAGGAAGCAGCGCGTGAGGTCGAGCATTTCGCAGATCACGACGAAGCGCAATTCGATGTCGCCAATTCGGAGCAGCTCACGCTCCTTCTCTATTCGATGGGACACGTCGATACGGTAACTATTCCTGGAACAACCTCGGAAACCGAAACAACGCCGAAACCACGGCTTCTGCGCCATCGTTACCGCCCCGCGGCCGAGCCGGCTACGGAAGGGGAAGTAAAAGCCGCCGAGGCAAAAGCAGCGGCCAAGGCAAAAGCCGCCGCGGCGGAAAAAGCTCTTGCAAAGACCACGTTATTAAAAGTTACCGCGCCGGAAGGCGTCGCGATTTATAAAGATAAGACGAAACGGGAAGTGCTCAAAATCCTGCCGCAGGGCAGCACCATTGTTTTGCTCGCCAAAGAAGGAGATCTCTATTCCGTATCGATCGATGGCCAGGAAGGATTTGTCGATGCCGAAGCCGTGCAAGTTCAGGAATGACATGCGAAGGGTAATGCGCGCGGCGCTCCGAATTTCGCGTGGCGCAGGCGTCCTCGCCTGCGTCCTCTCCTTTGGAGGCTGCGGAATTTTATTCCATCCGGGAATCGCAGCGGACCTCCTGTTCGGTACCGGCGCGCCGCCGAACAATCCGAACACGTATCACATCGGCGCGCACGAGTGGGTGGGCGATTCCATTTCCGTCCGCGTGTATCGCACGTCCGAGCCGTCCGCCACTACTTCGCTTCCGAAAATAACGGCCGAATGCTTATCGTGTAATCTCACGCACCCGCCGGAGCAACTTGCGTTCAATTCGGAAGACCGGGCAATCATTTATTTTCCCGAAGCGCGCCAGCTTATCAGCTCCCGGCTGGAACTAAAAGGCAGCGGCATCGACACCACCTTCATCCAGTTTCAGCGCCCGCCCGCGGAAGCGACGGCATACTTCCACTTGTCGCGTCCGCTCGTTGGACGCGTCTTCGTGAATCAATTGGCGCCGCTCTATCTCGATACCACGCAGGACTCGGTCGTTACTTCCGCGAGCAAAGCGGACGAGCTGAATATCTATGGCGAGCACTCCGCGTTTTATCTCGTCCATCATCCGAATTTCCCGATGCCGCTGTACCTGCTGAAATCGAATGCGGTGCGAATGTATTAGTCCTCAATTCGCATTACATTGTCATTGCGAGGAGCGCGAATCGACCGAAGGGAGATTCGTCACCGTTCCAGAATAAACTTCCGCTCGGCGCTCGCGCGTCCATTCGTAATGTGAAGGAGATAGCAACCCGACGCATACCCCGCGAGATCGAAGGTAACGCGATCGGGATGATCCACCGCGAGCGATTTTCGCCACAGGGTTGCGCCCGTCTCGGAGAGCAGCGTCACCTGCGCCGGCCCGCGAAATTCGTTCGCGTCGATCGTGACCGAGCGGGAAGCGGGGTCGGGGGTAATTGTAAAATCCGCGTGGTGGGCGGCCTCCCCGCCGCCCGTTACATCCGAAAATGGGCTATCGGCAATTAGAAGATGATACCACAACAGCGCGCCCAATCCGCGCTGGTTCACGATCCACGGGCCTTCATAAACGGCTGTATCGCTGCTATTGTAATGCTGGTCGGGCAGGTACTGGAGTGTCTGAGTCTTTCCCGGATTGTCGAAATTAACAAACATGGTGTCAGCATCGAAGGAAACGGACCCGACATGTGAACTCGTATCATTGGGATAGAGATAATCTTTCAGCGTTGCGAATATGCCATCGACGGTGGTATCGTCCGTCGTGTTAAGTTGAGCGTCGGATGGAGAAAAGAGAATGGCAGCCTGGCTATGGTCCGAGTGTGTCCACCATGCCAAAATGGCATTCGGACTTCGCAAATTCGCGGTGTCACTGGCGTGATAAAAATCGCGGGCGAGCGAGAGATAGAACCGGTCGCCCATAAAACGGTAGCCAGAATCATAGTAATGGCAGCCATCCTGAAACGGCAACGCGGCGGCGGCGATTGGCTCGACATCGGGTAGTGAATCTCCCATCCATCGTTGAACGTCCCGCATGTCGATATTTCCCCAGGTACAATAATTGGGTCGAATTTGCAGTGAATAAATTTTTTGAAGATAGGGAAAATCCCGATGCCAGCTTTGGTGCAATTTCAAAAACTTGGAATAATACCCCGGCGCATAGTTCGACTCTCCCTGGAGCCAAAAGATAGCCTTGACATCGCCAATCATTCCGGACTTCAGTGTGCGGTATAACTCGCGGCCATAAATGGTTCGGAGATCATAGCGGTCCGAATCGTTTGGCTCATGCAGTTCAATGCTTGAGCCTCCCATGGCCTCATTGATGCTACAGGAAGGTATATGCGCATAAGCGAGCAAATCTTGCTGGATTCTTTGATCGGCGGCACCCACATCGGCACCCGATTCATGCCACATTGTGTCCCGAAGGTTCTGGCTCCATTTATACCCGAACGTTCGGCAATACTCATTTCGGAAAGTGTCCACAATAAATCCGTTGTATGCATTGCTTTGACCATCCATCAGGAAGATGTCGCCGCAAGCGATGCTATCGCGGCTGGCAATGATCGAATCCCTTTCGCCGTTAAGCAGGTGTACCTCGAAGCGATATTCACTTAGCTCGGCATGAAGGCGAAAAGAGAATGCAAAATGAGCGCGGCCACCGTCATAAGCAAGCGGCTGGCTCGCCCGGTTTATGGGAATTCCGTTCTTGAATTGGAGCACATAAACAGAATCGAATCCAGGAGAAAATATGGTACCCACAATGGGGACGGTTGCGGAATCATCTGCTCCACGCGGATACATCTGAAATGGCCGAGGCAGGAGGGTGAACGTGCTATCCGGTTTTGGCGGCGGCGGCGATTGGGCAATCCCATATCGATTCATCAGGTACTCATCGAGCGAATCTCGCTCGGTGGGCGTGAGCTCACGATTATATAAAAGCACCTCTTCGATTTCGCCTTGCAAAAAATATCCTCCACTATAGGAACCGATGAATAGCGTACTGTCGGAAGTGGAGAGCACCCAGGAAGAGTCCACCTCCTGCCCGTTGACGGAAAGGGATGCATATTGATAAGCCTGATCGTAGAGCGCCGTGATGACCGAAAAACCATTTGGCCAGACGGGAACCGAGGATACCTCCTGATAGGTGAACGAAGTATGGACCACACGTGGATAACGGTCGTTGGCAAAATAGAGCGCATGGGTGTTTCCCGATACGAGATTATTGATGGCCGTGCTATCGTTGAGTTTAGTGACGACCGCAATGGTGTAATCCGCGTTCGCGGGAAAAATCGGAGGCCCTTGGAGATAATTCCATCCATGGAAAATCACCGCCGGACGCCCCGAATCCACAATCAAATCGGGGCGGCTGTTCGTATCGTCCATTCTGACATCGTGACCCAGGCCGCTCTGGTCCTGCCAGATGGCAACGTGACCGTTTTGCTGAACGACTCCTTTATCAGCTTGAAGCCAAAGGATCGGCCCTGCGGGGACTTGCGCTCTAGCCTCATAAGACGAGACGGCCAAGCCTATGATACAGAGAATCAACGTTCTCATAGATGAAAAATGTGAGATTCGACTGAAATCTTCTACGTTTAGCAATGTTTGATAACACGAAGAGGACGCCACCCGTGCGATAGGGAAGATTTTTTGCATATCGATATAAATTTCTTGAGGATGCAGCCGGGAATCATCCCATGAAACTTTTACTCCATTCCGGTCACCTAACTAATGAGAGCGCGCGATAAACGGGAGCACGTGATTTTGGAAGACGGTTCATTCTGGGAGCTGGTCGAGCAGGAACGCCATGTGACATGGCGGCTTTGCCGTGCGCTTACGCGCAACTACGAGGACGCGCAGGACCTGATGAGCGATACGATGCTCGCGGCCTACCAGAGTTTTCCGGCCCTTCGGGATACGAAAGCCTTCCGTAAGTTTCTTAGCACGATCGCCGTTCGCATTCAGCGCCGCAGGCAATGGCGCGGGCGATTGTTCGCTCCGCTCGCCGAAGCCGATGACATGGGGTATGAAATTACGGCGGAATCGTCGCACGATCTCGAACTCCTCGTAACCGCGCTCGACCGGCTGCCACAGCGCGAACGCGAGGCGCTCGTGCTCTTTGCACTCAGCGATTTTTCGATCAAAGAGATTCAGGAAATTCAGGGTGGGACTGCTTCCGGCGTGAAATCGCGCATGAGCCGGGCGCGCGTGAAATTAAAACAGCTTTTGCTGGACGCCGATTTCGAAGCTGGAACGTATGGAGAGCAGGCATCGCGCGAAGAGAGTATACGCGTGCTTCCCGCGCCGGCATTCCGATTACAAGACGCATGAAATCCCCTTTTTCAAATAGCTCGGTTGATGAGCTTGGTCCGCTGCGCGAATTGCGCTCGCCGCTTTCCGTGAGCGCCATTCGCGAGCGCGTGCTCGAACGCTCGGCGCAACCGGCGTTGTGGGGGCAGCTTAGGAATATTCTTGCGGAGTTTGTCGTGGTTGGCGTAGCGTGCGCGGCAGTTTTTCAGCTTGCCGGGCCGGTGGCGCGGCATGGCGTGCCGCTGGCGGCTTATCAGGTGGCTAACCCCTTTATAGCCACCCATGTGTCCGATGGGACAAATGGGTCAGATAGAGCCAATGGGAAAAATGGAGTGTGGTGGAAAATTTCCATTGTCCGTTCTTCACAACCGGGTATAGCCAAAGACATTCCTATTTCTTTGGTTAATGCCGCTGCTCCTTCCGAAGCGCCGCTCATTCTTCATTATTCACCTATCAACCCTCCACCTTCATCTTCCTTCCTTCATCCCTCATCCTTTTATCCTTCAGTTTCCTTCCTTCATCCCTCATCCTTTAGCCTTCAGCCTTCCCCCGTGTGGTTTGCCTCGGCGTCGGGCGGCGCGGTCTTCTCGCATCTTCGAATGATGGGCGAGCGCGGCGAAATTGGATTTCAGGATGGATGGAAAACCATCGCCGTTTCCTACACGAGTGGCGACGGAAGCCGCGATCTTCGGGACGAAATTGCACATCATTCCGGCTTGACAGCGCCGCTGGTTTCAAAGGAGCATAATCAGGAACTTTCGTTGCTGTTGGGCGCCACCATGCCTGCGGGGCCTATCGGACTTCGCGCGATGGCCGGGCCGGCATACCTTTCTTCTTCCTCTGCTTATTTTAATCCGGCCACCGGCACAACCGGTGCTCCTGTTTCGTTACAGGGTTTTGGCGCCACTGCGGAAGTTTCCGCGCTCTATCAATGGAATAGCTCATTCGAAATTGGCGTCAATGGAATAGCGAATTACCTGCCACGCCAATTCACCAGCGGACTTTTCGCATCTCTCGAATATCGTTTCGGCCCATGAGGCACGTATGTTAAACCGAGGACTCTCTCAAATTGGGCTTCGCATCCTCGACCGCGCGACGGACGCCTTCCCGCACGCCGCGCCCCGAATTTTCGAGCGCACGCTCGTCGGCATATTCGGGAGCCGCCCCGTTGCCTCTTACGTACTGCGGAAATACCGTAAGCAATGGGACCGCATTGCCGCCGACTTAGAGCAGCCATGCAAAATTTTGCTTGTCGTCGATGTCAGCATTGGCGACACGGTGCTTGCCTCCGAATGTCTGCCCGCGATCCAAGCCGCATTTCCAAAAGCGGAAGTGCATTTCGTGTGCAATCGAACCGGAGGGGAACTTATCACGGGAATGCCGGGCATTCACGTGCATAATTTCGTTCAGGGCGTTCATGGATTTCCGACGGAGGATGATCTCACGCGGCTTCGTGAACTAATTTCGAAAGAATCGTTCGCCGCCATTCTGAACTTAGGCCCATTTTTGGACGCGCGAAGCCTTCCCGAACCGAAGCGCGTGATCCAGATCTTTATGCCGTTTGCGGCGTATGTGCTTCGAGCGTGGAAAGCGAAAGGACGGCGCCATATTTCGTATTTTGCCCGGGCCTACGTCTCCGATTTTCTGGGGCGGCGCGGTGAAATTTTCGAAGGGAAGGAATTTTCCGAGCCGGCCATTCCGCTCAATACGAATACCGTCTATCTTTCGCGCGAATCGATCGAAATGGCGAATGCTTTCCTGGCTTCACACGGCCTTCTGCCCGGCAGTGGATTGGTCTTTTTGAATCCGGACGCGACCTCGCAATTCGGGCAGATACCGTTCGATGTTCAATTGCAGCTCTTGCGACATCTTACCGAGATGGAAGAATTGGGCGCGGTTCTTCTGGGTAAAACCTATTCTTTCAAAGGCATGGAGTCGCGGCTAATGGCAGAGCTTCCGGAGCGGCTCCACAAAAAAGTCGTGATCGTTCCGCACGTGCCGATCGAAGTTTATACCGCACTTATCGACGCCTCCGACATGTTTATCTCAGGCGATACCGGCCCCCTCCATGTATCGGCATGCCGCAAGCGCATCGTCGGCGATGCTGGACCGGAGGGATATCCGATGCGAAACCAGACGGTGATTCTCGCGATTTATGGCGCGACGGATTCCCGGATGTATGGCTATGATTCCGAGCAGCCTCACCACGTTCCAGCGAATCAGGACGCGCCGTCGCGGTCGTTTTCCGCGCCCGCGCCGTGCCGGAATATTTCTTGCATCAATAAATTTGGAAAATCGTGCGGTGAGGTCCGGTGCTTCAATGGACTGCCCGTCGATGAAATCAACGAGTATATCACGGCCTATTTCAAACGGCTCTCCGTGCCGTATGCAACTCCGGTCTCTTCACCTCCGATAACGATCACGCTCAAGCCAAAACGTGAGTACGCTTTTTAATACGGTTCTTTTCCTCGTATGCGTCTATTTTTTGGGCTTTCTTGCGGCGATACCGATTGGGGCATCGCAGATCGAGGTCGCGCGCCGCTCGCTGAATGGGTTCCTCGCATCCGCGCTCGTGGTCGTGACCGGCTCGGTCTCTTCCGATTACATTTATGGCGCGATCGCGCTCTATGGACTCGCGCCGTTCCTTCAATCGCCGGAGGTTCAGGCAATCTTCTGGTTAGTGAATGCGGCACTCATGCTGATCTTCGGAATCGGAATTTTTCGCGAAAGCAAATACACGGGCAAACTTCTTACGCCTCGGGTTCCGAAGGAAGCGGTCGAGGGCATGCCCGTTACGGAACATCCCTCGACGACCGCGGCGCGGCGCAAGCTTACGAGTACGCGGCTGGCCTATATCACCGGCTTTTCGCTGGCGTTTACGAACCCGATGATGATCGCCTGGTGGCTGCTGGCGGCGCGATTCCTGAAGGATTTGGGCGTCACCGGAGCGCTGACAAACACCTCGAAAATATTTTTTCTTCTCGCGGGAGGCTTGGGCATCGGCTCTTACCTTTCGCTTTTTGCTATTGTAATCCACCGGCGGCATAAATCGTTTTCACCGAAAGGCGCGCGCCGCGTTACACGCGGGTTTGGCGTGGCGATGATACTCTTCGCAATTTATTTTGTGGTACGCTCGATCATGATGTTTACTTCTCCGACGGCCGCGAGCGGCTTGCTCGGCACAATTTCCTCACCAAACGGCGCACACTTCTTGCTTTAACCGCGCGGCATTTGGTGTCTATTGAAAACATGAATCCGACACGAAGGGAATTTCTAACAGGACTCACGAAAGTCGCGGGCGGCGCGATGCTCGGTTATGCAGCGTTGCCACTCATTCAAGCCTGCACGCCGACCTCGGTGCCGCTGCTGCCGGAGCAGACGACCACACCCATCGGCGCGGATGGCAGCATCTCCGTCGATGTATCGTCACTCTCCGCATCCAGCCCGGCCTTCCAGGTGCCGAGCGTGCTCGGGCAGGACGGCTTCGGCGTGATGGTCACGCTCCCCTCGGCTGGCGTGGTGGATGCGTTTTCGATGAAGTGTACGCACCAAAGCTGCCAGGTCGATAGCCAGCTCGCGCATTTCGATATTCATTGTGCCTGCCACGGATCGCTCTTCGCGCTCGATGGCTCGGTGATGCAAGGTCCGGCGAAGCAACAGTTGGGACCTATGCAGAAAGACGGCACTTTCGGCTATCCCGTCACCTACGACGCATCGACGAAGGTTGCGAAAATTCAAATAATCCCCAAATGAATTACGAATTACGAATGACGAAGTACGAAATGGGAAATGAGAGAAATGGCATCCGTCATTTGTCATTTGTCGTTCGTCATTTGTCATTCGTCCTCGTCACGCTCGCCGCAATACCGTGCCTGGCCATCCCGCGCTTCTCGCTGCTCACGGGCACGCGCTGCTCCGCCTGCCATTTCGATCCGCAAGGGAGCGGATTGCGGACCGAACTCGGATGGGAAATGATGAACCAGACCGGCCTCTTCCATTGGGGCGGTCCAGATACTTCTGAAATCTCGCCGACGAATATGCTCTATAACGGCATGATCGTCCCCGGCGGCGATGCCCGCTTTCAATTAGTGCGCCTTTCAACGACCGGACAGGAATTACTCATCCCGATGCAACTCACCACGTCGTTGGGATTCATTCCCACTCCGACGGTAACGATGTTTACGAATATCAATTGGGCGAGCGTGTATGTGCGCGCGGTAACCAGTCCGACGGATCTTTTCGGCACGACGAGCGGCCTCTATCCCGGCGAGACCGACTACGACGCGACGCTGATGTATCAGCCAAGCATCACGCTGCCTTCGATTCGCGTGGGCATGATCGAGCCGAGCATCAGCATTCGGCAGGACGACCACACGCTTTTCGCGCATCAGGAAGCGGCTATTCAGGGCATCGCGCTCATTCCGCCCTATTACAACGAGGTCGGCGCGGAGCTTACCTATGAGGGAACGAAATGGCTCACGGTGAATGCCGGTATTTTTAATGCGAAGAACCTTGCGCAGATCGATCCCTCGATCGGCACGATCACCTCGAATTTCGATTTTTCGCATCCGAGCCTTTCGGCGCGCGTCGTACTCTGGCCGCAATTGCTCGATCAGGGATTGAACGGGGAATTGGGCGGCTCGATCCTCGTCAATGGTTCTTTCCGAATGTTGAACGGATTCGCAGGCATTGGGCTGGCCGATAAGGCAAGCCTGTATTTCGAGGGACTGTATAATAAAGACGCGGCGGACCGCATCGTTCGCAATTGGAGCGTGATCGGGAGCTTGGAACTAACTTCGTGGCTCGCCGCTGAATGGCGCTACGATTGGGGTATGACGGAAGTGTATCCCGGCCAGGCGCTTGGATATGTTACGGCGTTCCTCGCAGGATTCGAATTTTATCCATTCCCCTATATCGAGATACGGCCAGAATATCGTGTGTTCGATAAAAATCCATTCTCCGGCACGGGAACCCATACGGGGCAATGGACGGGGCAAATACATGTATTTTATTGAAGAATCACTAACCAAGTCATTTTTTTCGTCATTGCGAGGAGAACAAAGCGACCGAAGGGAGCTTTGTTCGACGAAGCAATCCCCCCAGTTGTCATGAGCGATAAAACCTTTGCGGTTTACATTCTCAGCAATCGATATGATACCGTGCTTTACACCGGGATGACCAACGATATTTTGCGGCGCGTTGCGGAACACAAAGAGCACAAAATTCCAGGATTTACGAGCCAATACCGGGTCGATAAGCTTGTTTATTACGAATATTTTGGTGAACCGGCCTTGGCAATTGCACGGGAAAATCAGATCAAAGCAGGCTCACGCAAGAAAAAAGATGAATTGATTCACTCGATAAATCCGGAATGGAACGATCTTTACAAGGCGCTTCAGGAATGATCGCTGGGAGATTGCTTCGTCGGAATCACTCCGCTTCGCTCCGTGATTCCTCCTCGCAATGACATCATAATAGTTTTTTAGAATGCGCACAATGAGACATCGAAAAGCCATAATTCTCGAACCGCGACGCCGCATGGCTGCGCTTTTTATTTCCTACTTCATACTTCAAACATCCTACTTGCTTGCCGGCTGCCAATACACGATCGACGGCAACCCCGACATCGACCTAACCGAAGTGCATGTCTCCCCCGTGAGGGCCGTGGTGCCGGTGAGCGGCACGCTCGCGCTTTCCGCGACCGTATTGGGATTTTCGCATACGGGAACCGTGTCATGGTCGGTCGAAGGCGCGAACAATGGCACCATCGTGACGAATGGATTGAACGCGATCTACACCGCGCCAGCGGTGCTGAACGCGCTGCCGATGATCGTAAACATTCGCGTCACTTCCGATGAAGATCAAAGCCGGTCGGTCGTCTGTCCCGTTTCGGTGATCAATTTTCTCGATACCGCATTCAGCGTGAGTCCCGATACGCTTACGCTGTTGACGAATGCCACGCAGCAATTCTCGCTCGATTCGATCACGATGCTGCCCCAAGTTCGTTGGGAAATCGCGAGCGGGCCGGGAACGATAAACAATGCCGGACTTTATACTCCGCCCGTCACCATCGATTCCGATAGCGTGCAGGCGACCGTTCGAGCGGTTTCGACCGTGGATAATACCGTCTTTTCGGAATCGGTGATTACGTTACTCAAAGCGAGCGATTCACTCCTCTGCTTCACGCGCGATATTCTGCCCACGCTTTCCGCAAGTTGTGGTGCAAGTGGCTGCCACAATGCCGGCAAATCCGGGTTCGGCGCTCTCACCTATTCGGGAACCGTGAATGGACAGAATGTAAAGCCCGGTAACGCACGCGGAAGCCGGCTCTATCAGGCGATCATCCAGTTCGACGCGAACACCCGCATGCCACCGCCGCCGCAGCCCGCGATGCCGCAGGCGCAAGTCTTAAAAATCGGGCAATGGATCAATGAAGGCGCAAGCGATTGCCAATAATGTGGGCGTTGGTAAAAAGAAGCTACCGAACTAATAGAATCGATATGACATAGTGATACCGATGCCCGATTACTGCTGCGAAGTAGTGTCCCGAGCTGCAAAGATTCCCAGAATTATCGCGGCCTTCCCAAATGAATTGATCTTTTCTTGATTGGAAAATAGGAATTCCGAGAGCATTATAGATGACAAAAAACGATCCACTCTTCATTCCCTGGATGCGGAACTCGCTCGCGGAAGGATTTGGATAGATAACCGGACCATCTCCATCCTTTACGCTTGAAACGTTATCAGGAGGCAAGCCAAGCCCTTCTAAACTAACATTAACAACATCAGCGGTGTCGTTGGAGTCGCCCGTGCCTATATACCAGTTGGTGAGTTTCAATCCTGCATGCTGATACCCCAGTTTCGATGGTATGAAAGAAAATATTTCAGCTACGCTCCCGAGAGGCGGAATGACTTGCGGATCCCCAAAATTGAAATTGTAATACGGATCGTCGAAGTCTTCGGTTTCGATCCAAAAAAGTGTATAGAGGGATAGAGGGTTCGTGGTTAGGTTGTGAACTATAACGGAGTCGAGAATCCGCTTACCAAGCGTTGATACAAAATGCTTATAAGTACTATCAACTAAGAAACGAAGATCAGAGCAACCGCCAGAGATAAGGGTATCAAATTTAACCTGCGCGATTTCGGGTCCGTTACTGTGCCAATGGTAAGAAAATTGAAGGGTATCCCTGATAGCCTTCCGATTTATGGATGTATGCATGGTAATTCGAACGGGAAGACTAGAGTCATAGGGCAGTATCAAAATCGGAGAGTCCACTCCCTCGTCAGCTTCGAAGTCTCCTTGAGGTATAATGGAAAACGAAACGTCTTCGGTATCCTCCGTGGGATTGAAAAGCTTGAGCGTTCCGGTGGAAGAGTCCGTGACTGTAATGTAGCCGAACTTCGTCTTGCTCAATTCAAAATACTTCGCATTGCATCCACCAATCAATAAGTTTCCAAACAAGATAGGGGAATGATAATCAACACCTCCGCGAATCCTTTGAATAGAAATTAGTAGCGAATCGCTTGACGACGGTCTGAGCGCATTCGCTCGATAGTCCAATCGAATCGGGGGAAGAGAATCTCCTGGAGGAATTATTATTGGAAGACTTAAGGAATCTAAAAAATTGAAATCGACTCCCTTCGAGAAAGAGAGGTAAATTCGTTCCGAGTCCGGGGTTTGGTTAAATAACAGAAGCTCGGCTTGTGAGGTATCGCCCGGAGTGAGTACCCCAAAGTCTGAGCGGCTGAGAGAATACTCGCTCGAAGCCGCAATAACGGTAATCGCAACCACCCGGACCTGCTGGCTATACGGAGGTGCGGCGGATGTAGCAGTAATCAAAGTAATGGAGGTATCCTCATATTTAGGTGTGTAAACGAAAGAATAGGTTGCAGCAAAATTAAAATGATTAAAATTACCGAATTCTCCACCAGTTTCGGGTGTGAAGCCATCGCCTTGAATTGAATCCTGAGAAAGAGTGACAGGTTGAACGCCAGTGTCATACTCAGCCGAAGGGTATCCGAACATCGCCGTTATAGGAACCGGTTTCGAGCCGAGAGGCGCGTTTAACACATAACTCGGATAATATCCATTTACATCCAAAACCCATTGCGCTTGACCCTGGCCAAAGGCTGGCTGAGTCAAGCACAAAAGGATCATGAAAAAATAAAACTTCACATAAAACGTAACGTGTCGAGTACCGCGATAATTTCTGGTTCAATAGGTCAAAAAAAAGCCCCTATCCCGCAGGATAGGGGCTTTGAGATAGCGTTTTCTATATGGAATTTCGAATGCCAACGTTCTTTGAAAATCGAGGCAAATCGAAGCCGGTCAGTTAATGGGCACTAATTTTCAAGAAGAATCCTTCCTACTGCCCAAATTCGTAATTCGTAACTGCCAATGGAGATCGCGCTCGCTTCGAATAATATTGTAAAGACGTATGGTACGGGGCCAAAAGCTGTCCATGCGCTGCGGGGCGTGAGCCTCACCGTTGCGCCGGGAGAGATTTTCGGCCTGCTCGGAAAAAACGGCGCCGGCAAGACGACCTTTATAAAGTGCGTCCTGGGCATCGTCTTTTTGAATGGAGGCGAGGGAACGGTCCTGGGTTACCCGTTCGGTTCCACTCAGGCGAAGGAACGGCTCGGTTATCTGCCGGAGAACCACCGCTATCCGCTTTACCTGACAGGCGAGCAAGTGCTGGATTATTTTGGGAAGCTTTCGGGAGTTCGCGAACCGCTGCTCGGTCATCGTATCGAGGAAACCCTGAAGATCGTCGGCATGACAGAATGGCGCAAAACAAAAGTGCGGAAATATTCCAAAGGCATGATGCAGCGCCTCGGCCTCGCGCAGGCGCTTATCAACGATCCGCAGCTAATCATGCTCGATGAGCCGACGGACGGCGTCGATCCCGTCGGGCGAAGGGAAATCCGCGAGGTATTGCTTCATCTCAAGAATGAAGGCAAGACGATTTTTCTCAATTCGCATCTCCTGAGCGAAGTCGAGCGTATTTCCGACCGCGTGGCCATCATGGATCACGGAACGATTGTAAAAGAAGGCAGTATCGACGACCTGACGCGAACGGAAAATGTGTACGAAATTCGCATCGCTAATCTGACTCCCGATCTTCTTGTAAAAATGGGAAATTCTGTTATCCATGCGGACGGATCGGTCCTGGAAATCCGATCCGGAACGCCTGAAGATCTGAACCAAACGATGGATATTATCCGCGCCGCCGGCGGCATCATCGAAAGCATGGCACCAAAGAAATCCTCGCTCGAAGATGTCTTCGTCGATTTAATCAAAACCAGTGAAGTGACCCACGAATGAAATTTCTCGCTATTATCGAAGCCACCATTCGCGAAGGTATCGCGAGGAAGACGATTCTCGGAATGTTTATCGTCTCAACGGTCACGATCGTCGTGGCCATTCTGCTGTTTCAAATGAATGTGGTGCAGCATGGATTGCTTTCGCCGGTTTCAGCGCATACTCATGTCCAAACGGCCCAGAACGGCGTGACGAACAACGCCAGCAGCCTGGCGCTGGCCGGCATGACCGTTCTCGATATGGTCTGGATGGGGATTTCGTCAACCTTACTCTTCATTTGCGTCTTCCTTGGCGTGTTCGTGACGGCGGGATTTATCACTTCGATCATGGAAAAAGGCTCGATCGACTTATTGCTCTCGAAGCCGGTCTCGCGATGGGTCTACATCGCGGGACGCTACACCGGCGCGGTGCTCATCATTTTCGCCGAGGTCGCGTATCTGATAATTGGACTGTGGCTCGTGGCCGGGTTCTCGCTCGGCGCATGGAGTCCGGATTTTCTCATGAGTATTCTTATCATTACGCTTGCTTTCGCCGGAGTGTACAGTTTGGTAACTCTTTTTGGCGTGCTGACGCGCAGCAGTTGGTTTGCGATTATTATTGGGTTGGCGCTTTACATTATCGGCAGCATTGTAATACCGCTCGGGCAATTCCTCGACAAGCTGCTGAATGGGGAACCGAGCGGCGGCATGCTCACCACCGTTAGCACGGGCCTGCGCTATCTTGTGCCCTCGCAGGAAATGGGCCGCGCGATTGCGTCGGTCATCCTTCGCCATCCAATAAACGCCGGGCCGCTTTTTATCACGCTTGGTTTGTGCGTGGGATATGTCGCGCTGAGTTGCCTGGCATTCTCCAGGAAAGAGTTTTAATTGGGAAAAAAGATGTATTTCAAATTAACAAAAATTTAATCTTATTAACGGAACTTCATCCCAAAGAAATGTTTTCCAAATTTTCGTCACAGATAACTTTCGACTTTTTCGTAACCTTTTTCTTGAATAGTATGACAAACCATGGGTT
>Ga0307373_10009302_pt1 | contig 14736 bp, 13 predicted proteins | sample OX2MG_FD_202534 | JGI IMG/M metagenome (GOLD analysis project Ga0307373, IMG submission 202534) | Soil microbial communities from Risofladan, Vaasa, Finland - OX-2 | ecosystem: Environmental > Terrestrial > Soil > Coastal area > Acid sulfate soil | place: Finland: Risofladan, Vaasa | collected... | reverse complement strand
CGAACTGCGGAATTCATCCGTGAAAGGATTGCGGGCATCGAAAGCGTTGTTGCGCAAGAATTCATAGGCGCTGCCGTGGAGGCTGTTGGTGCCGGACTTCGTGACCACATTCACCACCCCGCCGAGGACGCCGCCATATTCCGCCTTGTCGTTGTGGAACTGCACCTTAAACTCCTGAATGGTGTCCACGATGGGTGGGATAACCCAATTGCTATCGTTAAATTCGGTATTGTTGACGCCGTCCAGTAAATACTGGTTGGAACGGTTGTACTGGCCGGAGATCGACGGCACGGTAAAGGTGGACGTGGGCAAGCCTAGAGTGGTCGTGTCCCAACTGGCGCCGATGCTTTGGGTTTGCATGGTGCTGACCGTCGTTATGCCGGGAACCAGCGACAGGAGCTGGCTGAAGTTGCGGCCGTTGAGGGGCAAGTCGTGAGTAACTTTCTCCCCCACCACCGTGCCTAATTCCGAGGTGGCTGTCTGGATCATGTCAGACTGCGCTTTTACTTCGACAATTTGCGTTACGGTTCCAAGGGAGAGCGTGACGTCCTGCGCGAGGGTTTGGTTTACATTAAGCTTGAAGTTCGGGGTCTCGATGGGCTTGAATCCCGTCTTCGTCACGGTAAGCCGGTACTGGCCGGGCATCAGCAGCGGAATAGTGTAGCGGCCTCCCGCGTCGGATTGCACGGTACGCTTGTTGTTGGTCGCGACGTTGATAGCTACCACCTCTGCTTGCGGGACAGCGCCCCCCGTTGGGTCCGTGATGCGCCCTTCAATCTGACCCGTGGCGGTTTGGCCGCAAGCTGTTGGCATCCATACGATGCACAGCGCGACCAATGTAAGGCAGAAAAAGATGCCGTATTTCCAGTACCTGTTTACCTGTGTTCCCATTTACTGGATCCTCCTTTGGATGTTTTGCCACAACCGAAGCACAGTCATGCACATAATGCAGGTTGAGACTCTGTATTACCGGAATATTTTGGCCCCTTTAATGTATTTCACCGAAGAACTGCGCAGGATTAAACAATTTTAAGCGTGACATGTAAAGTAACTTGAGGTAAATTGCCGCTGAGTCTCCGGTTGGTCATACTTGGCTCCTAAGTTCTTCTTTGCTAATAACTTGGCTGGAATTGCGGGAATCGGAGATGTTAACGTTACGTAACTGTTATGCCGTGTAGTCGCCGATGTCCAAACCTGAACGTATAGAAAGTCGTAAAGCTATTGCAAACGAGGAAGTGCTTGCGTCGCTCGAAGCGATCTTGCAAAGCAAGACATTTTCCCATGGCACCTCCCTTCGCCAGGTTCTTGAGTTCATTGTACGAAACAACCTTTCGTCGTCTGCAAAGCACATTAAGGAATACACCATAGCGACGGAAGTGCTTGGCCGGAAAGGTGACTTTGATCCCAAGGTGGACAATATAGTCCGCATCCAAATGGGTCGCCTCAGGGGAAAACTCGAAGAGTATTATTTGGCAGAAGGCCAGAGAGACCCGATTCAGATTGTGATGCCGCGAGGCCAGTACACCCCTGAGTACATCAGGGTCATCACAGATGTGCAACCCACAACCACAGACCCTCCACAACTAATCGGCGTCTCACAGGTGAAAAGAAAACGCGTTGATTGGCGCTGGGGGGTCGGGATCGCCCTTGTAATCTGCAACTTGGTTCTTGTGGCAAACCATCTGATGAGACCCTGGACTAGGCTTTCTCCCCCCTTTCGGTCTTTGTGGGCGCCTTTCTTCTTGTCAGGCAGTCCGCCGTTGATCGTTTTCGGGAATCCAGCTTTCTTGATGAGCAAACAGGGGAATCTCTACCGTTACGATTTGCCTACGATTCTTTTCATGCCGATGGGGAGCAGAGTTTCGACCCCAGATGATCGAGGGTTTTATCCGGCAGGCAAGGAAGAATCTGGACCATTTTATTATTTCGATGCTTACACAGGTACTGGAGAAGTTGTCGCAGCCGCGGGATTAGCTCGATTTCTTACTGCTCGTGGGGAACCTTTTCTTATCAAGCGAAGTGGACTTACTTCCTATGACGATATAAAGAATAATAATGTCATCTTCCTGGGCAGTGACAAGCAGGATCAGATACTGAAGAACTTACCCGTTGTGCAGGAACTTGTATTTGAGCTACCACCTCCGGACCAATATACGATGGGATCTTACATTCGGGATATGAATCCCCCACCGGGGTATCCAGCGACTTACGGATTGCAACTAAACCCTTCCACCGGCGCCATTCAGGTTGATTATGGATTGATCAGCTTGCTTCCGGGGGTTTCCGCAGGTCACCATGTGCTGGTTCTTGCCGGCATCACCACTCTGGCTACCCAGGCGGCGGGCGATTTCGTAACTTCTCAGCGAGATATGGCGCTATTGGAACAAATGCCGGCAGTCGCCACAGCGATGAAATCTCGTTCTGCTTCTTTTCAGGCGTTGCTTGAGGTCAAAGTCCGTGACGGAGTTCCGTTGGATGCCACGTGCCTCCTCGTTCGCGATTTGAATCGTGTTGCGCGTTGAAGGCTTTGTCATTTTCCACGGAGCCGGGCGAGCGCTATCGCATCGAGGCGTAGCCGGAGTTCCGGGATCACATCGGGCTTATCTTGTACAGGCCCGCGCCGTGCGGATTGATCTCAGCTTTAAAGCTCTGGCTGAAATCACCAAGGTTTTTCTTTTGCCACAGGTCGCGGACTGCGTTCTTTCCGCCGAGCCCCAGTTGTTTCCAGGAAACAGCGATCGTTGCCGGTGTTTCGCCGAGGTTGAACAAGGCGACGTATTTCTGCCTGGTTCCGGCGACGTCGGCCACCCAGGCGATCTCGGTGCCGCGCGTGAAGAGCAGATGATTGTGCGAGCTGTGCTGGTCGACGGCGAGGACTTCACGATTGGTAAGCAGCGACAGGGTGAAGGGATCGAGGCTGGGCAAATCCCCGCCCATCATCAGCGGCGACCGGAAGATGGACCACAAGGTCATCATGGTGTATTGCTCGTCGCGGGTAAAGCGTGTAAGCCGCGGTTGGTCTGAAAAGCCGCGCAAGCGCAGCTGCCCAAGCGGCAGCATGTCGGCATCAGGCCAGTGACCGGGGCCGATGTACGGCGCCCACAACCGGCAAAAGCCAAACTGGTTTCGCAACTTCGCCCAGTCGTCCCACATGTCATCGGAGATGCGCCACATCTGCGAATAGCGTTCGGCATTTGCCGCCTCGCCCAAAGGCGTGGGCCCTGGCGAGAGGCTCAGGAGCATCGGCCGGCCGGATTGGTTCATCGCGCGGCGCAGCGCCTCGATTTCCGGCGCGTGATAGACCTCGCCGTAGGGGTTGGTGGCGCGGCTCATGTCATCCGCTTTAACAAAGTCCACATCTCACTGAGCGTAAAGCCTGGCTAACGAATTGTAATAGGCCTGCCCGGCGGGTTTTGAGACGTCAACCCCGTACATTGCCTTGGACCAGGAGCAGGTATTCAGCACGTTGGCCACATCCTGTGCGTGCTCCGGCGTCCCGAAAATCGGCAGGTTCTTTTCCACCGCCGCCCGCGGGATGCCGCGCATGATGTGAATGCCGAACTTGAGGCCCAGGGAGTGAACGTAATCCGCCAGAGGCTTGAAGCCGCGTCCTCCAGCTGCGGATGGGAAGCGGTTCGGCGCGGGCAGCAGCCTGCCGTAGCCGTCCATCACCGGCGCTCCTTCCACCTTGCCGCCGGGATAATACCAGTAGTAGTCGACCACGACGTACTTCCAGCCGTAGCGCGCCAGATGCTTGGCCATGTAGGCGGCGTTCGCCCTCACTTCCTGTTCGTTGACGTCGCCGCCGTAACTGTCGAAACTGTTCCAGCCCATTGGCGGAGTGGGGGCAAGATTGGCGGGGTCTGCCGCCTGGCTTGCGCCACGCGCTCCAGGCGATGGAGAATGCTTACCTGCCATGAGGAGTCCTGCACCAAGGCCAACCACGATGGTGGCCAGCGCTGCAAATCGTAATGTCCGTGGGCTTTTCATTTTTTTGCTCCCAGCCTAAAGTCAGGCGCTCAGTCTACGTCTTGTCGCAACCCTGATGCAAGTCTTGAGGCGTGGCAGGCGAGGCCGTAGAGGCGCCAAACCCGGGCATCCTCCGGGCCGATCGCTATTCTCCGTTGCATCCTGGCTCCAAAATCACGAGAATGAAATGGCCATGACATTACCAAGAACAGAGCTCTTTAATATCAGCATGGAGTTTTGGCTGCAAATCGGGAACAAAAATGTTTGATAAGGTTATCGTCAACAACGGTCAGGTTCGGCCCTTCTTGCGCTTTCTTATTTCCGTCGTCGGCATCATGACGCTCGCAACCACGGTGGGCTTCATCGTGGTGAAGATGCCGAACATCAAGCCTTGGGACCATCGCATCTCTCTGCTCTTCTGGTCGAACCTGCTGATGCTGCCTTCGTTCCTGGCTCTCTATTTGGTCCTGACGCGCCTGTTGGAACAGCGGCCTTTGGGCTCGGTGGGTTTGGCGTTTCGAGGACGGTGGAAGCATGAACTGGCGATTGGGCTGGTGGCCGGCGGCGGCATGATCGTGGCGGTCGCCGGCCTGGAGCGGCTCCTGGGGGTTGCGAAGTTTTCTCTCTCGCAGTCGCCCCCGGAAAGGATCGTGTTGACGGGAGGGTTTCTCTTTGTCCTGCTGGCGGTAGCGGCGGTTGACGAAGAGTTGGTCTTCCGGGGCTATCCGTTCCAGCGTTTGGTTGACTCGGGCGGACCCCTGGTAGCCGTAGCGGCCCTTTCTGTGCTCTTCGGCGTAGCGCACTTGGGGAATCCTTTCCATACTTGGATCTCAACGGCCAACACCATCCTGGTGGGAGTGCTGCTGGCGGTTTGCTATCTGCGCACGCGGGCGCTTTGGCTACCGATCGGCATCCATTTCGCCTGGAACTATTTCCAGGGATATGTGCTGGGATTTCCAGTGAGCGGCCTGGCTTTTCCGCGGCCCATCCTGGCCGCCAGCGTTCACGGGCCGGTCTGGCTAACAGGTGGCGCCTACGGCCCGGAAGGTAGTATCTTAACTTTGGGAATTATTTTGGCGGGAACGGTCTACTTTTTTCTAACCCGGCGCATCTATATAACGCCGGAGATGCGGGAGTTGGCTTGCGGTCCTAGAAGCGGCGAAAACCGGGAAGTTTCTATTGCGCCGCGGAGTGTTGTCCCGACCGAGTAGCACTGAGTAACGGCACTGCGGAGGTCTCCAGACGCGGGTGGCGCCATGAGCCAGAGAAGTTATCCCCTTCCGATCACACCTTTTCCCCGGGAAAGCTTTGAGCTTTGCCCGCGCGAGCCGCGGAGGAAGAGCCGGGCTCGGTATGGCGCTCTGCTGGCGGCTGTTGCGGCGGCGCTTTTTATGAGTCTGAGCGCGGCACAGGGAGGCGAGAAGACGCTGACGGAGCGGGGCCGCATTGATTTGATCCGCGGCCTGGACCGGGAAATCGCCGTGGTCAAAATCGCCTTGCCGCGAGGCAAACACGGAGTGTTCGTGAATGACAAAGGGCAGATTGATCAGGAGCGCGCCCAACAGGAATTAAGGATGAACGGCACGGCGGTCCGCCCGGGAGTGCCGGTTGAAATTACCAAGATAAAGTTCAAGCCTCATCGCATCGTTTTTGAGATCAATGACGGGCCGAAAGGGAAGAAGTGGTACCAGCACATCCAGATTGGCATGGGGGGGATGGCGCAACCGAATGTGCAACAAGAAGACACGGCGCTGGCCTATGGTTCCTCGATTACGCTGACGTTCCAGGGCGAAAAGGTTCCCAACCTTACCGTTGAACAGGCCAAGCGTCTCCTGCAGGGAGTGTTGGATTTCCACCGGCAGTTGCCCACCGAGCTCTACTCTCCTTCGATTCCAAAGAAGTTCAAAGAAGCCATCAAGAACCATCAGGTTCTGGTGGGAATGAATCGTGACGCGGTGCTTTCCTCCAAGGGGGCGCCTTTCCGCAAAATCCGGCAAACCAAGCCTGACGGAGATGAGACGGAGGACTGGCTTTACGGACTTCCCCCTCACGTGCTTTTCGTCACTTTTAACGGCGATTCCGTCGTGGCCGTTCACCAATACTGAGAATGCTCGGTTCCCCGCCGCCGCGCTATGCAGACCGTGGCCTATCACCTCGCTCGGCGAGAAGGCAAAGGGTGTGTTGGAGGCAGTGCGAGGGGAGTTTGCTAACCTTCGTTTTTTTCGGCAAACAGGTGATAACCGGAGTTCGGCGGAAACATTTCCGCCATCAGGGTCATGCGCTTGCGCAGGGCTGAAACCGGCAAATGTTCAGGCCCGATGCGAATCTGGACGTCATGCCAGAGTCCATGCATGTATTCAGCGCCCGTGCTTGCAAACGAGACGTCCCGATACTTTTTGAACGAGGCTCCGGCTCGCGGCCGGCGGCCGCGAAGCGCCGGTTTGGCTTCATAGGCGTCCTGATCAATTTCGCCGGTGATGCTTCCCTCCAGCTCTTCATTCAGAAGGTTCGTGTATCGTTCCATCTCGCGCGGAGTCAGCCGCGGACGGAGCAGTTCGGCGACGCTGGCCAGGAACTCGAATCCCGTGTCGTGAGCGTCAAAATCACGGCAAGCCAGCACCAGGTCGATTCGGGCCTCGCTTTCCAGCCATACGGCGGAGTGTTTTTCCCCCGCGGGGTCCGAAAAGGCAACCCTGTCGCCGGTCTCAAAGCATCCGACAAATGGAACCAGCAGGACGCGCAGCTTGCCCAGCCGCCGCGCAATGGATTCCGGCACGGCCTCGGCCGGTTCCCGAACCATGCTGCGCTCTTCAGCGGGAGTCAGAAGAACGGCCGAATGCATTTCCCATCCGTGGGCAAGGTGAGAAAGAGGCACAAACGTGCGCTGCACGTACTCCCTTACCGGCACACTTTCGCGAAGGACAATTTGTGAAGCGTTCAAGGCGGGCCACCTTGGATCCGGATTAAGATCCCGTTTCATTTTGGGGGATAACGTCATTGCGTGTCCAGTGTTCCGTGCGGAATCCGCCTTTACAAGGAGATCGGCCTGGATGGCGCCGCTATTGAGAAGAAATCCCTGCGCTGCAATCCCGTCACGAAACCTGATATCCGAAAACCTGGTCGCCGAATACGCGTCCCACGCGCGCGTTGAGAAGGGTATTCGGCGGAGCTTCCGCTCCGGGCAGAAAGACTTTCAAGTAATTGGAGGATAAGGCAGAGCGCATTTCCTCCTGGATTTCGTGAAGCGCCAGGACGCTCAGCGTTTCACCCACCTGCGCTTGCAGAAACTTTTGGCGCTTGGCGGCGATCAGGGATTGCATCTCGCGGCTTCGCAGGCGAATCCGGCGCCCGTCCACGGGATCGGTCTGGCTTGCCGCCGGGGTTCCGGGCCGCGCTGAATATGGGAAAATGTGCAGATAGCTATAAGGCAGGGACTCAATGAACCGCAGGCTTTCAGCGTGGTCCGCCTCGGTTTCTCCCGGGAATCCCACCATCACGTCCGCGCCGAGGCCGCAATTGGGGATTCGCTCCTGAATTGCCAGCATGCGCTCGGCATATTGGGTGGTCCAATAACGCCGGTTCATGAGCCGGAGAATTCTGTTGCTGCCGCTTTGGAGCGGAACGTGAAAGTGTTTCGCCAGGCGCGGCTCCCCGGCCACCATCCGGATGAATTCAGGGCTGACGTCCATGGGCTCAATCGAGCTGATGCGCACGCGCGGGATATTGGTTTCAGCAAGGATGCGCTCCACCAAGCCGAGGAAGTTGAGGCGCGGGCTGAAATCACGGCCATAGCTTCCCAGGTTGATCCCGGAGAGAACAATTTCTTGATAACCCTCTTCTTCAAGCTGGCGGATTTGCTCGATCACTTTTGGGGGCGCCATGCTTCGGCTCTCGCCGCGCACGTGCGGAATGACGCAAAAAGAACACCGCGCATTGCAGCCATCCTGAATCTTTAGCGTGGGCCGAGTGCGATCGTCGGCAAAGACCGGAGCAAAATGGAAAGCGTCCCCTATTTCACCCACCAGGACCTCCGCCTGCGGTTCTGGAGGGGGAAGGATCGGAAGCACGGCTTGATGGCTTGTCTGAGGTCCGGCCTGAGCCGGCAATGGGTTTGCGATGCCAGAGGGCTTGAACTCCCTGAGTAAGATTTCCGCCACGGTGTGTTTATGGGAGTTTCCAACAACCCACGCCACGCCCGGCAGCTTGGCAATTTCCTCGGAAGCCCGCTGGGCGTAACAGCCGGTTACCAGAATCCTGCAATGAGGGTTGCGGCGGTGCAGCCGGCGAATCACCTGGCGGGCTTCGGCGTCGGCAGCCGCCGTCACGGTGCAGGTGTTCAGGACGGCAACCTTGCTACCCTCCGGGCTCGTCTCCTTGAATCCCCCCAGGATCAATTGCTTCTTGATGGCCCCGCCATCCGCCTGGCTTGCCCGGCATCCGAAATTGATAAGGTGGAACGTACTCATCAGGATTTCATGTTAACTGAACTTGAAGGTGTTGCGCTATGGCTGGATTCTTCCGGCGCGCGATGGATGTAAAAGAGGATTTCAACCCGCGGCCCCCCGCAAGATCGCTGAGAGGCCGGGAATTGAAAATGCCACGTTCGGGACAGGCTTCATTCCCTCGCTCGACGCCGGCCCTTTGGCGCCAAACTCCGAAACCCCATCCCTCTTCGAACGGAAATGGAGGGATACTTGAAATGAGATCAAGCCGGTGTACTTGCGGTTCGCCGCTGCTCGAAGCATTCCCGGCAATAGACGGGACGCCCTTGCGTTGGCTTGAAGGGAACTGTGGTTTCCTTTCCACATTGCGAACAAACTGTGGTGGTTTCCACGCGCCGATAACCCTGGCCGCTTAGTAATTGGCTTCGTTTTGCCTTACAAGTCTTGCATCTTTTGGGTTCGTTCTTGAACCCCTTGTCTGCGAAGAAGAGCTGCTCGCCCGCCGTAAAAACAAACTCTGCAGCGCAGTCCATGCACTTGAGGACCCGATCCTGGTATTCCATGCTTAGCCCCCTACCCGGCTAAGGCCCTCCTTGTGGCAAATACGACTGGTTCGCGCCAAAAGGAGCTAGCCTTGGTCGTGCCTAGCCTTTTTGCGGGCTCTTTTCCGCGCCAAGGCCGCCTTCACTCTCTTGCGCTCTCCTGGTTTGAGGTAGAAAGAGTGCTTCTTGATCTCTTTAATGATGTCCTCTTGCTGTACCTTACGCTTGAAGCGGCGGAGGGCGCCTTCTAAAGACTCTCCGTCCTGTAGTCGAATTTCGGCCAAACGATCAACACCCCCATTTCCATGAGAAACTGTATAAGTACACTTTTCCTCTGGTTTAGCACGATTCTCCCCTATCCCCTTCCCGGAAGTCAAGCCTATTTTTGCGATCATAAAAGTTTCCCACTTCTCAAAAGCACTTGTAAATCACTGTGTAGGAGCTTGCATTGAAACTCCGCCGCCCGGCCGGCCTGCCGGACGGCGGAGGCAACGACGCTTCTTGACCCGCTAAATCCCTTATGTTAGGGTCAAGATCATTCTTGGGTTGAACTCTTGGCGACGGTCGCATGGCAGAGATATTGAAAGTCAGCGATTTCGAGATGGAATATGTGCTGGAGCATGCCGCGCGGCTGATCCTCTCCGGCAAGGTGATTGCCTTTCCGACCGACACTTATTACGGCCTTGGCGCGGATCCCTTTAATCTGGCCGCAGTCACGGAGATCTTCCGCATCAAGCGAAGGTCTTCAGACCGCCCCATCCCCTTGCTTGTGGCATCTTTAGATCAGGCGGCGGACCTTGTTGCCGATCCGCCTCAACTGTTCTTTACCTTGGCGAAGAAGTTCTGGCCCGGGCCTCTGACGCTGGTTGTTCCCGCTTCCCGGCAAATCCCTTTGAAGATCACAGCCAATACGGGTAAGGTTGGCCTTCGCTGGCCGCGTTCTCTGCTGGCGGAAGCCTTGATTACCGCCCTGGGCTGCCCTCTCACCGGAACCAGCGCCAATCTATCCGAACGGTCGGCCTGTGCGACGGCCGGCGAGGTCGAGGAGCAGATTGGCGGCTCCCTGCCGCTCATTCTGGACGGCGGCAAGGCAGCGGGTGAGCGGCCTTCAACCGTGGTGGAACTCCGGGGCGAGGGCGCGCGGATTCTGCGCCCTGGCGGCATCCCCGAGTCTGAGCTGGAAGACTATCTGGCCTGAGTTTCCTCGTGCATCTACGCCATTGGATATTCCTCAGTCTAATTGCTGCCGTCGCAGCTTTCATCCTGTTTGAAGTGTCGCTTTACAAGGCCATTCGGCGGCAGGCGACCGATGACGAGGCGCGGCCTGCAGGCGCCATCGTGGTTTTCGGAGCTGCCGAATATAACGGCCGCCCTTCACCGGTCTTCAAGGCCCGGCTGGATCACGCCTTCGATTTGGAAGAGCGGCACCTTGCCCCGCTGGTCATCACGACCGGGGGCAGCGGCGGTGATCCTCGATACACCGAGGGCGGCGTTGGGCGCGACTATCTGATCCAACAAGGTGTGGCGGCCCGCAAGATCCTCGATGAAACGCACGGCGAAACCACTTATCAGAGTGTCAAAGCAGTTGTTCAATTGCTGAGAGAGCGGGGAATCAAAAATTGCATTGCGGTGAGCGACGGCTTTCACCTGTATCGGGTCAAGCTGATGTTTTCTTCTTTTGGGATCACCGCCTACGCGTCTGCTGCTCCCGCCAGTCCGATTGAGGCGGAGCCCTTCCCGCGCGCCATGTACTCGCTGCGGGAGATGCTGCTTGTGACCTTGTGGCATCTGGGACTGAGTGTCTAATCCTGTGATCCCGGAATGGCCCGGGCGGAGTGGGTGGCCGGCGGCAGCAGGATTGCGGCGACGCGCGGGAGAGCGCGCATCGAGGCGCGTGAACCTTCCGTGAAGGGGGGGCCGAGTTAATCGTCAACGGATGGGGGAGCTTGGATGAAGGTGAAATCATTGGCATTTGTTGGGGTATCGCTGGCGCTGCTGTTTCTCACCGTTCCGGGCGCAGTTGGCTGGCAGGAAAGGGCCGGGTTGCCGGCGATTGAGCGCGAACTTCCCAGCGACCCCGTTGCCAGTTCCGGTTGCCGTGAGGCCCGGGCGGTGTTGGTCACCGTTCCCCATCTGAATTTAGCTCCGGTGCGAACAGTGAAGCTCGCGGCCGGGCAGAAACAATTGTTCCTGGACAACGGTGTTTTGGCCCGAGTGGAGCATGTGAAGCGCACCTTGCACCAGCCGCGAAAGTACGGGGCGGTTATTCGTCCGGACGAAGCCTGGGAGGGGCGGGCTATTCAAATTCGCTCGGGGCCCTCCTGGAATCCTGAAAAGAAGCTGTGGATGATTTTTTACCTGGGCGGAGGCTATGCCACATCCCGGGACGGGATTCATTGGAAGAAGCCGGTGCTTGGCTTGGTGATCTATAAGGGATCCAAGGAGAACAACCTGATGCTCCCTAGAACCACCTACACGCCCGGCAGCTTCTTTGATTCATCAGGACGCTTTAATCCGAAACTTTTCCATATTCTTGAGGGAAACGGGATCAATGTGAGGGCGGTTTTCTATGACCCCCAGGACCCGGACCCGGAACGCCGGTACAAAGGTTTCGCGACCAGCATCCCCTTTGGTCCCTTGCACCCGGCCGTTTCCGCAGACGGCCGAAAGTGGAAGGTGCTCGAAACCTCTTCGGTCCCAAGTTCGGATGAATTTCATCTGTTTCACGACGCGAGGAGGAATTTGTACGTGGCAACCGTGAAACAGCAGGGGCCTTATGGAAGGTCCGTGTACCTTTCTGTGAGCAAGGACTTTGTGCACTGGACGAAACCCGGCGGCTGCCTGATCTTCCACGCTGACCAGCGAGACCAGAAGCTGGGCGCGGAGCTCGTCCGGAGGCACCTGCGGAATCCCGACCTGCGCCAACCCACGATCAACCGGCCCAAAGAATATAAGACCGACATCTACAACCTGCCGGTGTTTGCTTACCAGGGGCTCTATATTGGCATGCCCACGGTGTTCAATCACAGCGGGAACACGAAGAACAACTCAGACGGCTTTAGCATGGTGGAGCTGGCCGTGAGCAGGGACCTGATGCATTGGGAGCGGGGGGGGACCGGCAAAAGTTTATTCCTCTATCGCCGGTGGCGGGAGGAAAGAACTACGATGTTGCGCAACTGCTGGCGGCCAACCAACCCATCATTAAGAAGACCGAAATAGAGTTTTACTATACGGGCCTGAAATGGCGGAACGCTCCGAAAGGAGCGCCAAAGAGTGACGATGGGGCGATTTGCCTGGCGAAGTTGCGGCTGGATGGGTTTGTGTCCCTGGATGCGGGAGCCCGGGAAGGATCCGTGCTGACCAAGCCCCTGGTGATGGAGGGGAAAAGCCTTCACCTGAACGTAGCGGCCGCCGAGGGTGCGGTTCGAGCGGAAATTCTGGATGCCCGGGGGAAACGGGTTCTCTCCGGGTTTTCGCGGAGCGAATGCCTTCCCGTGCGGGGAGACAGGCTGAATGCGGAATTGAAGTGGAAGCGAGCCGAGGTGTCCCTGTTGGCAGGCAAAACGGTTCGCCTGCGATTTATTCTGCGCAACGCCAGCCTTTACGCCTTTTGGACGAGGTAAGGAGCGAGCCAGCCGACGGTCCCTCAGGGCTGGTAAATGTTTCCGAGCGCCACCGCCCGGCGGGCGCCGGTCACGCTGGGAAGGTTTCCGGGCAAGCCCTGCAAGGTTCGGTCCGCGAGGATGGCGAAGGCGATGGCCTCCTTGGCGCCGGCGGGAATCCCCAAGGCGTCCGAAAGCTGCACGTCAAGTTCAGGGAGCAGTTCGCCGATCCGCCGGACGAGCAGCCGGTTGTGAGCGCCGCCGCCCGAGACGATCAAGCGTCCGGCCTTTAGTTGGGGAGAAACGAAATTCCGCAGGGCGTCGGCCACCGTTCGGGCTGTGAGCTCATTCGAGGTTCGGAGCAGGTCCTCGAAGCTTTCGCGCCTGGGGCCGGGAAGAAAGTATCGCTGCATAAACTTTTTTCCAAACTGTTCGCGGCCGGCACTTTTGGGGGGTGGCTGGCGGAAAAACGAAAACCTCAGGGCGCGGCTGAGGCGTTCGGTGAGAACCTTTCCTTTGGCGGCCATTCGCCCGCCCGAATCATAGCGCTTGCGGCTACCGGTAAAATGCCGAACCAAGGCGTCCATCACCATGTTGCCGGGACCAGTGTCGAAGCCAAAAACCTCGTCGGGCCCGGCTCCGGCAGGGATGACGGTGAGGTTGGCAATGCCGCCGAGGTTGAGAGTAACGGTTCCCTTGTTTCGGTCTTTAAACAGCAGGTAATCGACCAGAGGCACCAGTGGCGCTCCCTGGCCGCCCAGGGCAACGTCCCGGGTGCGGAAGTTTGCGACCACCGGCGCGCCCGTTCTCTCGGCGATCACGGCGGGTTCCGCAATCTGCAAAGTTGAGCGAATCTTCCGGCCTGCTTCCGAAGTTGCGAATCCCTGGTGAAAGACCGTCTGGCCGTGAGAGCCGATGACGCTGAGGCGGCGAGCGGAAATTCCCGCCTTGCCGCAAACGCGGAGCGCGGCGTCGGCAAAAAGCTCTCCCAGTAAAAAATTGAGTTGGCTGATTTCCCGGGCAGGCGCGGCTTGTCCCGCCGCTACCTGTAGAATTCTTTGCCGCACGGCGGGCGAGTAGCGAATCGAGGCAAAAGCCAGGAGGCGAACCTGCGGCTGGGTGGCTGGTCCCGCCAGTCGCACGAGCGCCGCGTCCACCGCGTCGAGAGACGTGCCGGACATCAAACCTACCGCCAGGCGGGAACGCGCAACTTTTCGAGCCAATTCCGGTCTCCAGAGTGTTGATAGGCTACTGAAAGAGAGCTTCCGTCACGTTGAGCCGAGCAAAGCATCTGCTGTTTCTCGCCGAAAATCAACCAAGTAAATCCTTCGCGGAGTTTACCATGGGTTATGGGGGGCGTTGACGGCGGGTGTATATTTTCAATTGCCAGAAAGCCAAAACGTTAATTACGGTTCATAATCACTCGCCTGATGTGGTGCAAAACTTGGGGCAGATCAGTGAAGTCAGACGTGAATGCAACAAATAAAAACCAAGCCAGACAGGCGCAGAACCTCACGATAAAGAAACGGCTCCTTGCCCGGCGGGACTTCATTTTTACCTCGATTGCCGGCCTCACACAGGTGTGCGCGGCGGCGAGGACACGGACAGAGATGGCAATTGCCAGTCCAAGGGATGCGTCTCTATTGGAAGTGTTGGCAGCGCGGGAAATTCGCAGATATCTCTACCTTCGCACCGGAAAGCTTCTGCGGATTGTCCGCGTGCTCAGTCTTCCTCCCGGGTTCCGGGGATTCGTGGTCGGCCAAACGAGCAGCCCCTTGCTCAAAAGCTCGATTGACAGTTCCGGGCTCGAAAAGACCGTCATGGGTTTGCGACCCGAGCAGTTTCTCTTAAAGAAAATGATCGGGTCGCAGCAGGAATTTATCCTGGTTGGGGGTGGAGACCCTGTCGGGACACTGTATGGAGCCTACCGGCTGGCTGAGCACTACGGCATCAGGTTCTACCTGCATGGAGATGTAGTGCCCGACCGCCAAGACAGTTTGGAGTTGCGCAACATAGACGAAATTGGGAAGCCTCTGTTCGAACTCCGCGGAGTAAACCCCTGGGGATCACACCCGTTTGGCTTGGACCTATGGAGTGCGGACGATTACAAGGCAATCTTTGAGCAGTTGGCAAAAATGCGGATGAACTTTTTGGGCATTCACTGCTACCCGGAAGGGCGGC
>Ga0307373_10009300_pt1 | contig 14739 bp, 14 predicted proteins | sample OX2MG_FD_202534 | JGI IMG/M metagenome (GOLD analysis project Ga0307373, IMG submission 202534) | Soil microbial communities from Risofladan, Vaasa, Finland - OX-2 | ecosystem: Environmental > Terrestrial > Soil > Coastal area > Acid sulfate soil | place: Finland: Risofladan, Vaasa | collected... | reverse complement strand
ATGCGCGCGCTTCGCACTAATGTTGTTTGCCCAATGGTAATCCAGAAACTCCCTCCAATCCGCGTAATCCAGGTTCTGGGTTAGAAATTGGCCCGCACCTCCGCCCGCGCATTATGGACCGTCATCCGCTGGCCGGTATCGCCAAGCAGATCCCCCGGTTCGTTGCGGCCATCATAGGCGATGGTTGCCACGATACCGCTGCCGAATTGGTAATCGAGCGCGAGGCTCCAGAGCCACGTTACGCCAATCGACCGGCCTTGCGTGAGGGCATACGGCAGCGTAATTATATCGCTCGGCGTTTGCGAGAGCGTAAGCTCATCGCGCTCGAAACTGGCGCGAAGGCGCGCGCGCGTTTCGAGTGCGTAGCTTGTGTTGAGCGTGACCGCATCGGTCAGCGCCGTGAGTTCCGGCGAAAGATCATGCTCGACGGCGCGCGAAAGCGCAATGACCACGCCGTAATCGAATTTCGATCCTATCGGATGGTAACTCCAATTCGTTGTGCCGGCCAGCGTGGAAGTATTATGCGGAGGATTGACCGAGAGCGTATCGCCCGTGGACTGGTCCGTGGTCGAACTGAGCGTCGTTTCATTGGAGAATTCGAACGAAGGCCGAAACCGGCCGCGCACCGACCGTTCGGTTTGGAACGAATGTTGGAGTCCGGTGGTATATTGCGCCGCCGATTCGCGCTCCAAATAATGGAGCAGGAAGGATTCATTCGGATCGTTTTCCAGGATATTGAAATCCTGACCGATTTCCATTATTCCATTGATCGTCGTGGAATCGTTTCGGAAATGGGAGAGATGGAAAAAATAAATATCATCGGGATTGGTGTCCGTGCTGGTCTCTTCTATTTTGATATAGGATTCGCTCGAAATATTTGCAATCGCCGATTGCAGCCAAGTTGTTGGTTTTTGCAAGCCAAACAAATTGCGAGGATCGATATGCAAGCGAAAATTCGAACGAAGGTTCGTGGTTGGGAAAAGCTGCGTGGTCGGTATCGTCACAAGAATAAAATCATTATCTTCGGGATAGGGTGAAGGGGCGAACTCATTGGGATCGGGCTTTCCATTGTGGTTCAGATCGCCTGAGTATGCGTAGGTCCCAAGTCCCGGCGGGACGGGCACGAACACCTGCTGCAGCCGCGCGGAGCGCTCGTTGGAAATTTCATAGATCGCATCCGCGCTCACGCCATGCGAGGCCAGCGTATAACGCGGTTCGAATCGAAGCAGCAGTGTCGATTGGTTACCGCCATTCAGCGCGAACGATGTCGAATCGGAATAGCGCTTATTGCGCAGCGTAAGATCGACGGTGGAACTAAATCCGCCAATATCCAAAAGCGCGGCCGTTACGCGCTCGGTATTGGCGCGGCTGATCTGCGTGAGCAGCCCAGCGCGCGCGCTGTCTTCCGTTCGAAATTCGTAGGTGCCCCCAAGTGTAAACTTCGGCCCGATTTGAAGGGTGGCGAGAGGACTAAACGTTCGGTATTCAAAGCTTTCATTAGTCATTGAATCCACTCGAAGTCCTGCGGATTGGAAGGGCGTCGCTTGTTTTCGTTCGTCGCCATAGCTCATTCCAAGCGTAATTCCATCGTGCCCGAAGCGAAACGTTTTGGCGACCTCGCTCGTGAGCCGATCCCACAGCGCCTGCTCGTGCGAGGAAGAATCGTGCGTGGGAATTCGCTCGAGGGTGATCGCCGCGTGTGGAACGAGTGTTGAATCTTCGAGCAGTTCGGCGTGCCCATAGAGGCGCGTCGAGGAAAATTGTAACTCCGGTTGTTCCAAATCTCCGTAGCCGCCGGCAAGGATTATCGCGCGGGTTGGATGAAGTGTCAGATCGGCTTCTCGTGTCAATTCGCTGGTGACGGGCAGCACCGTGGCCGCGGAATTGGTTGCTGCATCGTTACCGTATTGCCGTTCGAATTCGACATCCTGAATGCGATCGATGGGCGTAAATTGAAGTCCCGTATTTTTTTCGACCGCTCGGAATTCCGTGTAACCCGCGACGGGCAGTGTGTCGGCGAAGAGTGCGCCGAAGCGATAGGAGTTGCCGTCGATGGAAGGAATCGGCGCGAAGCGATTGGGATCGAGGGAACTCGATGCGAATTCACCCGTGAAGCCAAGATTTTTCGTGAGCCGAAGATTGCTGCTTACCGCCATGACCTGATGAAGCTGCGGCAGCGGAAGAAAAACCAGCGTATCGTAATCGCCCAGGCCACTACCAACAAATTGAAATTGGCCAATCGCAAGCCGCGTGTACGCGCCTTTTCCGGTTCCCGCATATCCGAAAGAGACATTGTACAGTGCGTTGACCGTGTCTAACGGCGCGTAACTATAATAGACATATTTAGCTCCGGCGAGGGTCGTATCCGCGAGAACGTAACTTCCAATCGCATGGCCGGTGGCATCCCGGCCGGCATAGCTTACCCCGGATTTGCTGGCTTTTGCAGGATTCGCGCCCGCATTGGTGAGCGTGGTGATATCGCTATCGGAAAGCGTAAGATCGAGCGGCGCATCCTGGTTGTCGCCTTCGCGCAAATAGGTCGTCGAGATTTGAAACGCGCCATTCAGGAGTTCCCCCTTCGCATTTGCGGCAAACAACGAACGATTATATTGCTGATCGGAATATTCGAAATCGACCGTAATTCTCGAATCGCTCGTAATGAGCCGCCGCGGCTGAAATGTGATCTGCGCGAGCGCATAGTCGATGATATAATCGTTCCTCTCGCCGCGAACTTGCAGCACGCCATCGACATAGACATGTTCGGTTCCCGCGACGACAAGAATCGCTGACGAGCCGGTCTTTCCCGTAAGCTGATAGGGACCTTGAAAAGCTTCCTGGCCCTGAATGGTATTCGTCGTAAACTCGCCGCGCGGAGCGCCACCAGCAACGGTGACGGAGCCTTGCGCGATCTTCCCCGCGCCTTCCGCTCCGATCAATTTGCGAGAGATAACATCGAACGTGCTTTGCCCGAACGCTTTGAACGCATCGTCCGGCCCGGAAGAAATTCCAAGCAGCGCGGGAGATTGATAAAAGCGCGAGGGATCCGTTGGAGAATTCAGGTCGAGATCGAAATCGCCGAGCGTCGAAATGAAATGGTCGGCGGCTTTGATGCGAATAAAGACGTTGTCGATCTCATTCAGCGTTTGCGTCGTGCCTTCGGGTTGAATCGGCGTTTGATCCTCGGTGAGCGCGCCGGTGATGTTCACGTCCTTCGTGACATCGCCCGAAAATTGGAGATTGAATCCGCTGGTGAGGCCCAGATCGCGGTTCGAGCCGACCTGGAATCCGCGGCTGATCGAGCCGGATTTCTGGAAATTGGTGAAGACATCGGCGTGATCGCTTTCGGGTGCTGTCGTGGAAATCTCGCGCAACGCATTTTTCGAAGTATCGAGCAACGCTCGCAGCGAATCGGCAAGCTTCGGGGCTTCGAGTTTGTGCCGAGTATAATTTGTTGCGAGCGTGATCGGCAGAGCAGTATAACTGATCGAGAGCGTATGCTTCGCGCCGGGCGCGGCGTTCAGCGGAAAAAGCAGTGAGCGAATTTCCGGAGAAATAACAAGTGCCCGCGCGGCCGTATCGATTACGAAATCGTTTTGCGCACGCAAATAAAAAGAAGAATCAACCTGAATGCGGAGCGTCGAAAAATCGGGGAAATTATCGGAAAGCACCACGACCGAATCGCTTATCGAATGCAGTGTAACCGAAAACGTTCGCTGCTGTGCATGAACGAGCGCTGGGAAGAACAGGAACACGAAAAGCCAGTAGCGCAGGCGTTTTCGCCCGTGAGGTCTTTTAGTCCGCATCCTTTCGAGACGAAGCACTCGTTCGCCGTCCTTCGATGACGACGACGAATTCCCCCTTGAACGGGCGCGCGGCGAACAGGTCACGTAATGCTAAGAGCGTCCCGCGGTCAACCCGTTCCGCAGGTAACGAAAGATTCATAGCAATACAAGCGTGCCGGTCCTTTCCGAAGCCATCCACGAGATCGTCGAGAAGCTGCGGAAGCCGGTAGGGCGCTTCGAGGAGCACAATCGTTTCTGCTCTTGCGGCCAGCGCCCGCGCCGCTTTTTTTCGCTCCGGTTTCTCCCGCGGAAGCATTCCGGCGAAGTAAAACGTATCGGACCTAAATCCGCTTACGACGAGCGCCGCCAAAATACTCGACGCGCCCGGTACGGGCGAAACCTCGATTCCTTCTTCGATCGCTCTTCGCACTAATCGCTGCCCCGGATCGGCAACGAGCGGAGTTCCGGCATCGGAAATAAGCGCGAGATTTTTTCCGGAACGCAGAAGCTGTATCCCTTCTTCGGTCGCGCTCGCTTCCGTATGCTCGTTGAGCGGCAGTAGCGGCTTTTCTGACCACCCCCCAACCCCCTCCTTCTTTAGGAGGGAGAGTTCGTGCAACAGCCGGCGGGCCGGTTTTAAGTCTTCGCAAATAATCGTGTCCGCCTGTTGCAACACTTCGATCGCGCGGAGCGTAATGTCGCCCATATTCCCAATGGGAACGGAAACGATGTGAAGGCAGCCGGGCGAGTGGTCCATGCGGCGCTATCGTACTCGATCAGAGAAAAGGATTGACGATGCGCACGCCCTCGATGACTTGATTGTGCTGGGAGTCCTCGGAATAGAGAATCGAGCAGCCTGCTTCGATGGCGGCGGCGAGGGGGAGGCTATCATAATAGGAATACTTGTACCGTTCCGCAAGTGAAATTGCGCTCGTGACGGTGGCCTCGGTTAGCACGATCAACGTGAATGAATCACAAACCTCATGAATGACTCCGCGAATGATAGTCCAACTTTGCTTAACTTTCGAAGATAGAACATTTGCCAGCTCTGAAAGAACTTGGGTGCTTACGATCCGCTCCTCCTCCAAGAGAAGTGAACCAGCGCGCTCACGTTTGCGAAGGTCGGTTCGCGTGTAGTAATAGGTCAGAATATTTGTATCGAAGAATCGGCTCATCGGCGTTTGTTGGCTTCCTCGCGATCGAACTTGAAGCCGCGTGTATCAATGCTGGCGGCCGTAAAATGCGAAAGTGCTTCCTCGACGGAAGAAAAACGCCGATTACCGGGCCGTGTTCTGCCATTCGTTCCTAAATCGTCAATTTTTACTTCAACCGTGTGGCCCCGAAGATGTTCGGGGATTGGAACCAAGATTGAATCTTCTGTTACGTTAAAAATTTGAGTATACATAATTCCTCCAGGAATAACAGAAGCCCAATTTTCCGAACTTCGTTTCCGTTTCAGCACGTGAACAGGGAGACCGGCAATCAATACCGGTAACTAAACGTCACGCTCACGTCGTCGCGGGTGACGGCATCGTCGTAGATGTTGGCGCTCGCGGGCGTGCCCTGCGGAGTGAGATCGTTATAGATCGCGTGGTTCGTATGGTAGCTCGCGTGGCGCATGGCGGCTTCGAGCGATACCGAGCTGCTGAGATCGAATCCTAATCCGCCGGAGATGGCGGACACGCCATAATTCGTTGGGTCGCCTTTATACGGCGACGGCTCGAAACTATATCCCGCGCGAATGCTGATGCCAAGAGGCAGCACATACTCGGCGCCGAGTTGATAGGAGAGCACTCCGCGAAGGGAATCGCTTGCTTCTGTATTCAAGGCGCTCATATCGAACGTCCCGTTCGAAAACCGAAGCTGCGACATGTCCACATAACTCACGCCGGCCGAACCGGTGAGGCCGAGCAGATGAATAGAAGCTCCCGCGCCGAGGCGAAATGGCGTTGTCACATCGTACTCCTGCGCGTAAATTGGAAGTGCGGAAGCCAAGTCGGAGTTGAGTGTGCCATTCGGCCCGAACGACGAAGTCCCCGTCTGCTGGGAATTTTCACTGATGTGCATGGCTTCGGGCGTTTCGACTGTGATGCCAAAATTCAGGATGCTGCGTTTCACGAGCAAGCCGAATTTTATCGAGCCGCCACTTTGATCCTGATGGAGCGTCGTGAGGATATTCGCTTGCTGAAATTTATCGGGAGGTAGTGTGCCCGTGTCGTTCGCAAAAATTCCGTTTACATCTTTCTCCTGATAATTCATCGTATAATCGTAGGAGCCGAACAGGATGTTAACCGTTGCGCCGGCGGAAATGCCCTCGGCGATGTCGATGCCCCCGCCGATGCGGATGGCGTTCAGGCCGCCTTCGGTCGTGACCGTGCCGGATTGTTCGAGACCTCCGGTGAATGGAGTCGTGAGAGTATAAGGTCCGCCAGTGGGGACGCCATAGGTCAATCCGAGCGCATACGCAAGATTGGTCTGATCGAGATAATCGCCATTGCTTGCGTCAGTCGGATTAGTGCCTTGATCCTGTAAGAATCCGCGCGTGTTGAAATAGGAAGAATTTGGGTTGACCGCTTTGAAGCTATATGATGACGTGTAATCGCGCACGCGGTCGTATGAAATACCCATCGCAGCATGCCCTTGCGTCGTGGGGAACGGCGCCGCGATGCCTAAGGAAGAGAGCGACATTGCATTGAGCGACGCCGTCGAAGACGTGCCAAAGAAATCGGCGGTCGAGGCGTGATCGCGATTGAAAATCGAGAAGGTGATTTCGTGCGAAGCGATGGGCGCGATCGCGGCGGGATTGAAATCGAGCGCATCGATCCCCTCGGCGGCGGAAATCAGGCTGCCACCCATTGCCATCCCGCGCGAGCCGCTTGGGATGGGCTGCGTTGTGAGCTGGAGTCCTTCCAGCAACTGTGCGCGTAGTGCGCACGGCACCAGAAGAACGAGAAAAATAAAAATGGAGCGTGGCATAGCGTTACCGAGGATTTGTCTCATCCGTCCAAATGATTCAATGGCTAAAGAAAAGAGAGATTATCGCGCGCGGCCGCCGCCACCGCCGGAAGCCCTGCCATCGCCACCGCCGGATGACCGGCCGCCACCTCCTCCGCCAGAAGGCGCCGAAGCGCGCCCCGAGGAATATCCGCCGCCACCACCCGAGCTTTGAGCAGGAGCGCTGTAACTGCGGGCCGGAGCGCTATAACTACGAGCAGGTGCGCTATAGCTTCGAGCGGGTGCGCTATAGCTTCGAGCGGGTGCGCTATAACTTCGAGCGGGTGCGCTATAACTACGAGCGGGTGCGCTATAACTACGAGCGGGTGCGCTATAACTACGAGCGGGTGCGCTATAACCGCGAGAGTTGTAGTTGCGGGAAGATCCGTTGTAACCCCGATTATACCCTTGCGAGGAATAGCCCGAAGAGCGGCGAACAACGACCATTTGCCTGCCCGCCTGGGAAGTTGTGGTGATAGTCTGCCCATCCATTCTGCGCACGATGATCGGGCGAGCGGAGGCGTTTGCAAAGCTGTTGGATGCAGGCGCCGTCACGGCTCGTTCCGTCACGGCATTCGAAGAAGACTCGACGCGCGTGCTGGCATCCGGGCCGACGACATGCATCGGAGCATTACGATCGGCCGAGGAGCGAAGTTCATCGGCGGCATTGGTTTGCGCGGCATTCGTTTCGGCAACACTCGAATTCCCCGGGCGAGTTAGATTCGTCGAGGTGATGGAAGCATTCGAAATGTTGGAACGCGGCGCAAGCCCGATCCTGCTGCCAGGCTGCGTGATCGGCGAAGTCATCGATCCGGCGCGGTACTCGCCGCCAATGCGGCCCGAGCGAATGTTCCCCCCGAATCCACCATCATAGCCGCCGAAACCATGATGATGATGGAATCCGTGGCCATAGTAGCCGCCGTATCCACCACCGTAATAGGGGTAGCCGCCAAAAGCATAATAAGGGTAATAGAAATCAGAGTAATAGAATGGCGCGTAACCAAACGGTTCATACCACGAATAATCGTAATAAGGCCACCAGGCATGATAATATGGCCAGCCAATGCCAATCGAATAACCCCAGTCGGGTCCGTAATAGCCATAACCACCCCAATACCCGCCGGGGCCGTAATAACCGGGGCCGTAAAAATTATTGACGGTCATGTTGGCGCTATCGTTCGGCGCGATGCCCTCCGGCTGCGCGGCGGGCTGAACTTCACGTTCGTCGATAAACATCGTATCGCCGTGCATGGTCGTGTCATACGTCACGAGCGGTTTTTCGAGCGCGGGATTCGCCGGAATGGTATCGGAATACATGGGACGCGGCGCATGGTACACATAATATCCCTGGTCGTTCGTGGCAAGGTGCGTGTAGCAGCCGGCGAGGGCTATGGATGAAGCGAAGAAGAAGATCGCTGGGAACCATCGGTTCGGTTTCATAACTCGTAAGAATTAATCATGTAAAAATCGCTAATGTCTGTTTCGTTCTGCCGGAGACATCGGGGTATGTGCCCATTCAAATAACAGGATGTCTCATTTTTCTTTATGAGTGTAACGCAAAATCATGCGCGAAGTGACCCGAAAATAACTAACATTAGGGTTAATTCGTGTTAATTGCTGAGGCAGGGAATTGGCGATCGTGTAGCCGTGACCTTCAGGTCACGGTGTGTGTATAAGCAACGATGTTCGCTTCGCCACCGTGACCTGAAGGTCACGGCTACAAAACCGGCCCGCAAATGTCGTATTTTTGGATCGTATGCTTTGCAATAGGTCAATTGCTCTGATCGGAACGCTGCTCCTTCTCGCTTCGTGCGGCAAGGGGCCAGCGCGGTTAATCGACGCAGTGAAGGAAATTCCGCTCTCCGGTGGGCACGATACGATGTTTATGGAGCGATCGAGCTATTGGGACTATGGCGGGCGTTCCATCGCACGAACCGATTCCAACCGTCAGACCATCAGCTTTAAACCTGCGTCCGGAGATGTGGCTTACGTCACGCTCCGCAATATGGGCGGCGTGCCGCTCAAGCGCGATACGATCCGTTCGGCCATTCGCTTGCCGGCCGAGCAGTTCCTTCGCACCGGTACGCGCGACACGAACATGCACCTAACCATCGACTTCCCCGATCCCCGCCGCCCGGAAACAGATGTCATCGTCTTCATCCGGAATCTCGATTCCGCCTATCGAGAATTTTTATTTTTTGAGCGATAGCTTTAAGAAGCTGCGTATCTTTGCAAATATGGAACGACACATCGATAGTTGGAACAGCATAGTTTTGGACGAGGAAATGGAAATTGCCGTTTATGGGCATTACGGTCCTGCGTTTCTTTTTTTTCCGTTCGAGGGCGAAAATTATTTAGGCTACGAGGAGCACGAAGTCATCGCTGCGCTTGCGCCGTGGCTTCATGCGGGCCGGATAAAAGTATTCACGATTGGCTCGATCGACCGCGAAAGCTGGCTTGACGACAGCGTTCCGCCGCGCCAGAAATCCGTTCGGCATCAGCAATTCAATCGGTACGTGAGCGAGGAAGTCGTGCCGTTTATCGCGCGGAACATGCGGAGTTCGCATCCCACGATTTATACCGCCGGCGTATCGCTCGGCGCGCTCCATGCGGTGAATTCCTTTCTTCGCCGTCCGGATTTATTCGAAGGGACGATCGGGCTTTCCGGCCGCTACGATCTCAAAGCATGGACGAACGGCTATTACGACAATGATGTCTATTTCAATTCGCCGATGGATTATCTTCCGAACCTCACCGGTCCGGCGCTGAACAGCCTTCGTCAAAAGGAGAAGGTTTTTCTCTTATCCGGCAGCGGCGCGGGCGAAGACCCCGATGCCAGCTGGGCGATGGGGGAGCTAATGGGAACGAAAGGAATTCGGAACTGGGTCGATGTCTGGGGTGAAGAGTTTGGTCACGATTGGCCCACCTGGCGAGCGATGATGCCAAGCGTGATGGAACGAAATTTTTAACAGGGCTTAGTGAATATGGAATTCATTTTCCGTGGAAAGAGCCATGCCATCCTCGCGCTCGATGTTCGTGATTCGGGCCTGACGCGGACCTATAGAAACAGCAGTGGCAAATTGTTCGAGCTTCTCTTCCGTGCCCTGCGCCTCGACTTCGACCGAGCCGTCACTTCGGTTTTGCGCATGGCCGGTGATGCCAAGCCGTTCGGCTTGTTCCAGGCAGAAATAGCGGAACCCCACGCCTTGCACGCGGCCCGAAATGATGAGGTGGATGCGTTTCACCGTTCCTTCTTCGCCTTCGCCGACAAACTATCGGGATTCTGGTGAACGAATCGCATCAGCCGTTCGCTGGATGTATCTTCCGTGAGCGCCGGATTGCCATTGGCCGCTGGATGCAGCGGAAGCTGGCCAACGGAACGAATGTCTTCTGAAGAAGTATCTTCAGATTCGCCGATGCGGCCTTTCGGCACGGTCAGCGGCTGGCCGGGCACGGGCGCGCCGGGATTTGGCTGATGGTTGGGTGCATTCGGCAGTGGATGCAACTCGATGTTCGGCTGATTGGTATCCACTGCATTCGAATCGGTTTGCTGGCCGGGAAACTGCGGCGAAGCGACATTCGAATAGCTCGTCGTAAAATATTCGAGTGGTGGATGAAGTTCGTCATAAACAGATTTCATAAAGATTCCCCAGATGGGCGCGGCGGCGCGGCCGCCCTGGCCATCGGCGCCGGTGAAACCAATGCGCTTATCGTCGAAGCCCACCCACACGCCAGCCGTATATTGTGGCGTGTAACCGACGAACCATGCATCGCTGAAATTTTGCGTGGTCCCAGTTTTGCCGGCGGCGGGAAAATGGAATCCGAGGGAACGAATGCGAACGGCGGTGCCGGCATTCACGACATCGCTCAGCGCGGAAGTCATCATGTGGCAGATGCGCGGTTCGAGCACATTATCGAATTCGGGATGCGCGCGATAGAGGACTTTGCCGTTTCGGTCCTCAACGCGCACGACGGCATACGGCGTCGCCCGGACGCCTTCATTCGCGAAGGTGCTATAGGCGCTGGTGAGTTCGAGCGGCGTGACCTCCGCGGAGCCGAGCGCGATCGAGGGATAGGGAGGAATGTTCGAGCGAATGCCAAGCCGGTGCGCCATCTTGACGACATCCTGCGGCGTAGTAAGTTCCAAAATCGCATGGACCGCGCATAAATTTACGGAATACTGAAGCGCCTGCCGGATGGTGCGCTCGCCGCCTTCCGCTTCGCCCTCGAAATTACCGGGCGACCAAATATGATCGCCATCCGGAATTGATACCGGCTCGTTGGAGACGAGCGTTTCCGGCGTCGCGCCATGCTCGAAGCACGAAGCATAAAGGATCGGCTTGAACGCGGAACCCGGCTGCCGCTCGATTTGGGTAACGTGGTTCAATCCATATCGCGCCTGATCGAAATTCGAGCTTCCGACCATCGCGAGGATTTGCCCGTTCGTTTGATCCAGGCATACAAAGCCGCACTGCAGGCGAAGCGCCTCGTGCTTCACACTATCGACAAATGGCTTGCTCGCGCGAAGTTGCGCGGCAACCTGCTTCCGATTTTCCGGCGTGGCAAAATGATATTCAGAATTCGAATGGATCGCTTTTGTAACAAGCGAATCAAGCAGCCCCTGATGTGAGGCCCAATTCCAGCGTTTATCGACAACATTTTTTTGATAATCCTCAATATGTTCTTCGACTGCCCGGTTTGCCGCCCGCTGCATGGTCGCGTTGAGCGTTGTATAGACGACAAGCCCGTCGCGGTAGAGATCGTATCCGGCAAGCTCCGGCATGTGGGAAAGTTCCTGGCGGATCATCTCGACAAAATGCGGCGCAATACCGGTGTAACCTTTCATGGGCTGCACTTTAAGCGGCTTCGCTTCCAGCGCCTGCGCCTCCTCCGGGGAAAGATATTTCGTCTCGACCATGTTATTCAACACAAGATTTCGCCGTTGGACCGCGCGATCGTAATTATCGATGGGATCGTAATTCTCCGGACCTTTCAGCACTCCGATAAGATACGCGCCTTCGTCCGTGGTAAGGTTGCTCACGTCCTTTCCAAAAAAGACCTGACTCGCTGCTTCGATCCCATAAGCTCCGCGCCCGAAATAGGCGACGTTCAAATACATTTCGAGAATTTCGTTCTTCGTATGCATCCGTTCGATCTGAATGGCGGATGCCATCTCGCGCAGCTTTCGCATGATACTTTTTTGCTGCGTGAGATAAAGATTACGCGCAAGCTGCTGGGTGATAGTGCTCGCGCCCTGACGGGGCGAGAGCGTAATCAAATCGGCACCTGCCGCGCGAATAATGCCCCACAGATTAATTCCCCAATGGTGGTAGAAATCGCGATCCTCGGTAGCGATAAGCGCGGCGATCACATCGCGCGGAACGTCCTTCAATTCGACCGACGTGCGGTTCTTAATGTAATACTGATCGAGCCGCTCGCCATCGGCGCTAATAAGCTGCGTGGCAAGTTCGGGGTGCGGATTTTCGATCTGATCGAGCGTCGGCATCCCGCGTGAGATGGCGATCCATAGCCACGCGAAAAGCGCGAGCGCCAGCAAAATAGAACTACCGAGAACTATTTGCCATCGCTTGAGAGACCGGCGCCGGCGCGGCTTTTGGGGAATAGAATCTTCTTCCGCATCGGATGCGGAATCCTCTTTCCCTTCATCGAGCCACCAGTGTTTTGGCATTATTTAAGCGGCTCGTTCGATGCGAAACCCCATCTCATCGAACACGCCATACGTGTAACTATGAATCCAGTCTCCGAGATTAATGTAGGTTCCTCGATCGAGCGTAATGAGCTGTGGCGTGTGCCGGTGGCCCATCACAATGAAATCGGCTTCTCCGCGATCGATCTTTTCTTCCGCAAAGTCTCGGAGGCCATCGGTTTTTCGGAGCGCATCGCGGCCATCGGTGTATGCACGCGACCGCCCCGATATCCATTCGGCAAAGCGAATGCCGAGATCGGGATGAACGAGACGGTAACCGGCTTGTAATACAGGATTTCGAAGAATACTTCGGAGAATAAGATAGCCCGTATCGTTGGCGGCCTTGCCATCTCCGTGAGAAATAAAAAATTTCTTTCCGAGAAGCGTCCGCTCGATGTCCCCACGATGGACTGGAATGGAAAGCTCTTTCTCAAAATAATTGCGATGCCCGAAATCGTGGTTGCCCATGAGATACTCCACCGGCGCAAGTTCCGCGATGCGCGCGAGGCCCGCGATCGTTCGAACGTGGCGGCGAGGAATGACGGAAGAAAACTCGAACCACGAATCGAATAGGTCACCCACGATGAAAACGCCGCCGAGCGTTCCATTCTGTGCCTGCGCGAGGATTTCATCGAGCAGCCGAACGAGCCGGCTTTCACGTACCTTGTCCTCCGCGCGCGGGCCGTAGCCTAAGTGAACGTCGCTGATAAAGTAAAATATCATTCTTGATTTCGATCATACCTTTCTGGATCCCCGCATCCGCGGGGATCACATGCGGTATGTATAGTAAGCGCGAAGCGCGCAAAAACACGTTCGCGTCATTCCCGCGAATGCGGGAATCCAGACCCGGAGTTACTGGAACCGGATTTTCCGAAGATATTCTCCCGAATAAGTGGGAGGGGACGAATTAGTGGCGGAGAAATGCGGGAAAAGTGGGAGTTGTTATCGAGGTGGAAACCAATGTGGTTGTACCCATTGGTGGAATGCATAAGAAGTGAGAAAACCGAGAACCGCACCTGCAATAATGTCGGAGGGGTAATGCACCCCTAAAAAGGGCCTCGATAGACTCGTCATTATTGCATAAATCGCCGTGGGAGCAATGACATACCATTTCGGATAGTTGAGGGAAAGGCTCGTGACAATCGTCCACACGGCGATAGCATGACCCGACGGAAACGATGGAGCGGTCTCGGTGGTATCCGGCGAGATGCAATAATTGCGATAGACTTGATACGGCCTTTTCCTTCCCACGAGATACTTGATGCCTTCCCCGATGCCTTCGGCGACAAGCTCAGATATGAGGAGGCTTGCGCCGGCGATGACGATCCCATTGTCCCGCCGAAGACTTCCGTATGTAGTGACAGCACCGGGCAAACCGAGCGTAACATATGACGCGGTACTGCTCAACAATCTCATCGGTTCATTGAGCCACGCTGCGCTTCCCTGCCAGCGATTGATGAGGATGCACGCCTCCGCATCGAGATTCAGGGAATCGAGCGACGGCAAGATAGAGTGGACGGTATCCGCCGGAGTCTGCCCGCGAACTGCCACGGGATGAGAGATCATTCCGGAAAGAAGCGCCAGTACGACGATGATTGCAGTGCGGGGATTTAGCGTTCTATTCATAATAATCTTCCCTGCACCCAATTTACATGCCCAATTAACCGTGTTGGAATGTGGAGCGTCCTAGTGATAAATCCGGAGGGTGCGTTTACTGAAATGTCCGGTAGTGGAACCGGATTTTTCGAAGATATTCTCCCGCTTAGAGCGGAGGAGGACGAATTAGTGGCGGAGCCGACCCGAGCTTGCCGAAGGAAGTACCTGCGGCCCAGGTGCCGGTCCTGAGCTTGTCGAAGGATGAGGGGAAGCGGAACACTGGGTAAGCGAAGCTCGATGTTTGCGTGATCGAGGAGGGTAAGCCACCGACGCTTCCATGAAGCTAAACTGGGGATCAATCCAAACGGAGACGCTATCTCTTCGTTATCGTTCCCACCTCACCGCAGCACGAACGTCGAAAGCAGGGCGACCCACGAGAGTAACGACGCGATTTCCTGGATTAAGTGTCCCGGGGTAATTTCAGGTTTTCCAAACATAATTTCTTTTCCTTAAAAAGCCGCATGGCGCCATCACCGATCGTGATGGCGCCATGCGGGTGAACTCTCTCTCGCGATGTCAGTTAAAATGGATTAGATTTCATTTCTGTTGTGCCTTCGAGTCGCTGCTTTCGAAATGCCCAGCAGGAGCAGGAGCTTTCTC
>Ga0307373_10009299_pt1 | contig 14740 bp, 16 predicted proteins | sample OX2MG_FD_202534 | JGI IMG/M metagenome (GOLD analysis project Ga0307373, IMG submission 202534) | Soil microbial communities from Risofladan, Vaasa, Finland - OX-2 | ecosystem: Environmental > Terrestrial > Soil > Coastal area > Acid sulfate soil | place: Finland: Risofladan, Vaasa | collected... | reverse complement strand
GCAGGTTCCACCCAGAGATACACGGGATGCTGCTCGGCGGCGACAAACCTCTGTATCTGAGCGCGCAGATCACGGGCACGCATGGCTCGCGCTCGACTATCAGTGACGAGCCAACCTGGTCGCCCGCAACCAAGATCGCCGCCAAGTATCTTGCCCCGTACCTCGAAGCGCGCGACCGCGTTGCTGCGCGGTGAGCGCGATGACAGATACCGTGAACTCCGCTTCGTCGGCCGGGCCGGACGGTTTCCGGGCGACGATCCGAGTGGCGATCGCCGATGACCACGCCGTCGTGCGCCGCGGATTGCGGCAGGTGCTCGATATCGAAGGGGATCTCGAAGTGGTGGCCGAGGCGGCGAACCTGACCGATGCGCTGCGACACGTCCGCGACCATCATCCCGATGTCCTGCTGCTCGACCTGAACCTTCCCGAGGGGCTCAGCCTGGATGCGATTCCGGGGCTGCGGGCGGAGTTCCCGGACACCCAGGTCGTCGTGCTCACGATGCAGGACGAGCCGGCATACGCTCGAGAGGCGCTCAGCGCCGGTGCGCTTGCCTACGTTCTCAAGGAGGTTGCCGAGTCTGAGCTGGTCGAGGCGGTGCGCCGGGCCGCGAGGGGCGATGCCTACCTCAGCCCCAGGCTCGGCGCCAAAGTCGCAGTCGCACCGCCGGCCGGTCCACCTGGCGGACTCACCGAGCGAGAGGCGGAAGTGCTGCGGTTGATCGCGCTCGGCTACACGAACAAGGAGATCGGCGAGCAACTCTCATTGTCTGTTCGCACAATCGAAACCCACCGGGCGCACGTCCAGCGGAAGCTCGGAATGGGCTCCAGATCAGACCTGGTTCGGTACGCGCTTCAACACGGCCTGGTCGCTACCGGGCAAGAATGAGTCCGCACGAGAGCCTCCTGTGTCCAACGCCCCGATCCTTATCTGCTACGACGGCTCCGACGACGCCAAGGCGGCGATCAAGCACGGCGGCAGCCTGCTGAGAGGTGCGAAGGCCACAGTGCTGACCGTGTGGCAACCGCTGGCGTTGATCGTCGTGCACAGCCCGATCGGGTTCGGGTTGCCACCGGCCCTTCCCGACGCCGACAAGATCGACAGGGCAAGCGCCGAGGCGGCGCGCGCACAGGCCGAGGAGGGTGCGGAGCTCGCGCGGCAAGCCGGCTTCGAAGCCGACTCCCGTACCTGTGCGCAGGTGACAACCACCTCCGAGGCGATTCTGGCCGATGCCCGGGCCCTTGGCGCCGATGCGATCTTGATGGGATCTCGCGGGCTCACGGGACTCAAGTCGCTAATGCTCGGGAGCGTCTCGCACGGTGTGGTCCAACATGCGGACCGCGCGGTGATCATCGAGCCATCAACCCAGATTGCGGCTTGACCGGATCTGCGGAGAACCCGTGAGGCGATTGGTGGACAGCAACGGATGGAATGGCTCGGCAGCGGGGCTAGCCTGAGCCTCAGCCGAGATCTGAGCCTTCGAAGAGGAGAACCGCCTGTTATGAGCACTTCCGCCACCAAACCCGTCGCGCCAGTCACCGTCGATCCAATCCGTCGCTTTTCGGAGCTGCATAAAGCAGACGTCGACTATGCCGGCGGGAAGGGCGCGAACCTGGGAGAGCTCACCTCCGCCGGCGTGCCGGTGCCGCCCGGCTTCGTGGTCGGCGCGCCCGCTTACGCGGCGTTCTGCGATCAGGCCGGGCTGCGTGCCCGGCTGGCGGAGATTCTGGATGACGTCGACGTCGAGGACACCGGCGCATTGTCCCTCGCTGCTGAGCAGGCTCGCGCGCTGTTCGATGAAACCCCGATGCCGGACTGGCTTGAGCAGGCGATCCGCGACGCGTACGCCGAGCTGACCGGCGGCGAAGGACCGGTCCCCGTAGCGGTGCGCTCCTCGGCAACCGCTGAGGACACCGCCTCAGCGTCATTCGCGGGCATGAACGAGACGTTTCTGAACACCATCGGCGCGGATGCCGTGATCGACGCGGTGCGCCGCTGCTGGAGATCGCTGTTCGGCGCACGTACCGTCTACTACCGCGGATCACGCAACTTCGGGCAGGCGGACATGGACATCGCGGTCGTGGTTCAGCGCCAGATCCAATCAACCCGAGCCGGCGTGATGTTCACGGCCAACCCTGCGACCGGCGACCGCGACCAGCTTGTGATCGAGGGCGCATTCGGCCTCGGCGAGGCGGTCGTGTCCGGCTCCGTATCCCCTGACCGCTACCTGGTTGACAAGAGCACGCTCACGATCCGCTCCCGCGAGGTCCATCACAAGGAGCTCGCAATCGACTCGGTTCCGGGCGGCGGAACACAGACCCGCCAGCTGTCCGAGCAGGAGGCGCTCGCGCCGGTCCTGAACGACGACGAGGTGCTGACGGTCGCGAAGCTGGGACGCGACATCGAGGAGCATTACGGCTCCCCCCAGGACACCGAGTGGGCTTTCGACCCCGCGGGCGCCGCCTGGATGCTGCAGAGCCGCCCAATCACGACTGTGCTCGCACCGTCGGGCGCCACAACTGCAGCGCCGAGCGGTCCGCTCGACGCCACCGTTCTGCTTCGCGGTCTCGGCGGCGCTCCCGGGAGTGCCAGTGGCGCCGTACGCGTCCTGTCGTCCCTGGACGACGCCGCGCGCCTCAATGACGGCGACGTACTCGTGACGCACATGACGACACCGGATTGGGTGCCGCTAATGCGGCGCGCTGCGGCGATCGCAACCGATTCAGGCGGGATGACCTGCCACGCAGCGATCGTCTCGCGCGAACTCGGGATCCCCTGCGTGGTCGGCACCGGAGACGCGACACGCAAGTTGCGTGACGGTGAGGTCGTGACTGTCGACGCGACCCACGGAGTCGTGCTTGAAGGGGCGCAGGCACCCGCGCCCAGCCCGGCCGGAGCGCCAGCGGGCGCACCGGCCGCAGCCCCCAGGCCCGTCACGGCCACGAAGCTGCTGGTCAACATGTCAGAGCCGTCCCAGGCGCAGCGTGCAGCCGCACTCGACGTCGACGGCGTGGGCCTGCTGCGTGCCGAGCTGATGGTGCTCGAGGCGCTCGGAGGCGACCATCCGCGCACGTTGCTTGCCGAGAACCGCGGTGACGAGTTCGTGGCCAAGATGGCTGCAGGCCTGAGCACGTTCGCGGCCGCGTTCGCACCTCGACCGATCACATACCGCACGATCGACTTCCGCACCAACGAGTTCCGTGGGTTGCGGGGCGGGGAGCAGTTCGAGCCCCAGGAGTCGAACCCGATGATCGGGTATCGCGGCGCGTTGAGGTACACGCGCGAGCCGGAGGTCTTCGGACTCGAGCTCGCGGCGCTGAAGCGCGTTTGGGACGACGGACATACCAATCTCCACGTGATGCTGCCGTTTGTGCGGACCACCAGGGAGCTACGTCAGTGCCGTCAGCTGATCGCCGAGTCGGGGCTGCTGGAGCGCCCCGGATTCGAGTTGTGGGTGATGGCCGAGGTGCCGTCGGTGCTGTTCAACCTCGCCGACTACGCCAGGCTCGGAGTCGCTGGCATTTCGATCGGCTCCAATGACCTGACGCAGTTGCTGCTGGGCGCCGACCGCGACAACGAGGTGCTGGCCGCAACCTTCGATGAGCGCGACCCAGCCGTTACCGAATACCTACGGGAGTTGATTCCCGCCGCACGCGCGCTGGGACTGCAGACCTCGATATGCGGGCAGGCGCCATCGGTCCACCCCGAGTACGCCGAGCTGCTCGTCCGCGCCGGCATCGACTGCGTATCGGTCAACCTCGACGTCGTCGACCGGACCCGGGCGCTGCTGGCCTCCGCTGAACAGCGCGTGCTGCTCGACGCCGCTCGCGACCGCGACTGACGACGAGCTTTACGACGACGGAGCCGGGCGGCCGCGGCGGGCGTCTGTACTTGCTCAGGCGTCCGACAGGCGAGCGTAGGCCGCCACAACATCCATACTCGACAGCACACCGGTCGGATGACCGCTCGCGGCATCGACGACGATCAGGTGGGTGAGCCCGTGCTGAGCCATGATCCTCGCCGCGCTCTCTAACGGCTCGTCGGAGCGAACGGTTACCAGCTCAGGTCCGGCAGCAGCCGCCTCGCCTGCTGTCGGCTCGTCGGCGCCCGGTTCGAGCCCTTCTGCGATCGCTGCTGCGATCCCAAGCGTCGACACGATGCCCCAGGGGCGCCTCGCGTGATCTGGGTCTGCGACCGCGACAGCATGCACCCGCTGTTCAGCCATCAGGCGTGCAACGACCCGCAGCGGCGTACTCGGATCGGTGGTAAGGATGCCGGTGTTCATCGCGTCGTGGACGTGCACGTGGGCGAGCGGCGTCTCTGGAATGGTCATCGACGACTCCCTGTTCGGTTGCGTCCATACAAGCTACGGCACGCTCGTCAGCCGGCCATCCCCGGCCTACCACCGGTTCGGTGCGTAGTTCGCCACATGCGCAGGATGGCGGACGCGCGCGGCGCGACTCGGGCGTAACCGGGCCGGCGTTGGAGACGCCGTCGACGGTGACGCTGGACCTATGTGGTGATGCCCTACACCCTCTGAGCAGCCGGGACGGCAACGCGCTGCGCGAGATCTACCAACCGGCTCGAATAGCCCCACTCGTTGTCATACCAGGCCACGACCTTCACCTGGGTTCCATCGATGACGGCGCTCAGCGAGGCATCGAAGATCGCAGAGTACGGAGACTTGACGATGTCTGAGGACACGATCGGGTCCTCGGTGTATTCGAGGAATCCTTCGAGCGGTCCATGCGCGGCACTGCGTTCGAACGCCGCGTTGATCTCCTCGACGTTCGTCGCCCGCTCGGCCTCGATCGTGAAGTCGACGAGCGAGCCGGTAGGGATCGGGACGCGCACGGCATAGCCGTTCAGACGGCCGGCGAGCTCAGGGATCACCAGCCCAACCGTCTTTGCCGCACCGGTAGAGGTCGGGATGATGTTGCTCGCGGCAGCCCGGGCCCGACGCAGATCCTTGTGCGGTCCGTCAAGCAGGTTCTGGTCTGCGGTGTAGGCATGCACGGTCGTCATCAGACCGTGTTTGATCCCGACCGTCTCGTGGAGCACCTTCGCGACGGGAGCCAGGCAGTTCGTCGTACATGAGCCGTTGGAGATGATCCGGTGCGCCTCTGGGTCGTAAACCTCATCGAAGTTCACGCCGAGCACAACGGTCGCGTCGATCGGCTCCGCGCCCCGCGCCGGCGCTGAGATGATGACCCTCTCCGCGCCGGCGTCGATGTGCTTCGCCGCGCCTTCGCGCGTTCGGAGCTTCCCCGTTGACTCGATTACGACGTCGACCCCGAGCTCTTGCCAGGGAAGCGTTAGAGGATCCGTCTGCGCCAGCGTACGCACTGATGCGCCGTCGATCGCGATGTTTCCGTCCCGCACCGTTACCTCGCCGGGAAAACGGCCGAACACGGAGTCGTACTTGAGCAGATGTGCCAGCGTGGTCGCGTCAACAAGGTCGTTCACGGCCACCACCTCGATGTCGGCGTCCTGCTCGTAGGCTGCTCGTAGGACGCTCCGCCCGACGCGACCGAAGCCGTTGATAGCTACTCGAACAGTCATCAAACCCTCACTTCCCGGACGACTTGGAATCTAGGAGACCAACGCGCATAACCGACCCCGCACCTGTTCGATGCAGCTGAACTGCTCGGGCGCGATGAACAGACTGCCGGAGCGCTGCGCGCGTGTCGGCCACCAGCTCGAGGTTAGGTGACAGCCGCGCCCACGCAATCGGGAACAAACGCGATCGCGGCTCCGTACTTACCCACGGCTCGGCTCGGCGACTCGGCATGCCCCAACGAGGCTCGAGGCTTCCACCGATGAAACCAGCGAACGTTGCGGCCTGCGGTTGTGCATGGCGGCTTGTGAAATAGTGCTCAATTGCGGTCACACCGTCGAGCGCCATCCCGATGTGCGCGCGACGCTCTTAACCTGAAAGGAAATGCCATGTCTGTTCTGGTGTGTTACGACGGCTCACCCAGCGCGAGGAACGCCATCGCGAACGTAGCGACTCTCCTGCCGCAACGCACCGTGACGCTGCTGCATGTCTGGAACCCCCCGCTGGCGATCCTCCCGGATTCGTTCAGCGACAAGCAAGGTCCCGCCGGACCGTCCACCAAGGAACTCAACGAGCTCTCGGAGAAGCGGGCCGGAGAGATCCTCGAGGACGGACGACTGCTGGCGCAGCAGCATGGGATAGAAGCTCACACGCTGACCGCCGCCAACGAGTCCTCGCTCACAGATACGATCCTGCGCGTCGCCGATGAACAGGACAGCGCCGTGATCGTCCTCGGTGCGCATCCACATGGGACGCCCGGTCCGAGTCTGGAGAGCACATCCGCCGCGGTGTTTGCGCGTTCGCACCGAGCCGTGCTTGTGGTCCCCATGAGTGACCGTCCGAGCCCCGAGGCTTCCTGAGCGGTCGAATCCAGGATCGTGGGGGTCTCCCCGAGCGGACCCTCTGTGGTCAACGTCACCGTGGATCGGCGGGGGCTGGGCTTGTGAGCTCAGCCGTCGACTTCCAGCAGCTGACCGTTACACGTGGAGGACGCACGGTGTTGCACGGGCTCACGGGCTCTCTCGCCGCTGGTCAGGTCACAGGGCTATTCGGCCCCAGCGGGAGTGGCAAGTCCACGCTGATCCGTGCGATCGCCGGGGTACAGGCGCGGGTTCGCGGGACGCTGAAGGTACTTGGGGAGGAACCCGGAGGCGCGGCGGTGCGCCGCCAACTCGGCTACATGACCCAGTCGCCGTCGGTCTATGCGGATCTGACCGTGACCGAGAACCTTCGCTACTTTGCTGCGATCCGCGGAGGTGCGCTGGGGAGCGTGATTGAGAAGGTGGGTCTGGGCGCTCAGGCTGGTCAACTCGTCCGCTCGCTCTCGGGCGGACAGCTCGCCCGCGTGTCGCTGGCAGCCGCATTGGTCGCTCAGCCGCGACTGCTGTTGTTGGACGAGCCGACGGTAGGTCTGGATCCGCTGCTCAGACGGGACTTGTGGCGACTGTTCCGCGAGCTCGCCGCTGGTGGGACGACGTTGCTCGTCTCGTCGCACGTTCTGGATGAGGGCAGGCATTGCGACGAGCTGATCCTGCTGCGAGACGGCGGGATCCTCGCCCAGCTGACGCCCGCCGAACTGCTTGCGCGCACCGGCACGGACGATATGGACGAGGCGTTCGTGCGTCTGATTGAGGGCGCAGGCGGCGACGCAGAGCAGGGCTGAGTATCGAATGAGTGCCACGCGAACCCTCGTCACCGCCCGCCGCGTGCTGCTTCAGTTGCGCCACGACCCCCGCACGATCGCGCTGCTGATCTTCGTTCCCTGCCTGCTGGAGACACTGCTCCGGCTGGTGTTCGCTCATCACCTTGTGGCGTTCGAACAGGCGGGGGCGCCCCTGCTGGCCTTCTTCCCGCTGACCACGGTATTCCTGGTGACCTCGGTTTCGTTGCTGCGCGAGCGCACCAATGGAACGCTCGAGCGGCTCCTCACCACACCGCTTCGGCGCCCGGAGCTGCTCAGCGGCTACGCCATCGCGTTCGGGGTCCTGGCGGCGATCCAAGCCGTGATCGTGAGCGCGCTGACACTCGGGGTACTCGGTCTACATGTACGCGGCCCGGTTCCGCTTGTAGTTCTCCTAGCCGTCGTCGTCGCGCTTCTGGGCACGGGCCTCGGTCTGTTCGCCAGCGCCTTTGCCCGCTCAGAGTTCCAGGTCGTGCAGTTGTTCCCGCTGATCGTGCTGCCCCAGCTGCTGCTCTGCGGGCTCTTGGTCGCACGCCAGCGGATGCCGGCTGCTCTGCATGGGATCTCGGATGCCCTGCCTCTCTCATACGCGGTCGACGGCATGCACCACCTGACCTCCCAAACGGGCGCGAGCGCGTCTCTGTGGGGTGACATCGCGATAGTGGTTGCGTTCGCCGCTGGCGGGCTCCTACTCGGCGCGGCGACATTGCGGCGGCGCACCGATTGAACGCCATCGGCACGACCGGAGAGCCCCGCCCGCCGGGGCGAGAGACGGACTCAGGCGGAAGCGGCGTCGGCGCGGGTGTCAGCGACGACCACGCGATCGCGGCCAGCACGCTTGGCACGCAGCAGCGCCTCATCGGCGCGTTGTATGAGGCTGTCGAAGTCGTCTTGGGACTCCTCGGCGGTGGCGACGCCCGCGGAGACCGTGAGGTCGGACCGTGGGCCGAGCCGCGCCTCGCGCACGGCCTCGTTGATCCGCTCGCTCAGGCGTCGCGCCTGGAAGGCGCCCGTGCGGGGCAGCACGATCGTGAACTCCTCGCCGCCGGTACGGCACATGACATCGCCGGCGCGTGTCTGGCCGCGGAGAACTTCCGCGAACCGCCGCAGCACCTCGTCGCCTGCCCCGTGGCCGTAGGCGTCATTGATCGACTTGAACGCGTCGATGTCGAGGTAGGCGATCGAGGTCGGCTCGTGATGGCGGCGACCATCCACGAGGACGGCCGCCAACACGGCTTCGCAATGGCGGCGGTTGTAAAGGCCGGTGAGCTCGTCGGTGAGCGCCTGGGTGCGCAGCTGCTCGCGCTGGGAGGAGTTCGCGTAGGCGATCGCTGCCAACGAGGCGAAGCGCTCGATCAGCATTATCTCAGCGGGAGAAAACAGCACGTCCCCCGCGAACTCGGCGTCCGTGGCCTCGCGCCAAATGTTGAGGGTTCCCTGCACCCGCTCGCCGACGCGCAACGGTGCGACGACGAGCGACTCAACCTCGTTCGGCGGCGTCCCCGGCATCACGTGTGCGACACGCTCATCGGGCCTGCGATAGACGAGCTCGCCGGAAAGCACGGCCGTGCCGGTGGCCGAGTCGTCGAGCGGGGGCCGCGAGGCGAGGGCCTGCTCCAGGTAGCTGCCGGTCGCTAGTAGCGGAAGGCAGATGCGCTCCTCCCAGCCCACCTCATAGACCACGAGGCTCGTGTACGGGACGATCTCCACAAGCGCGTCGGCCATCGCCTGCAGCGTCGCCTCGAGCGATTGCGCGGCAAGAACGCCTGCTGTGGCGTCGATGATCGCCTCCAGGCCAGCCACGACCACATGGTCGCCGCCAGCGCCGTCGGCAGGATGCGAGGTGGTGGAGGACGAAACAGACATACGATAGCTCCCCATGTGATCGGACGCGGGGCGGCGATCCTTGAGTCTCGCGAACAGTATTCGACGGCCCGGGTGACGGTGGCCCGCGTGTGGCGCCCGACCCCGGAGGCTGCCGACTACGCCGCGGGGACGATTGGACTGTCGTCGGCGCGCTTGGGCAAGTGGCGCAGCTCGTAGGTGACAAAGCCGGCACCGGTCAGCAGCAGGCCGAACAGGGTCCACCCCAATGCGCTCGTTCCAAGGCCGACGTACTTGAGCCCGGAGGCGAGAATTACGAAGGCGATAACCGGGCGGATGTACCGATCCGGAACACTCGAGGACAGCAGCGAGCCGATGAACACAGCCGGCACCGAGCCGATGATCAGCGACCCGGTGAGGCCGAATTCGACATGACCGAAGATCAGCGCCCCCGTCGCAGCCGCAAGCGTCAACGGAACTGCCTGGGTGAGGTCGGTGCCGACCAACTGCTTGGCGCTGATCCTCGGGTACGCGAACAGCAGAAGGATGATCATCAGTGATCCCGCCCCGACCGAGGTCATGCCGACGATGATGCCGCCGACCACGCCGATCAGCACTGTCACCAACGGGCGTGGCGTGATCTCGTGGATCAGGGCTCCGCGTGCCTCGCGGGCTCGGCGGTCGAGCGCGTAGCGCAGCACCATCGCCGCCGCGCCGATCAGCAGGGCGGCGCCGAGAATGACCTCGATGTGCTTCACATCACTCTTCGAGTTGCCCATCAGGCTCAGCAGATAGGAGCCGAGGATCGCCGCCGGCACCGAGCCGGAGGCCATCAGCATCACCAGCTTGCGGTTCACCGTGCCTGCGCGCAGATGCACGGCAGCGCCGATCGGGCGCATCACGACCGAGGCGACCAGGTCGCTCGAGATCGCCGCCGCCGGGGTGACGCTGAACAGCAAAATCAGCATCGGCGTCATCAGTGCGCCGCCACCGGCGCCGGTCATGCCGACGAGCAGCCCCACAACCGCGCTTCCGAGAACGATGTAAGGGTCGATGTGCATAGGGTCAGAGAGGCGGCTGCGGACCGGTCACTCGCAGCCCTCCCCGCCCAACTACACTAACACGATTGGATTTCGTAAGCCTATCGGCTTTCCCGTATTAGCCGGCCCCCCTCTTCGGCCAACATCGCTGCGGGTGGCATCCGGCCGCATTCTTACGCACACAAATGCAGGCTTCCTGCGCGAGCCTGCACCGGTAACACGAGGGTCACAACTGTGGGCGCCTCGCCGTTGCTTCGGCGCCCGCGCCCAAGCGTCCACGTTCTCGTGAGGCCCGCCGGCCATGCGACGCGCCGCCTACAGGACCTCGAATGCGTAGCCCTCGAACAGCCCCGTCTCGATCACACCTGAGAGCGCCTTCAACTCCGCGCTCAGGCCGTGCGGGATCGCGTCGAACCACGCGTCGATGACCAGATTTCCCGACTCGGTGATGACGGGGCCGTCCTTACCGCCCGCGATGCGCAACTCCCAGCTCCGCACGCCCGCCGCGACCAGCGCGCGGCCAACGAGATCGACAGCCAGCCGGTCGACCTCGATCGGGACTGGGAAGCCCTGGCCCAGCCGCTCGACGTGCTTGCTCGGATCGATCGCCAGGTACATGTGCCGACAGGTGGCCCACAGGATCTTCTCGCGGAACATCGCACCGCCACGCCCCTTGAGCACACGGCCGTCGGGATCTACCTCGTCGGCGCCGTCAACGCCCCACTCCGGCTGCACCGAGCCGAGCGGCACGGTCGGGATCCCGAGCGTGAGCGCGGCCGCCTCGGTCTCATAGGAAGCCGTCACCGTCTGGATCGAGAGCGACTCGCTCCGCACTCGCCGACCGATCGCCCAGAGCGCCATGTATGTGGCGGAGCCCGATCCGATGCCGATCAGAGCCCCATCACGCACGCGCTCGGCAATACGTTCAGCGACCTCGATCTTCGCATCGAGGTTCGTGATGCTCGTCGGCCAGTGCAGTGCGGCCGAGGCGTACCAGACGGAGAGATCGTCGCTGTCGGTCGCCACGATCGGCCAGCCTACCGTGACCCGTGTCGTCAGGCAGCGCGACGCTGCGGCCGGCTGTCGCGGTTGCGCTTGGCTGCCAGCAGCCGGTCGTCGGCTGCACCAATCAGCGGTTCGATCGTAATGCCGTCGTCTGGGAACACGGATAGGCCGACGCTCGTCTGCAGGCCCTGGATGCCGTCTGCGGCGTGAGCGACCGCGTCGGTGATCTTCTCCGCCAGCGCGCGCGAATTCTCGGTCTCGGGGGCGATCACGCAGAACTCGTCGCCGCCGAGGCGGGCGATTGTGTCCTGCCGGCGCAGGGTCGCGGTCAGGGCGCCTGCGACGTCGCGCAGCAGTTGGTCGCCGGCAGCGTGTCCGTAGCGATCATTGAGCAACTTGAAACCGTCGAGGTCGAGCATCACGACGACGAAGCGGCTCCTGTTGCGCTGGTGCCTGGCAATCTCGTATTCCGCCATCGACATCAGCATCCGACGATTCGCCAGGCCGGTGAGCGGATCACTGAACGCGGCATGCTGGAGCAGCTCGCGCTCCCGCTGAAGCCTGCCGCTCAGACTCTGAAGCACAACTGTGCACGCGCCCGGCACCGCAAGCGTCAGCCAGAGCGGCGGTAGCGGGCCCCCGTGCACGGCGCCGGCCACGAGCGCGCCGGCGGCCAACACGGGCAGTGCGCCGCAGAATGCACCAACCGGCGTCGATCCGACAGCGGCGCCCAGCAGCACGATCGGCAGGCACAGCCAGAAGCCGTCAGAGCCGCCGACGACCCCAGCCGGCACCGCGGCGCCGACCATCATCAGGATTACGCGAAGCGGCGCCGACGCAACGTGCCGGCGCCGGTCGGCTCGTCTACCCCGAACACCAACGTCGCGGCCCGGGCGTGCCATTCGCGTAGTTTCGTTCTCGGGTCGGACGACACTACGATCCTCGGCGTCGATGCCATATCGAGTACTGCACACCGCCGATGCCTTCTGGCGCCCGTCCAATCAGATGGGCATCGCGAACACAAATCTCGCGGAGCAGCTCGGAGCACAGACATTGGGAGCACGACTGTGGCGACTCGAGCCCGGCCAGGCGTCGACCCGGCACAGGCATCGCGGCCAGCACGAGCTATACGTAGTGCTCAAGGGCACCGGACGAGTACGCGTCGACGATGACCTCCTCACGCTCGAGCCACTCGCGACGCTGCTGGTCGAGCCCGAGAGCGTGCGGCAGGTCTTCAACGACACCAATGAGCAGGCACTGTGGCTGGTGATCGGCGCCCCGCCCGAGTCCGGAAACACTCTCGAGATGACGCCGGAGCTGCTCGCAGAGCTTTACCCGGACGGGCCGAAGGCGCTGCCGCCCGAGCTGTCTTGATCTTGCGACTCTGACTTCCGGAGCGCAACGGCGCCCGTGTTCGTCTCGACGACGGCGTTGAAATGCATCGAGCGGAAGCTGTTGTTGCGTGCCCAGTCCTGCTCAGTCGCCAGACGCCTCAGGGTCGACTGAGGAGACTTCGAGCACCCCGGCAAGTTCGCTCAACGCAACGGTCAGCGGGTCGATCGTGCGTTGCCCGCTGACCTTGAGCGTGACAGCGACCGTCTTCGCACCAAGCATGTCAGGCCGGAGATGACGTGTCTCGAGATGCGAGATCGAGAACCCATGCCGAGTGCTCGCGGAGAGCACATCGCGCAGCACACCGCGCCCGTCCTCGTATACGACGCGCAGCGAGAACCCCGCGTAGGGCGATCGCGGCAGCTTCGCAGCAATCCGCGGAAACAGGAGCACGATGATGAAGTGCGCGGCCGTGATCGCCAGTGCGATGACTGCGAGCCCGGACCCGCAGGCCATGCCGATCGCCGCCGTCGTCCACACGATCGTCGCGGTCGTGAGGCCACGGACAGCGTCGCCCCGCACAAAGATCAGACCGCCGCCAATGAAGCCGATGCCGGTCACGATCGCAGCCGAGACACGGGAAGGGTCCAGCACGACACGCGAGCCCAGCACGTCACTGGACCCGTACTTGCTGACGATCACGAATGCTGCAGCGCCGACCCCGACCAGCGTGTAGGTGCGTAGGCCGGCCGCCTTCTGGCGCCACTCGCGCTCGAGTCCTACGAGGGCACAGAGGCCGAAGGCCAGCGCAAGCTCACCGAGCTGTTTCAGTCCCTGGCCGTTGGGTACGGCAGCGATGACGAGCTGTTCGTGTGCCATCAGTTCTTCTCCCCGACGAGGATCAGGCCGTAGACCACGGCGGCCGCACACACCAGCAGCGCGCAGGTCGCGAACACGGTGTAGGCGACCGCTGTTCCGCCACGACTCGCACGCCGCAGCTCGCCGGCCCGGATTAGACCCACGATCGCAACCGAGAACACAACGGACACGGTCACGCTCGCGAGGATCGACGACCAGACGACACGAACGATGGCCGCGGCGTAGCTGGATACAAACAGGCTCATGGCTGCGTGGCCTCCAGCGCTGTCGCCCCACCACGGGCGCTGAGTTGACCCCGCCCGCGTCGTGCGCTGAGGAATACGGCGAGCACACCGATCCCGAGCACGGCGCTCAGGACGATCGGGCCGGCATCGCCATGTCCGAACAGGTTCGCGATCACGTAGATCGCGGCGCCGACGAGCGCCGCCGATGGCAGCGTGAGGATCCAAGCGACGACGATCTCACGGGCGACGCCCCAACGCACAGCGGACAGCCGCTTGGCGGCGCCAGCGCCCGTGATGCCACCGGAGATCACATGTGTCGTGGACAGCGGATAGCCGCTGTGCGAGGCAGCGAGGATGACGGCGGCGCCAGCCGTCTGCGCGACGAAGCCCTGGGCCGCGTCCATGCTGATGATCTTTGTGCCCATCGTCTTGATGATCCGCCAACCGCCGGTGAACGTTCCCAGCGAGATCGCGGTAGCGGCGGCGATCACAACCCAGACCGGAACGTGAAAATTGGCTGCGCTGAGCTTGCCGCTGGCCACCAGCGCCAGCGTGATCACGCCCATCGTCTTCTGCGCGTCGTTGGTTCCGTGCGACAGCGCAAGCAGTCCGCCGGAGACGACCTGCCCGAGCTTGAAGCCGCGGCTCACGCCACCCGGCCGCACGCGCCGGACGATCCGGTAGACGAGCAGCACCGAAAGCCACGCCGCCGCGAATGCGACGAGCGGCGCGACGATCGCAGGGACGATCAGCTTTGTCACGAGCCCCTGGCCGCTGACCGCGCTCCAGCCCTCGGCGGCGATCACAGCTCCCACCAGACCGCCGATCAGCGCGTGGGACGAACTGGACGGGAGCCCCAGGTACCAGGTCATCAGGTTCCAGGTGATCGCCCCAACGAGGCCGGCGAACACGACCGTCGTAGTGATCACATGAGTGTCGACGAAGCCCTGACCGACCGTATCCGCCACCTTGAGCGAGATGAAGGCGCCCGCGAAGTTCAGGACGGACGCAATCGCGACCGCACGCCGCGGGCCGATCGCGCGCGTCGAGATCGAGGTCGCAACAACGTTGGCCGTGTCGTGGAACCCGTTCGTGAAGTCGAATGCGAGCGCGGTCACCACGACGATGACGAGGATCACGTCCACGCTCATGCGTTCTTGATCACGACGCTCTCGAGCACGTACGCAGCGCGCTCTGTGG